>Ga0315901_10001848_pt1 | contig 30130 bp, 31 predicted proteins | sample LakEriMetagenome_10_FD_203761 | JGI IMG/M metagenome (GOLD analysis project Ga0315901, IMG submission 203761) | Freshwater fungal communities from buoy surface, Lake Erie, Ohio, United States - Buoy 2 MA116 | ecosystem: Environmental > Aquatic > Freshwater > Lake | place: USA: Lake Erie, Ohio...
TGCTCTTTTGCAAGAGAACCTGATCCTTTACTTCTAATTAACTACTAATAGTTAACTATTTATTACTTAACACCTAGCTTCTTCATGATCTTAGCGATAAGAGCATTAAGGGCTACGATCTTTGCATTTAATGCATCGATCTGAGTCATTAAGGTTGCTGACATATCAGTTACTGAAGCAGTAGCTGATAGTGCCTTTGCTGAATCAGTTGATGGGCCTGCTCCAGTTGTACCGGAGATTTTCCACTCAGCTGTTGCTGATGCTGGAGCGTTGAAGCTCACCTTGGATGTTCCACCAAGTGAAGCTGCGCTTGTTGCAGTTGTGCTGAACGCAAGTGTCTTAACAACTGACATTGATGTGCTCAATGCTGCTGTAAGGATAGTTGCATGGTCACCATCAAATACTGGGTTTCCAGAAGCATCCTTCAAAGTAAGTGTTGCAACTGCAGCACTACCTTGTGAGTAACTTGTCTTATCAAGTGATAGAGCAACAGTAGATACTGCTCCACCAAGTGTGTAAGTAAGAGCTGGTGTAGAAGCTAACACTGTAGTACCGCTCATTACACTGAAAGTCAGGGTTGCTGTCTTTCCAGATGTATTAGCTACAGAGTTAACGCCGATGTTGTAGTTACCAGTTGTTACTGAATCACCAGCTTGTGCAATTGTCTCTGACATTACAGTTAAATCAGATGACTTAGCAGTAATTGTTAAGTTAGGTACTGCAACTCCATTAGCATCCTTGGCTGTAATGATTACAGCTGCGGTTGTACCAATAGTTGTTGCAGCTGGAGTAGTTACTCCAGTACCTAGTGCTGCTCCTGCTGTTGAACCAATTTTGTGGTTCTGTACTGCAGTAAGAGTCTTAACTGCACCAAAGAAAGTTACAGTCTTAGTTGCAATAACTGTAGTTCCCACCGATACGGTAATTGTTGATACACCTGATGTTCCATCAGCAGAGATACCAAGACGTGCAAGGTTAGTTGCAGCCTGTGTTGTTGCAGTAAGTGAGGTTGCGCGGACAGCTCCTGTCGTTGCGTTTCCTGCACCTGTAGCCGCTGTAATCAAACCAGGACCTGCAACGGTGAATGATAATGCTTGACCGTTAATTGCAGTTCCATTTTGATCGTTGATGGTGATACATAGTGCAGCACCAGTAGTGTCGCCAGCAGCAAGAGTTACGCCTGCTGTATTGGCAAGAGTTACGCCTCCAGCATCATCAGCTACAGCACAATCTTGGCCTGCAGAAAGGAACACCTTTGAAGTTGAAGCTGTTACTACTGGAGCAGCACCGTATGTAATGGTTGCTGTACCAATAGCTACTACAACACCAGTTGTTGTATCAATTGCTTGGGTTGTAAGTGTTTGAACACCAGCAACTGTTGAAGTTGCAGTGATGTTAACTGATGTCAGTGTGGTTGCATCTCCAGCAGTTGAAGTAACGCGAGCACCTGATGTGAAGTTTCCAGCAACACCGGAAATAGGTGTAATAGTTGCGTTAGCAGCTGAAGCTACAGTCTGAATTGAACCAACTCCAGAGGAAATAACCTGGAATACATCAGATTGAGCAAGACGTGTTGGAAGTGTCCAAATTACGTTTGAGTTTCCACCATTCTGTGCTGTACCTGTTGTTGTTGAACGTGTTGTTCCTTGAGATATGTTAAGTCCGCTAACTACTGCTGTAACCGCAGTTTTAGTAGGTGTAACCGCAGGAGTAGTTAATGCTCCAGTTGGTGTAATCACATATGAACCACCAATTGTGGTTGGGCATGAAACTGTACCGATTACGGCTGCAGTCAAGCCTGTTCCTGCTGCTGCGAGAACAATTGTAAATGTTCCTGTAGCGGCTGTAGTAAGTGTGCTTGAAGTCAAACCTGTAATTGTCGCTGCTGTAGCGGCAAAAGTACATGTGCTAGTTATGTCTTTTGCTGCAGGACCTGCAGTTATGGTGTAGGTCATAGTTCCAGTGTCAGCTGCAACTGCAATCGCGTTAGTTGTCAGTGTTAAATTTGCAGTTAATGCAGTTCCTGATGGAATTGGAAGTGCTGCTGTGCCATCATTTCCTGTATTTGTAATTGCCGACGTGTAAGTTGCTGTCGTTACAGTCGCATGCGCCGGAACAACGGACACAAGTCCGAATCCAAGCGAAGCAACTGCAACAGCAGCTACTTTCTTTAATGAAATAGTTTTCACTATTTTCCTTTCGTTTAGTCGATTCCAGGCATTTCCTGGTCTCGGCTGGTGGTCAAAAAGACCGCCTCATTAGCAATGAGCGCCTCTAAGCGGGAAATAAGTGAATTAATTTGTTGCTTTTAAGCAACAAAAGGTTTAGATTGATTTAAGAGATCAAAATCTGACTTTGAATCGCAAAGCCACCTACTTGATACATGCAAAAAGAATGGTTGGCTAAAAATGTTATTTGACGCCCTCGCTTTGCTGGTTATGCCAGTACTTCCCATTACTAAAAAAACAAGAAGTAATTACCAGGGTTCATATAATCGGTATTTAGCACCAACCCTTGGTCATAAAGATATTTTGCTAATTACTGCCGATGATGTGTTGCTGGCTATTAAAGATGCCCCACCACAATCTGCCTATCAAGCTTTGATGGTGGGAAAGTCATTGATGCGGGAGGCAAAGAGCCGTAATTTAATAACAACAGTTGTTACCGACAGTTGCAAGCTGCCAACAATTACAGTTGGTCAAACCAGGTTTTTAACCTGGGATCAATTAAATGGTGTTGATCTAGGTAAATACAGTGAGCAGATAAAGTTTTTAGCACTCCACGGTCTTAGATGGGGTGAGGCGGTGGCATTACGGCAAGAGGATATATATGACGGGCTTGTTCATATAAATAAATCAATTCATGGGGCGACAAAGACAAAGGCGGGGGTGAGGGTAGTTCCATATGTTGGCCACTTTAAGAAGTTTCCAAAGACTAGGAAACCACTTGCCAAGATATTAAATGCCAATGGGGTCAATATTCATTCGCTTAGAAAGACCTATGCATATGTTTTAAAATCAAATGGTGTGCATGTGACTACTGCGCAGCGTTTGATGGGACATGCATCCCCCATGGTTACATTAGGAATATACACAGCTGTTTTAGATGATGAGATTATAAGTACTGGAAAGATCTTGATTGATAAGTATATGAAGTGAGGTTGTTGCTGTTTAGCTTTTAATTTTACTTACTATCTGGATTGCGATCCTTTGCCCCAAGAACAATCAACAACTCATCACTTGTAATCTCAAGGGCAGCACAGATTGGATCAATTGCATCAATTGATGGGCGCCGCTCTTGGTTGAAGTAACGCGAAAGTGAGCCCCGATCTATTTTGGTAAGGCTAGAAAGCTCATCTAAGGATTTAATATCTAATTTGAGCATAGTTTTGCGCAGCCATTCATTGGTTTCCTGGCTTGAGTAGCGGTTGCTCATTCATTGAGCATATAGATACGAAGGGTTAAATAGTTAGATAAATTAATAATTTTTAAATGTGTTTTATAACCCAATAATCATAACTTAAAATCATCTTATTATTGCTAATTAGCAACAAAATTTGAAAAATTAATTAGCTGATTTTTTTAGTCGATCTCTAATTGCAACTGCTATGTCATCACCTGTGGGGAGCTGTGCATGGACTATTTTTAATTGTTGCTCATCAGCATCGCGAAGTGCTTTGTAGATTTGCTTTGCATACTCAATATTATTTTTTGGGCTTGCTAATCTAATTACACCCTCAGGTGTTTTGATATCACTGAGTGCAATAAAGCCTTCACCCTTGTTTGGAGTTTGATCAAGAATAACTTTGGCCTTTGGGGCGTAGTGGGATTCAAGAAGCCCTGATGCTTTTGTTTTTAAGATATTTTCACTACCAACATCAAGACCAGTTGCATCCTTTATCATCGCAATTGTTACAGCCCCAGGGCGCAAAATAATTGGAGTTTGGGTTGTGCAGTCGATGATTGTGGACTCAACCCCGACCTCACAAGAGCCACCATCTAAGATCAAATCCTTGCTATCTAAAAAGGCGCCTAGCTCTGCCTCAACCGCTTTTGCTGTTGTTGGTGAAACCTTGCCAAATCTATTTGCGCTAGGGGCTGCAACGCCCATACCGCCTTGTTGTTCAAACTCAGACAAAAGAGCCAGTGCAAGTGTTTGATCAGGAATACGAATACCAACATTATCTTGACCACCTGTTATGAAATCCTTTGCTAAGGCTGTTCTTGGCAGGATCAATGTCATTGGCCCTGGCCAAAATGATCTGGCAAGTTTGATTGCATACTCTGGTATTTCACGGGCCCACTTATCTAGCTGCTTTAGATCGGATATGTGAACAATCAATGGGTGATCAGAAGGTCTGCCCTTTACTTGATAGATCTTTTTCACAGCTTTTTCATTGCCTGCATCTGCGCCAAGGCCATAAACAGTTTCAGTTGGGAAGGCAACTAGATCACCATTGATCAAAGAGGTGGCAGCATCTTTGATGGCACCTGCTGTGCAGTTGGAGATAAAGGACATGCGGTAATTCTCCCACCTTTATGAGCAGAGCATTTTTGAGCGCGTTATTCAGTTTTGATCAGGTAATAATCCAAGATACCCTTGGCCTTCCACTTGTCCCCATCGTCTAGTGGCCTAGGACGTCGCCCTTTCACGGCGTTAACACGGGTTCAAATCCCGTTGGGGACGCAAAAGGATTGGAAGAGATTCCACTTCTTTTAAAAGCTGGCCCAGTAGCGCAGTTGGTTAGCGCGCCGCCCTGTCACGGCGGAGGTCGCGGGTTCAAGTCCCGTCTGGGTCGCTACTTATTTATTTACCTGCATTTGTTTTTTCTTCTTTATCTTTTTAAGAGATTAAAAAGATAAAGAAATAGAAAAAAGTTTGCAAGTAAGTAGATGGGTATGAAGTTGGCTTGGTAGCTCAGTTGGTACGAGCGAACGACTGAAAATCGTTAGGTCGCCGGTTCGATCCCGGCCCAAGCCACCATTTTTTGCTTGCTTGAATTAATTGCTTGTTTTGATTATTTCTCTTGATAGATAAATGCGTTTTTAAATCTTTATATCACTTGCAGTATCAGCACCTGCATTTGTGATTGCAAAGCGATATCCAACATTGCGCACGGTATCAATGATTGATTCAAACTCAGGTCCTAGCTTTGAACGAAGACGGCGAATATGAACATCAACAGTTCTTGTTCCGCCAAAGTAGTCATATCCCCAGATCTCTTGCAAAAGTTGTGATCTAGAAAAAACTCTGCCTGGGTGTTGGGCAAGATACTTTAATAATTCAAACTCTTTAAAGGTCAGATCTAATGATCTGCCCTTTATCTTTGCTGTATAGGAATCCTCATCAATTACTACCTCACCACTTCTAATCTCTTTAAGGGATGGGTTTTTCTCAAGGGCAGCGATTGCATCCTTGCCAATTACAATTCTTACTCTTGCATCAAGCTCAGCGGGTCCTGCCGTATCAAGGATGACATCTGTGATGCCCCAATCAGCATTGATGGCAGATAGACCGCCCTCTGTGGTGATCACAATAATTGGCACATCAACCCCAGTTGCAATAAGTAATTTGGTAAAGGATTTACTTGCTACCAAATCACGCCTTGCGTCCAGCAGCAGGCAATCAACTGGTGGTAGATCGATAAGAAGAGAGACTTCTTGTGGTGTGATCTTCACATTATGTTGCAACAAGCCAAGGGCTGGCAGCACATCAGCACTTGCCCCAGTTGAGTTTGTTAGCAGCAATAGGTTGGCCATAAGAGTGCAAGAATACCGCTATGGAATCTTTGCTGCCACTTCTTTTACTGCTATCTATTACCTCCATTGCCGGCTTTATCTACCGTGCTAAAAAAGGTGTTATTAAAAAAGCTAAGCGGCTTAAGATCAGTGAGAAAGAGATTGGCGCCCCATATGGGGATCGGCTAACCATCCTGCAATTTTCCACCACCTTCTGCTCAGAGTGCAGGAGTGCTAAAGCGATGGTGAAAAGTGTGGTGGCAGATATGAAGGGTGTTTCCTATCTTGAAATAGATGCTGAATCAAATCTTGATTTGGTTAGAAGAGTAGATATTAGATCAACCCCAACCACAATCTTTTTAGATAGCAAAGGCTTTGAGATTGCCAGGGCAAAGGGTGCTCCTAAGCGTGATCAACTTGTAAAGGTGATTCAAGCCTTCTAAGTGCGCCCATACTCTTGCAAATTACTCGCAGGAAGTATTTGAAAAAGTAATCTAAAATCTGATCCTATGTTCTCTATACAACCGGTGTTTTTCACCAAACGGCGTGTGATTGATTTTGCCCGCGCCAAAGGTTGTATGTGTTGGATAAGTAATTAATTAGCTTTTATTTTAATTAATCATTTAACCCAACTACTTTAGGAGAAAAATATGTCAACAAGTATTAATAACAAGCCGCAGGTCTTAATTGATGCAAGAGGGCCTCGCTACACAGCCGCCATTACCTCACTTGTCTTAGCTGCTGCTTTGGTAACGGAGTCCAATTTAATTATTGGCTTTCAATTTGCTGTCTTTTTAACTGCGGTGTTATTTGGTCTTAGAAGATCAATCTATGGCTTTATCTATCGCAATTTAATTCAACCCAGACTTTCTGGCCCTGTGCCAAGTGAGGGTGAGGCAGCTCCAAGATTTGCCCAATTAATTGGCGCACTCTTTGCATTTACAGCACTTTTTGGCGGCTTAACTGGCAATAGCGCACTTTTCTTGATTGCAACTAGCTTTGCACTTGGAGCAGCCTTTTTAAATGCCGCCTTTGGCTTTTGCCTTGGATGCCAGTTTTATCTGATCCTGCTTCGAGCCAAAGCTCGCATGCTTTCAAAGAAATAAGCGCAAAGGATTAAGGGATTAGGAAGCCAGTTAGACTTATCCCATGGCTAAACCACATGAGCTGCGGGAAAAAGGTCTTCGCTTAACACCACAACGTGAGTTGGTGTTGCAAGCTGTTAGACAGCTAGGTCATGCAACGCCGGAGGAGGTTGCAGAGAAGGTTAGAGCAACTCATCCTGGAATAAATCTTTCAACTGTTTATCGAAATCTTGAAACCTTAGAAAATGTTGGTCTAGTTCTTCACACCCATCTAGGTCATGGTGGTGCGACATATCATGCAGCAGAAGAACTTACCCATCTGCATCTAGTTTGTTCAGATTGTGGAGATATTGGAGATGCACCAATTGATACTGCGGCAAACTTTGTTAACACCTTATCTGATGATTATGGATTTAAAACAGATGTTACCCACTTTGCTGTTTATGGTTTATGCAGTAAGTGTTCAAGCAAATCTGGTAAGTAATGAGCGCTGTTCTAGTTGAATCAGGTCCTGATGCCGGCGCTATCTGGCACTTTGGTGAGCCAAATAATGAACAAAAGGCTTTGGTAAAGGGAGAGGCCTTTGCAGATTTATCCCACCGTGGTGTTATCTCAATTGCTGGCAAAGAGCGCCTTACCTGGTTGCATGCCTTAACCACCCAACACCTAGAGCAACTTCCAGTTGCCAGCTGGGTTGATGCTTTGATCTTGGATGTGCAAGGACATGTGATTGATCAATTGTTTTTAGTAGATGATGGTGAAGTAACTTGGATGCATTTGGAAAAAGAACGAGTAGCACCTGTAATTGAGTATTTAGAAAAGATGAAATTTATGCTAGATGTTGTTGTGAAGGATCAATCAAATGATTACGCAGTGCTACGAGCACCAGGAAAAGCAGATGGAATTGGCGGGCCATACGCACTTGTGCCAAGGGATGAGCTTTTGCAAACAATAGATGCCTTTAGTAAATCTCATATGCAAGTTGGTATTTGGGCACTTGATGCAGAACGAGTTTCACAAGGCCGGGCAAGATTGTTATTTGAAACAGATCATAAATCAATTCCAAATGAGCTTGGCTTTTTAAATAAAGCAGTGCATATGAATAAGGGTTGTTATAGAGGACAGGAGACGGTGGCAAAGGTATTTAATTTAGGACAGCCTCCAAGAAGATTGGTATTACTTCACTTAGATGGCTCAATGGTCGCCCTTCCTCAGCATGGCGCTAAGGTGATGTTGGAGGATAAAGAGGTTGGCTATCTTGGCACCGTTGCCCGTCATTATGAGTTAGGGCCAATTGCACTTGCGGTAATTAAGCGCAATGTGCCACTTGATGCCACGCTAAGTTGTGAGGGTGTTAACGCATCCCAAGAGGAGTTAGCACTTCGGTAAGGAGTTAGGCTTATCTGATGGAGACCCTAACCACCATCTTACTTATCTTAACCTCCGCAAGCTTTTCAATCTTTTTAATCTATAAAGGTGTCACAGGCGTTAGAAAAACTTTAAATGAAGATAAATAAAAAGGAAATTAACTAATGGCATTTACTATCCCAGAGAACTTGCATCCTGATCTAATGCCACTTGCCTGGTTGATCGGCACTTGGCGGGGCAAAGGGCGAGGTGAGTATCCAAATATTCCTGGTTTTCAATTTGCTCAAGAGATTTCTTTTAATCAAGATGGTCAGAATTATTTAAATTACTACTCAAGAACTTGGGTAATTGATGATGATAATGAAATTATCAAACCTTATGACTCAGAGGTTGGCTTTTGGCGCATCCGCGATAAAGAGATATTAGAGGTGGTCTTATCTCACAACGCAGGAACTAACCAAGGCTGGCTTGGACTTGCAAGAGGGGCAAAGATTCAACTTGCGATGGACCGGGCATATGAATCACCAACTGTGAAGGCAATTGATGCTGGCTCAAGATTGTATGGATTAGTTGAGGGCCAGTTGTTTACATCAATTGATGTTGCCCAAGATGGACATGATTTGCAAGCTTATATGTGGTCATCACTTGAAAGAGCAAGTGAAAATTAATAATCAATTTCAAGGCGAAGTTTTAGCAACTGTTACTAGAGCAGGTGTTGCAGAGTCATTACACCTAGGACATCTAATTGCTTTAAATGCAGATGGCACAACATTTATTTCTAAGGGAAGCCCTGAGTTATATTTTTTTCCAAGGAGCGCCATAAAAGCAATCCAAGCATCTGCGATGTTAAAGGCAGGGCTTAAGCTTTCAAAAGATGAGCTAGCAATCACCTGCGCATCACACTCAGGATCTGATCAACATATTAATTTAGTAACCAAGATGTTAGCCTCCCGTTATATTCCACTTTCTGCCCTTAAAAATGCGCCAGATAAACCACTGGGTGAAAAAGAGAGGAGTGCTTGGGCAGATAAGGCCCCTAGCCAATTGGCGCAAAATTGCAGCGGCAAACATGCGGGGATGTTGATTACCTGCCAGCAAAATAATTGGCCGATGGATGATTACCTAAGTATTGATCACCCACTACAGCAAGCAATTAAAAATGAGATCCAGCTTTTAACAGGTGAATCTGTTGCAAACACAACAGTTGATGGATGTGGTGCGCCATTATTTGCAATCTCTTTAATTGGGCTTGCAAAAGCAATTGCAAAGATTATTACCTCAAGTGATTTGGTATATAAAGAAATTATCGCAGCCACCACAACATATCCAGAGCTTGTGGCAGGTGAGGGCAGGTTAACAACTCGGATGATGCAATCTGTTCCTGGATTATTCATGAAGGAGGGGGCAGAGGGTGTGATGGTTTGTGCTCTTTCTGATGGCCGGGTAGTTGCAATGAAGATTATTGATGGCTCATGGCGGCCATGTGCTCCAATCATTATGGAGATTTTTAAAAGGTGGAGTGTTGATATGCCAGATGAGAGTGTGAAGATCTATGGCGGAGCCAGCGTGGTTGGGCAGATAATCGCCAATATTTAATTAAGCCTTTATAAGTTAGAATTAGTAAATGAAATCTGGCAATAACTCAAAGATTGCAACCTTGATGGTTCACACCTCTCCCCTTGATCAAGCAGGGGTTGGCGATGCTGGTGGCATGAATGTTTATGTGGTTGAAACTGCCAAGAAGATGGCACAAGCAGGAGTTAGTGTTGATATTTTTACCAGAGCAAATAAACCAAATCTGCCAGAGACAGTTGAGATTGCAGAGGGTGTAAATGTTAAGCATTTAGTTGCCGGCCCCTTTGAAGGTTTATCTAAAGAGGAGCTACCTAGCCAATTAGGCGCACTCACTAGTGCATTTATGAATCACCAAAAACAATTACCAAGTAATTACTACAGCCTGCTTCACTCTCACTACTGGATTTCAGGTCAATTAGGCTGGATGGTTTCTGAGGCAACATCGATTCCATTAATTCACACCATGCACACAACTGCAAAGGTGAAAAATTTAAATTTAGCAGCTGGTGAAAAACCAGAGCCACACACCAGAGCAATTGGTGAAGAACAGGTAGTTCAGGCTGCAACTGGTTTGATTGCAAACACCGATGCAGAGGCTGCATCTTTGGTTTCACTTTATGATGCATGCCCAGATCGAGTATTTGTTGTTGCCCCTGGTGTTGATCTACAAACCTTCTCACCTGGTGATGGAAAGGCTGCTGCTCGAAATAGATTAAATATTGCACCCGATGCCATCATGCTTACCTTTGTTGGCAGAGTTCAACCACATAAAGGCCCTGATGTTTTATTAAAGGCTGCAGCTGAGATGGTTATGCACACACCACATCTACGGGCAAAGCTTGCGGTGGTAATTATTGGCGGTGCCTCAGGAAGTATTAATGAGTTAGAAAAGATTAAATCCCTTGCTAGATTTTTGAAGATTGAAGATATTACACATTTTATTGAGCCAGCATCTCGTGAAGTTTTACCTGATTGGTATCGGGCAAGTGATTTGGTATGCGTGCCAAGTTATAGCGAATCATTTGGATTGGTGGCACTTGAAGCACAAGCTTGTGGCACACCAGTTGTTGCAACTGCAATTGGTGGACTTCGAACTGCGGTCTCAGATGGAATCTCAGGCTCATTAGTAGATGGTCATGATCCAAAGGCCTGGTCTGCTGTTATCTCTAGATTAATAATGGAGCCACAACGCAGATTATTACTTGGTATGAATGCGGTTGAACATGCCAGCCACTTTGGTTGGGAAGGCACTGCTCGAAAGACATTAGATGTTTATGACTGGGCACTTTCAAAGAAGGCTAACTCCAAATTACGGTTGGCAGGCGATGCTTGATCCAAATGCAGTAATTGATGAGTTTTTAGCATCCCATGATTTAGATTTTGAACAAAAAGATGAGAATACTTATTTAATTACCCTGCCAGGGGAAGCAAAACAACAAACCCACTGCGCATTAATGGTTGGCGATCACTCCTTAAGTATTAACGCCTTTGTGATTAGAAAACCAGATGAGAATAAAGCAGGAGTTTATGAGTACTTGTTAAAGAAGAATGCAAGTATGTATTCAGTGGCCTTTGCCGTTAATGAGTTAGGTGATATTTACTTAGTTGGCAGATTACCTCTTAATGCAGTTACTGAGCAGGAGATTGATCGGATTTTAGGTGCGGTATTGCAGTATGCCGACTCTGCCTTTAATCCATTACTTGAGTTAGGTTTTTCAACTGCGATCAGACGTGAGTGGGCTTGGCGGGTATCACGTGGTGAATCCCTTGCCAACTTAAAAGCTTTTGAACATTTAATCTCATAATTGTGAAAGGATTACCAGCATGAGCCGGAAATTAATTTTGCTTCGCCATGGTGAGAGTGCTTGGAATGCTAAAAATCTTTTTACCGGCTGGGTTGATGTTGAGTTATCGCAAAAGGGTGAAAGTGAAGCAGCACGAGCTGGAGTTTTGTTAAAGGAGGCAGGACTTACTCCTGATGTTTTATATACATCACTATTAAAGCGAGCGATTAATACTGCAGATATTGCTATGAAAAGTGCTGGGATTACAAGTATTCCAACAAAGCGAAGCTGGCGTTTGAATGAACGTCATTATGGTGCGCTACAAGGAAAAGATAAGACGCAGACCTTAAAGGAGTTTGGTGCAGAGCAATTTCAATTATGGCGCAGGAGTTTTGATGTGCCACCTCCTGCAATTGCAGATGATGATCAATACTCCCAAGCAAATGAGCCAAAGTATGCAGATTTAGGAAGTGATCTACCAAAGACAGAGTGTTTAAAGGATGTGGTGGCAAGAGTTGTGCCATACCTAACTGGTGAGATTGCCAATGATTTAAATGCTGGCAAATTAGTATTGATCACCGCCCACGGCAATTCAATTAGAGCAATTGTTAAATATATTGATCAGATTTCAGATGCTGATATTGCCGGGGTTAATATCCCAACCGGTATTCCATTGCTATATGAGTTTGAAAATGATTTTAAACCAATTACAAAAGGTGGTCGTTACTTAGATCCAAAGGCAGCAGAGGCTGCGATCGCCGAGGTTGCAAACCAGGGCAAGAAGTAAATTTCTTAAGACTTATCCTCTAGATAAGTTCCTGTTACTAAGAAGTGAACTCTTCTTGAGATTGAAACTGCATGGTCTGCAGATCTTTCGTAGTAACGGCCAAGCAGTGTTAAATCAATTGCAGATTCTGCTCCATGTGGCCAATCTTTGGTGATCAGTGATTGGATCAATTTACGATGCAGCTTATCCATCTCATCATCATCAATTGCTAATTGCTTAGCATCATCAAGATTTCGGTTGGCAATAATCTTTGCAGTTTTTTCAATAATTAATCCGGCAACTCTGCCCATCTCTTCAATGGTCAAACTTGCCTCAGATGGAACAGCGGTTCCTGGGTGGCGCATTCTTGCCAACTTTGAGATGTGATGGGCCATATCTCCCATTCGCTCTAAATCAGCACTCATGCGAAGTGAGGTAACTAAAACTCTTAAATCAGAGGCAACTGGTTGTTGGGTTGCAAGTAATTTCATTGTCTTTGCATCTAACTCATGTTGCATTGAGTCAATCACATCATCTTGAGCAATTACCTTCTCAGCTAAAGATAGATCTGCAGTTAGTAACGCGGTTGTGGCATCGGCGGTTGCCTTCCTAACCAGCATCGCCATATCAACCAAACTCTGGGTGATGGCATCTAATTCATCATGAAAGGCGTCGCGCATAGGCTTAAAGATACTATTAATTAATCTTTTATTCACACTCAGGGGTAAATAGAGCGTTAACAGGGGGCAAACAACGGCTGGGTGAGCACCACATTTAAACAAATGCATCCTTGCCCATACCATTCACTCATGGGCTGGCTAAATAAAAAACCAGATGATCAGGTTGAACAAAATCTTATTCCTGCAGTTTTAGTATCAACGCTAAATTCATTAGACCGAGAATCAATAATTGTTAATACCACAGGAAAAATTTTATTTGCAACAGAGAAAATTCAATTATTGAATTTGGTCAATGAAGGAAAAATAAAGAGTGAAGAGTTACTTGCATTAGTTCGAGTGGTTAGAAGAACTGGCCAAACCCAAGAGGGATCAATTGAGGTGGCACGCGGTCCAATTGGTTCAGGCAAACGGGAGTTACAAATCACCGCAGCTTTGATCTCACCAGATGGCATGGTGCTGGTGATTATTGATGATGAGGGTGAGAAGCAGCGAATTGATGCGATTAGAAGAGATTTTATTACCAATATTTCCCATGAACTTAAAACACCTATTCAAGCACTCTCACTCAACTCAGATGCGCTGCTTGAGATTAAAAATGAGCCAGAGCGGGTGGTGGCATTTGCAAACAAGATTAAATTACAAACCTCAAGATTAAATGATTTAGTTCGAGAGATTATTAATTTATCCAAATTACAAGACTCAGATCCACTTGATATGGCTGATGAGGTTGATATTACTGATGTGATTAAAGAGGCGATAAATCAATGTGAGGCGATGGCTGAGGTTAGAAAGATTGATGTTGAGTTAGGTGAGATGAGTGATTGCGCAGTTGTTGGCAATCGTGAGCAGTTGGTAATGGCAGTTCACAACTTAGTTGAGAACGCAATCAACTATAGCTCTGCGGGAACACATGTGAGTGTTAGCACCAAGGTTGAAGATAATATTGTTGAAATACTGGTGAAGGATCAAGGAATTGGAATTGTGGAGGAAAACTTAGATCGAATATTTGAACGTTTCTATCGGGTTGATCCAGCAAGGTCACGGGCAACTGGTGGAACTGGTCTTGGTTTATCAATTGTGAAGCATGTTTGTAAGAATCATGGTGGTGAGGTGAAGGTGTGGAGTTCATTAGGGGTGGGAAGCACATTTTCCATTAGGCTTCCGATTGTCAAAGAGAAGGTTGAATAATGACTCGGATTTTAATTGTTGAAGATGAAGAATCAGTTCTTGACCCGCTTGAGTTGTTACTAAGCAAAGAGGGTTTCACAATTGAAACCGCAAGAGATGGCCGAGAAGCACTTGAAAAGTTTGCTAAAACCAACCCTGATTTGATTTTGCTAGATCTAATGTTGCCCGAGGTCTCTGGCACTGAAGTATGCCGCCAAATTAGAGCAAAATCCCAGGTACCAATAATTATGCTCACTGCAAAAGATACCGAGGTAGATAAGGTAGTTGGATTAGAGCTTGGCGCTGATGATTATGTAACAAAGCCATACTCAAAGGCTGAGTTAGTTGCAAGAATCAAAGCAGTTTTAAGACGTCGAGGCGATACTGATGTATCAGATAGTTCAGTAATTAGTGCCGGACCGGTAGTGATTGATGTTGAGCGCCATCAGGTAAAAATTAATAATGAGTTAATCGCATTTCCATTGAAGGAGTTTGAATTACTTGAGTTCTTAGTTAGAAATAGTGGCCGGGTATTAACTAGAACCCAGTTAATTGATCGCGTCTGGGGCTCTGATTACTTTGGTGATACTAAAACCTTAGATGTGCATGTTAAAAGATTAAGAGCAAAGATTGAAAAGGATCCAGCAAATCCAGTTTATATCCAGACTATCAGAGGTCTAGGTTATAAGTTTGAAAATTAAGGTTTAGCCTCTTCAGTAACAACTGGGGTTTGAGTTTGAATAACTCTTTGTAGGGACTCATAAATACCATCTTGCTGCACAACCAAAGCATCAACTGTTACTGGGGATGCGGTGGCAAATGTGAAAGTAATTGGCAAGCGCTCACCAGGATTTTTTGTAATTAATGCAAAGGCATCAGCATTTGCTGATTCTCCGACAAAGGTAATTGGCTTATTTCTTAATAGATCAAATGAAGGCGCAGAAAGTTGGGCTGGTGCACCATCAATGCTGATTCCAACTAAAGCATCTGATGCATCTGACCAATTAATTAATGTTCCGATTAAAATACCTTGAGATAAATTATTTTTAATTATTTTAATGTTGCGCAATCTAATTTCATTGCTTTGGGCCTCAACACCATCAGTTACTTGTTTAATGGTTCTAGTTTCAGCTGTTTGACCAGATCCACAACTTGTTAGCAATGTTGCAGCAACTGTTAGTAATGCTATTTTTTTGATGGTAGATGCCATGGCTAAAGGTTATCTTGGGTGGTAAATATCTTGAAAATTAGGGGCAATTTATGAGGGTGAAATGGGTCGCAAATTGCTGGTATTATTGGCTCCTAGCGAAAGGCCTTTTCCTCCTATGACATTTAAAGTCGGCGAAACCGTTGTTTATCCACATCACGGAGCAGCACAGATTGAAGCCATCGAAAAGCGCACAATCAAAGGTGAAGAGAAGATCTATCTAGTTTTAAAGGTTGCCCAAGGCGATCTAACAGTCCGCGTCCCAGCCGAAAATATTGATCTTGTCGGCGTGAGAGATGTTGTTGATAGCGCAGGACTTGATCGAGTATTTAATGTTTTACGTCAACCATATACAGAGGAGCCAACTAACTGGTCTCGTCGTTACAAAGCAAATGTTGAAAAGCTTGCATCTGGTGATGTAATCAAGGTGGCAGAGGTTGTTCGTGATCTATACCGTCGTGATTTAGATCGTGGATTATCAGCTGGTGAAAAGCGAATGTTGTCTAAAGCAAAGCAAATTTTAGTTTCAGAGTTAGCGCTTGCTGAGCGCACCGATGAAGTTAAAGCTGCAACCTTGCTAGATGAGGTTCTCGCCTCTTAATTGGCAGTAATTAACTGTCATGATTAACAAAACTGCCGCAATTATTGCTGCAGCTGGTGCTGGAAATCGCTTAGGTGCAAACCTTCCAAAAGCATTAGTTAAATTACTTGATAAAACTTTAGTTGAACATGCTGTGGCAAATCTCGTACCCATCGCACAACACATTGTTGTTACCGCACCTAGCGGCTTTGAAGATGAGTTTAAGAAAGTATTAGGAGATCAGGTAACGGTAATTACCGGTGGTGTATTGCGAAGTGACAGTATTCGAATCGCACTTGCAAGTATTCCAAACCAGTATGAGTATGTATTAGTGCATGATGCAGCAAGATCACTTGCGCCAACAGAGTTAGCAAAATCAGTTGTTGATCAGTTGGTAAAGGGTGAGCAAGCGGTTGTGCCAGTCTTAGATTTAGTTGACACCATCAAAGAGGTTGATGCCTCAGGGTATGTAAGAAATACCCCAGATCGATCATCACTTCGCGCAGTCCAAACCCCACAAGGATTTACCAAATCTGTATTAGAGCGAGCCCATCAAGCAAGTGAAGATGCAACAGATGATGCTGCTTTGGTAGAGGCTTTAGGAGTTAAGGTTAAAACAATTCCAGGAGATGAGCGCGCACTTAAGATCACAAACAAATCTGATTTATCTCGAGCACTTGAAATCTTGCATCCAGATAGCAAAGTAAAATTAAGAGTTGGAATTGGCACAGATGCCCATGCATTTTCAACTGATAAAAATAGAAAACTCTCACTTGCTTGCCTCACCTGGAGTGATGAAATTGGTTTAGATGGCCATTCAGATGGTGATGTTGCATCCCATGCAATTTGTGATGCTCTCCTTGCCGCTGCAAATCTTGGTGATCTTGGCAGTAATTTTGGCGTTGCAGATGCTAAATATGCTGGCGCAAGTGGGGCGCAGATGTTGGCTGAGTGCTTGGTCAAAGTTAAAGCTGCTGGTTTTAAAATTGAAAATGTTTCAGTTCAAATTGTTGGAAACAAACCCAAGATTGCACCCCGCAGAGCCGAGGCAATCGCTGCAATCTCAAAAGCCTTATCTGGTGCTGCTGTCTCAGTCTCTGCCACATCAACTGATGGTTTGGGCTTTACTGGCGAAGGCAAAGGCTTATCCGCGATTGCAACTGCATTATTAGTTAGCGCTTAAAGGTAAAATCCTCTGATGAGCGCGCTGAATCTATATGACACAAAATCTCGCACCGTATCAACATTTAAGCCATTAACTGCTGGCAAGGTTGGTATTTATCTTTGCGGTGCAACTGTGCAAGCACCTCCTCATATTGGACACATCAGAAGTGGTGTGAACTTTGATATTTTGCGTCGTTGGTTAATTGCATCTGGCTTTGATGTCACATTTGTTAGAAATGTAACTGATATTGATGACAAGATTTTGCATAAAGCGATCCATGAAGAGATTCCTTGGTGGCAAGTTGCCATGAAGTATGAGCGGGCATTTACCGATGCATATTACGCTTTAAATGTTATGCCGCCAACCTATGAACCAAGAGCAACTGGTCATATCACTCAGATGATCGAGTTGATGGAGAAATTAATTGAAAATGGATCAGCTTACGCACCAGGCAACGGTGATGTTTATTTAGAGGTTAGAAAATTAAAAGAGTACTTAACCCTTTCAAATCAAAAATTAGATGACTTACTCCCTAGTGAGGATGCAGATTTAGAGTTTAAGAAAGATCCAAGAGATTTTGCGTTATGGAAAGCGGCAAAGAAGGGTGAGCCATCATGGCCTACTCCTTGGGGAGATGGTCGTCCTGGTTGGCACTTAGAGTGCTCGGCAATGGCGCACGCTTACTTAGGTGAGGCATTTGATATTCATGGCGGAGGATTAGATTTAATTTTTCCACACCATGAAAATGAGATTGCCCAATCAAATGCTGCCGGATATAAGTTTTCAAATATTTGGATGCACAACGCTTGGGTAACAACTAGCGGTGAAAAAATGAGTAAATCATTAGGAAACTCATTACAGGTTGCCGAGATTTTAAAGAAGGTGCGTGGAATTGAATTGCGTTGGTATTTAGGAAGCGCGCATTATCGAAGCATGCTGGAGTTCTCATTTGAAGCCTTGGCAGAATCTGCAACCTCATTTAAACGAATCGAAGCCTTTTTAAGCAGAGCAGAAAGTGTGTTAGGTAAAGAGGTTGAAATATTAATTGCACCTGAGTTTGCAGCAGCAATGAATGATGATTTAGCAGTCCCACAAGCCCTTGCTTTCATTGCAGAATCAATGAGAATTGGAAACTCATCTGCTGAGGATAAGAAAGTTATTGCCAAAACAGCTGGTGAGATAAGAGGAGCACTTTCCATACTAGGTTGTGATCCAAAGGATGCAGTATTTGCTAGCAGCAAATCAAATGATCCAGCGATGGATGGATTAATTAAATTAGCGTTAGATCAGCGTGAAGCGGCAAGATTGCGAAAAGATTTTGCAACTGCAGATCAAATACGAGATGAGATTGCAGCCCTAGGCATTACTGTTGAAGACACAGCTAACGGACCAAGGTGGAGTTATTGATGAAACCAGGTAAATCACGTAAAGATCGTCCAAAGGGTCCTAAATCTTTTTCTCGTGGTGGCAGCAAGCGAGTTGAAAGAAGCGCTGTTGCACGCCCTGAAAAAAGAGAAGATCGCAGAGAAGAAAAACGTGATGACCGTAAAGGATTTAAGAAAGCATCTCGGGTTACTGATCGCAGAGTAGAAAAACGTGATGATCGTAAAGGATTTAAAAAACCAGGTCGAGTAAATGATCGTGAATTAAAACGTGAAGATCGCAGACCGGATCGTCCTGAGAAAAGGTTTGATCGCAGGCAATCTGCCCAAGATGCAGTTGCTGGCAAAAACTCTGTAGTTGAGGCATTACGGGCAAAGATTCCAGCTAAGGAGTTAGTTGTTGCAATAAAGGTAGAGATAGATGAGAAAATTTCAGAGGCTATTCGCTTAGCCAAAAATGCAGATCTGCCAATTAAAGAGTTACCAAGAAGAGCTTTAGATGATCTAACTGGTTTTTCTAATCACCAAGGCATTGCACTTGTAATAAAGCCTTTTAATTACACCGAATTTCCTAAATTAATCTCCTCCGCAAAAAAACCAATGATGCTAATTGGCTTAGATTCAATTACCGATCCACATAACTTAGGTGCGGTAGTTAGATCTGCAGCAGCATTTGGTGCAGATGGTGTTGTAATTCCAGAAAGACGAAATGCAGCTATGACTGGATCTGCCTGGAAGGCCTCTGCCGGAGCTGCTGCCCGAATGCCAATCTCACAGGTTACAAATTTAGTTCGCGCTATTGAAGATGCGAAAAAAGCTGGCTGTTTCATAGTTGGTTTAGATGCCGAAGGTGATGTCACCTTGGCAAAGATGAATATAGCTACTGAATCTATCTTTATTATTGTTGGTAGTGAAGGAAAAGGCTTATCTAGATTAGTGAGAGAAAAATGTGATCTAGTTGTTTCAATTCCAATGCAATCATCAGTTGAATCTTTAAATGCCAGCGTGGCAACAGCAATAGTTATGTATCAGGTTGCGGCAGAAAGAAACAAATAAAATGAAGTACTCTCGTTTTATCGCCCTTGGCGATTCAATGACTGAGGGAATGACTGATGAAGTAGTTGCCGGTAAATACCGCGGCTGGGCAGATCGAGTTGCAGACACTTTAGCTAAATCAAATCCTGATTTTACCTATATGAATTTGGCGGTAAGAGGTAAATTACTTAAACAAGTGGTTGAGGATCAAATACCACACGCTCTTAAATTTATTGAAGGCAAACAAACCTTAGTTTCATTTCACGCCGGTGCAAATGATGTGTTGCGGCCAAATTACAAACCAGAGGTATCACTTCCTGAATATGAAAAAGGAATCAAGCAATTAACTGATGCTGGAGCAACAGTTATAGTTTTTACAGTAATTGATAAGGTTGAGGGAAAAGGAAAGACTGCAACTCTTTGGCATCAAAGATTTAGCGCCTTTAATGAGAATGTAAGAATGGTTGCTAAAAAGTATCCAACAATTTTATTTGAGGGTAAAAATGCTGAATTCTTAAATGATCGAAGATTTCTTGCATTTGATCGATTACATATGAATCCAGAGGGACATCAAAGATTAGCCAATGCTGTTTTAGAAGGTCTAGATTATGAGTTTGATCCAAACTGGCGAATACCGTTGCCAGATGTGAAAGAAAAAAGTAAATTGGTAAAAACTTTAGTAAATATCACCTGGGTGGGTGTTTTTTTACTTCCATGGATTTGGCGCCGAATTCGAGGCAAATCCTCCGGCGACGGCAGAATTGCTAAGTATGTTGAGCCAGTTAGATGGCCAATCAGATAGTAAATACCACTTCCCGGCTATGCAATAATTACGCCTCGCACCACGCCTCTCTAGCTCAGTGGTAGAGCAGCCGCCTTGTAAGCGGCAGGTCGTCAGTTCAATCCTGACGGGGGGCTCCAGTTTTAACTACTTATTTTTTATCTTCAATCAAAGTAGAGTTTAATTATGAAATCTGCTGATTTTGATGTTGTTGTAATCGGTTCAGGTTTTGGTGGTTCAGTTGCAGCCCTTCGCTTAACTGAAAAAGGTTACAAAGTTGCTGTCCTTGAAGCAGGTAGAAGATTTTCAGATAAAGATTTTCCAAAAACATCTTGGCGGTTAAGTAGATTTTTATACTTACCTCGTCTTGGACTACGCGGTATTCAAAGAATCCATGTTTTGCCAGATGTTCTAGTTTTAGCAGGTGCTGGTGTTGGTGGTGGATCTCTGGTTTATGCAAACACTTTATATAAGCCACCTGCTTCATACTTTGAAGATAAACAATGGAAACACATTACTGATTGGGATGCAGAGCTATCTCCTTGGTATGACCAAGCATCTCGAATGTTAGGTGTTACTGAGAATCCATATTTTTCACCATCTGATAAAGCAATGAAAGAGGTTGCAGATCAAATGGGAGTAGGTCACACATTTAAATTAGCTCCTCTTGGAGTTTATTTTGGCAATGGTGCATCGGTTAAATCTAAGGATCCATTTTTTGGTGGCGTAGGACCTGAACGAGATGGTTGTCAGCAATGTGGTGCATGTATGACGGGCTGCAGACACAATGCTAAAAATACTTTGCCTAAAAATTATTTAGGACTAGCTGAAAAGGCCGGAGCAAAGGTTTTCCCAGAGCACACAGTTGTTAAAACAATTCAAAAACCAGATGGCAGCTGGCAAGTTATCGCTCGTAAGAGCTCAGCTTGGTTTGGTGGAAAACGCGAATTTACTGCAGCCCAGGTTGTTGTAGCAGCTGGTACATATAACACTCAAAAGTTATTACATAAAATGAAATCAGATAATCATCTACCAAAGATCAGTGATCAATTAGGTAAGTTATCTAGAACAAATAGTGAGGCTTTAACTGGCAGCATCATGCCTAAGGGAGGAATAGATTTTAGTAAGGGTGCTGCAATCACCTCATCTTTTTTCCCAGATGATCACACACATGTTGAGCCAGTTAGATATGGCAAAGGCAGCAACTTTATGGGCTTACTGCAAACTGTTATGACCGATAGCTCAAATATTAAGGATCGACGCAAACAATGGCTAAAGCAAGTTATCACTAAGCCTTCTTTAGTATTAAAAATTTTGGATGTTAGAAAATGGAGTGAGCGCACAGTTGTGGCATTAATTATGCAAAATGTTGACTCTGCCATTACGGTAAAAGCAAAGCGCGGAATTTTAGGTTTTAGATTGACCTCAAAAAATGATTCACTAACACCAAATGCAACCTACATACCCGCTGCCAATGAGGTGGCAAGAAGAATTGCAGAAAACAATGGTGGTATTGCTGGTGGTCATATTGGCGATTTAGTTAACGCACCCTTTACCGCACATTTTGTTGGCGGATGTGTAATTGGAGATTCACCAACCAATGGCGTAATTGATCCATACCACCGCCTATATAACTACCCAACTATGCATGTTGTTGATGGTGCATCGGTGACTGCAAATCTTGGCGTAAATCCATCATTAACAATTACCGCTCAAGCAGAGCGGGCTTTTTCAATGTGGCCAAATAAAGGTGATCAAGATCTGCGTCCTGCGCAAAATACAACCTATAAAAGAGTTGAGCCAGTCTTTCCAAATCATCCATTTGTGCCAAAGGGCGCAGTAGGTGAGTTAAGAGTTTCTTAGTATTTTCGCTTGTTGCTTAGCTCTGCGATTTGGCATTCTAGTAATGGGAAAATCTTGGGATTTATAGAAATCTTTAATTACAGCCTGCATTAACTTGCTCTTCTCCCTGACTAAATTATGGGAGGCCCCAGGTATTACTGCCAATCTGCCATTAGGGATTGCTTCATACATTTTAAAAGTCATCTCACTCTTAAATGGTTCGTCATCTCCGGCTAATATCAAAACAGGACACTTTATTTTCTTAAGTTGAGATAGCTTTAACTTCGGTTCAGTTCTCCAAACTTTAAAGGCTTTTGCTTTGATCTCAAGTAATAATGCAGGATCTTGACCTGTCATCTTTACAAACTTTGCATACTCCTCTTCACTTGCATCCACCTGATCTAGATTAAATGAAAGCCCTGCGTCATAGGTGTAGTTGGCACCGATTGCAACCAAAGACTTAACTAGCTTTGGATATTTAATTGCAGCAATTAATCCAATATTTCCGCCATCACTCCAGCCAATAATATGAGCAGGTTTTTTTACTACAGTTTTTAAGTATGCAACTAATTCATTTACCTGAAAATCAAAGTGCATATATCCCTTGCGCACCTTGGTATAGCCATGGGCGGTGCGATCATATGCAAATGGTTCATGAGTTTTACTTACCGCAGGCAATATTTGATTAGCCCAATTTGCTGTGTGACTTAATCCGCCATGAAGTAATACAACTGGCTCACCATTTTTAGCCCACTTAAGTGACCAAAGCTGGTGGCCACCAACCTTAATAAATTTCTGATAAACCGGTTTTGCCATTTATTTTTACGAATCCATAATATGGCGATTGCCACGGTCAAATGTTAGGTAGTTCCAGGTCCAATCAGCCATGGTGCCGATCTTGTTGCGTCCACCTAATAGATAGAACAAATGCAGCCATAACCAAACTAACCAAGCAAGTGGGCCAGCTAATTTAAACCAGCGAACCTGCACAACCGCTTTATTTCTACCAATAGTTGCCATTGATCCTTTATCTAAATACTTAAAGTTTTCTAACTTCTTATTGGTAGCTAATCTTTTAATCTGTTTTGCAATGAATTTTCCTTGTTGAATCGCAACAGGTGCCACCATTGGAAGTGCTCTGCCATCTTTGCCTTTAGCACCTGCGATATCACCTAGCGCCCAAATATTTGGATAATTCTTAACCTGCATCGTAGTTTCAACCGCTACTCGATTTGCCTCAACTGGAAGATTTAGATTAACCATCGCATCAGCACCTTTAACACCTGCTGCCCAAATAGTAATTGCAGAATCAACTGTTGAGTTATCTGCCAATGTAATTTTCTTTTCAGATAACTCTTTAACGGCAGTGTTAACCATTACTGCAACGCCAAGTTTTTCTAAATCCTTCTTAGTGCGCTCAGATAAAGATGGCGCAAAGGATGGCAACAATCTTGGACCAGCCTCAATTAATCTAACATTCAAATTCTTAGCAACCTGTGCTTGGTCAGAAGTTAGTGGTCCTCGAATTAACTCCGCCATGGCCCCTGCCATCTCAACTCCAGTTGGGCCGCCGCCAATTACAGTAATTGATATTTTTGTTTCATCTTCATATCTACACAACTCTTCAAATCTGCGCATTACCTCAGCTCTAATGGTTAATGCCTCAGCAACTGTTTTCATTCCTAATGCATGCTCTTTAACTCCAGGAATTCCAAAATCAGATGTAACAGATCCAAGAGCAACAATTAAATGATCAAACTTTAAAACTTCACCACTATCTAAATTGACCTCATTGTTTTGATGATTAATTTGCACAGGACTTGCCATTCGAAATTTAACATCGGTTTTTCTAAGTGCGCCTCTAATTGGATAGGCCACATGATCTGCGGCAAGGCCGGCGGTTGAAACCTGATAGAGCAAAGGCAGGAAGGTTTGATAGTTATGGCGATCAACCACTGTGACCTGCGCGTCTTTATAGAGCGCTCGGGCAGCGGCAAGTCCGCCAAAACCGCCACCTAAAATAACTACCTTTGGTTTATTCATTGAATTAAGTCTACTGTTTTCACCATGACGGCGGTGCGCAAAATTCTTGTTACCGGAGCATCCGGGTATGTAGGCGGTCGACTTGTGACTGCACTTTTGCAAGATGGTGCTGATGTGCGGGTATTTGTACGAGATAAGAACAAAGCCCAAAGCCACACCTGGGCAAGTCAGGTTGAGATTGCAGTTGGAAATGCATCTGATTACCAATCAACGGTTGCAGCTTTAACAAATGTTCACACCGCTTTCTACTTACTTCACTCAATTAATTTAGGACCAAACTTTGATCAGATTGAATCTGAGATGGCACGCAACTTTGCAAAGGCTGCCGAAGAGTGTGGTGTTAAGCAGATTATTTACTTAGGTGGAATTAATAATGATGCCAAGAGTTCTAAACATTTAAGTTCTAGAGCAAATACTGGTCGAGAGCTTGCCACTACATCTGTGCCAGTAATTGAATTAAGAGCAGGAATTATTATTGGTTCAGGCTCTGCCTCATTTGAGATGTTGCGCCACCTAACTCACCGCTTACCTGTTATGACTACGCCAAAGTGGGTTATGAATAAGACACATCCAATTGCAATTAGAGATGTGCTTTGGTACCTACGCAAAACAGCCACACTTGAAAAACCTGTTGCCGGAATTTTTGATATTGGCGGACCTGAGGTGCTCTCTTACGCAGATATGATGCAAAAGTTTGCCAAGTTATCTGGATTGCGAAGACGTTTAATTATTAGAGTTCCGGTTTTAACACCAAAACTTTCTAGCCTTTGGATTGGCTTTGTTACCCCTGTTCCAACCTCATTGGCCCGGCCATTAGTTGGCTCACTAATTAGTGAGGTGGTGGCAGATCCTGCAAAATCTATTGATCACTTAATTCCAAAACCTACAGAAGGTTTAATTGATGTTGAAGGTGCGATTACTTTGGCGCTAAGCCATGTTTCAAGTAATACTGTTAAAACAAGATGGTCAGATGCAACAACTCAAACAGCGCCTTGGCAAAAAGCGCAAAGTGATCCATCATGGGCAGGGGAAGCTTTATACAAAGACTCAAGAGTGCGCGTTACCGATGCCAGCATGGAACATCTATGGGAGGCGATTGAGGAAATAGGTGGCGACAACGGTTGGTATGGCGCTGATTTCCTTTGGTATTTACGTGGTGTGATGGATCGAATGATTGGCGGAGTTGGATTACGAAGAGGAAGAAGAGATCCAGTTCATTTACGTGTTGGAGACTCATTAGATTTTTGGCGGGTTGAATCTTTAATTCCTGGTCAATCATTAAAACTTTATGCTGAGATGATTTTGCCAGGCAAAGCTTGGCTTGAATTTAGAATTAAGAAGTTACCAAATGGTCAAAGTGAGGTAACCCAAGAGGCTTCCTTCTCACCACGTGGTTTAGGTGGTCAGTTGTATTGGTATGCGGTTCTGCCACTTCACACATTAGTTTTCCCAACCATGATTAGAAATTTAATTAGAAGTGCCAACCGAAAGGATTACGCACTCCGCAATGCATGAGTTCACCCCCGAAGTTGAAGCATTAGCGAAAGAGGTTTTGGAGTACTCGCTAATTCGTTTGCGAACAGATCCACCACTTGATGGTCCAAAAACTGCGCAAGAGTTATATGAATTAGCAGGAAATACCATTACCGCCAAAGGTTTAGGTGGTCATGAGGCACTTAATTTATTTAAAGATGTTTTAGCAAAGGCCTGTATCTCAACAGATCATCCAAGATACTTAGCATTTATTCCATCTGCTCCAAGTGAGTATGCAAACTTATTTGATTTAGTAGTTGGAGCTAGTGCTTTATATGGCGGCTCATGGCTAGAAGGAGCCGGAGCAGTCTTTGCCGAAAACCAAGCTTTAAAGTGGATTTCAGATTTAGCCTGCATGCCAGAAACATCTGGCGGAGTTTTTGTGCAGGGCGGCACGATTGGAAATCTTTCAGCTTTGGTAACTGCTCGAAATACCTTTAGGGAAAAACGAAAAGATGTAAGCAGATGGGTGATAGCAGCAAGTACTGATGCTCATTCATCAATTAAATCAGCAGCAGATGTTATGGATGTTGAGATACTTTTAATTAAGCCAAATCAAGATGGATCACTGCAGCAAGATGCAGCAGCTGCTGCAATTGATAAATACCATAGTGAGAATCCAACTCACCAAGTTTTTGCATTGGTAGCAACAGCTGGAACTACCAACCTTGGAATCATTGATGATTTAGAGGGTTTAGGAGCTTGTGCGAAGAGCCGAGATATTTGGTTTCATGTTGATGGTGCTTATGGATTAGCAGCTCTTTGTGCTCCATCGGTTCGACCATTGTTTAACGGAATTGAATTGGCAGATTCATTAATTGTTGATCCACACAAATGGTTGTTTGCTCCCTTTGATGCCTGCGCACTTATTTATCGCAATCCAAAATTAGCAAAGGCTGCTCACCTGCAAAAAGCTGCCTATCTTGAAACCTTAGATGAAGAGGATGAGTGGAATCCATCTGATTATGCAATTCATTTAACAAGAAGAGCTAGAGGATTACCATTTTGGTTCTCACTGGCCGCCCATGGAACTGATGAGTATGCAAAGGCGATGGAGCGAACCATGGAGGTAGCACGTGATGCTGCCAATCAGGTAAGAAATCATAAAAACTTAAAGCTTGTGATTGAGCCATCACTTTCAATTGTTGCCTTTGAAAGAGTTGGTTGGGATAGAGCTGATTATGAAAAATGGAGTGATCAATTATTGGCAGATCAAATTGGCTTTGTTACTCCCTCTGCCCATAAAGGAAAACCAATTTTAAGATTTGCAATTGTTAACCCATGGACTAAAGAGTCTGATATTTCAGCAATTCTCGCCACGCTCTAACTTAAAAACACCATTTTGTCAGTCCTATCTTTTAAGATAGGGCCATGTCCGAATTCATGCCGATTAATGACTCAGCAGCTGGCTTATCTGAGTTAGAGATCAAGATGTTGGAGTTTGAACGCACTTGGTGGCGCCATGCAGGTGCTAAAGAGAGTTCAATAAAAGAGTTGTTTAACTTAACTCCGCCGGCTTATTACCAATTATTAAATAACTTAATCGACCGACCAGCAGCATTAATGGCAGAGCCATTGTTGGTTAAGCGGTTGCTGCGCCTTCGCGAGCAGCGCACCTCATCCCGTTCTAGCGCCAGACTGGGCTTTTCGCTCTAACTTACTCGGCAATACCCCTTCGGCCAGATCTGATTTGGCCTATCCGGAATAAATCCTCTAGATTTGGCTTTAGCACTCTCATGGTGTGAGTGATAAAACACCTACCTAAGTTCTTAAGCAATAAAAATAGAGGGAGATAAAAAATGGCAAAGATGATTGCCTTCAATGAAGAGGCTCGTCGCGGATTAGAGCGCGGCATGAATGTGTTAGCTGATGCGGTCAAGGTAACCCTTGGGCCCCGTGGCCGAAATGTTGTTCTTGAGAAAAAATGGGGAGCACCAACAATTACCAATGATGGTGTCTCAATTGCTAAAGAGATTGAATTAGATGATCCATGGGAAAAGATCGGTGCAGACCTTGTTAAAGAGGTTGCAAAGAAAACTGATGATGTTGCAGGAGATGGCACCACAACTGCCACAGTATTAGCCCAAGCAATGGTTAGAGAAGGCCTGCGAAATGTTGCAGCTGGATCAAACCCAATGTCATTAAAGCGCGGAATTGAAAAAGCAGTTGCTGCTATTTCAGATGAGTTACTAAAGATGGCAAAGCCAGTTGAAACTAAGGAGCAGATCTCTGCTACTGCATCTATTTCAGCAGCTGATACAACAATTGGATCAATGATTGCTGAAGCGATGGACAAAGTTGGCAAAGAGGGCGTAATCACTGTTGAAGAGAGCAATACATTTGGTCTTGAGCTAGAGCTGACTGAAGGTATGCGATTTGATAAGGGTTATATCTCAGCCTACTTTGTAACTGATACCGATCGCATGGAAACTGTGATGGAAGATGCTTACATCTTGATTGCAAACACCAAGATCTCTGGAATTAAAGATTTAGTTCCAGTACTTGAAAAGGTTATGCAAACTGGCAAGCCACTTGTAATTATTGCTGAAGATGTTGATGGTGAAGCACTATCAACTTTGGTAGTAAATAAGATTCGTGGCACATTCAAATCTGTTGCTGTTAAAGCACCAGGCTTTGGTGATCGCCGCAAGGCAATGTTGCAAGATATTGCAATCCTCACCGGTGCCACAGTTATCTCAGAAGAGGTTGGTCTAAAGCTTGATCAAACCACACTTGAGTTATTGGGAACTGCTCGCAAGGTTGTAATTGCAAAAGAGGAGACCACAATTGTTGAAGGTGGCGGAGATGTTGACCAGATTAAAGGTCGCGTTAACCAAATTCGCACCGAGATTGAAAAAAGTGATTCAGATTATGATCGCGAGAAACTACAAGAGCGTCTTGCAAAACTTGCAGGTGGCGTGGCTGTAATTAAGGCCGGAGCTGCAACTGAGGTTGAGCTAAAAGAGCGCAAACACCGAATTGAAGATGCGGTGCGAAATGCAAAGGCTGCAGTTGAAGAGGGAATCGTTGCCGGTGGTGGCGTTGCCCTTCTACAAGCTTCAAAGGTTGCATTTAGTAAATTAAAGTTAGAAGGCGATGAAGCAACTGGCGGAAAGATTGTTGAGTACGCAGTTGAATCACCACTAAAGCAAATCGCAATTAATGCTGGCCTTGAAGGCGGAGTAATTGTTGAAAAGGTTCGCAGCCTTGAAACTGGATTTGGTTTAAATGCTGCAACTGGTGAATATGTTGACATGATCAAGAGCGGAATTATTGATCCAGCTAAGGTAACAAGATCTGCATTACAAAATGCAGCATCTATTGCCGCCCTGTTCTTAACAACAGAGGCAGTAATTGCTGACAAACCTGAACCTAAGGGTGCTGCGCCAATGCCTGGTGGCGATGGCGGAGGAATGGATTTCTAAATAATTTCCATTGATGCTTTGGAAAGCCCCCGCATAAAAACGGGGGCTTTTTCATTTTAATCATTAGCAGATTACAATCTACGCATGGCAAAGAAGAAATCATTATTCAAAAAGCTCCGTAAAAACGAGAGCTCACTGGTGGCTGAACCTGAGGCACCAGTTGATGAGGCACTTCTTGATGCAATCACACAACCAAAGGTTGAAGAGGTTGTAAAGCCGGCAATTGTTAGAAAACCATACATCGCACCACCAAAAACCTATCCAGCAAAGGTTGATGTGCAGGTTAATAAAACAGATTTATTTGGAGCACTTAATAAAGCTAAGCAAGCTGCAATCGAAGACTCTGGTAAGAGTGAGTATGTTGGTGAGTTTTACTCGGTTGATTCTGATGAAGAAAGAATTGCAACCTATCTATTCCAAGCAAAATTACCTGGCTATGTTGGTTGGATGTGGGCGGTAACTGTTGCCAAGATTGATGACCAAAGTGAAGCAACAATTTGCGATGTAGTTTTACTGCCAGGAAATAAAGCATTACTTGCACCAAACTGGGTGCCTTACTCACAAAGAATTCAACCAGGAGATCTTGGAATTGGTGATGTTGTACCAACCGAGGCAGATGATGAACGTTTAACTCAAACTTATGCAGCACTGCCTGGTGAGGAAGAGTTAGATAACACGCAAATATTTGAATTTGGATTAACTCGTGCAAGAGTGATTTCAATTATTGGTAGAGATTTGGCAAGCAAGCGATGGTATGACGGTGATCGTGGACCACGTGCGCCAATTGCCCAGGCAGCTCCAAAGCCTTGTTCATCTTGTGGTTTCTTTATTCCAATCGCCGGCTCACTAGGTGGTGCATTTGGTGTTTGCTCCAATGCAATCTCACCTGAAGATGCCCGCGTGGTTTCCTTTGATCATGGCTGTGGTGCGCACTCAGAGGCGCTTATTAAGGCCGAATAATCGGCTAACGCCAT
>Ga0315901_10001849_pt1 | contig 30095 bp, 23 predicted proteins | sample LakEriMetagenome_10_FD_203761 | JGI IMG/M metagenome (GOLD analysis project Ga0315901, IMG submission 203761) | Freshwater fungal communities from buoy surface, Lake Erie, Ohio, United States - Buoy 2 MA116 | ecosystem: Environmental > Aquatic > Freshwater > Lake | place: USA: Lake Erie, Ohio...
GAGGCGAGCGAACGGGATTCATAGCCTGCTGCTGAACTGACGCGTTGTCCGAGTGCATCTGCCTCCAGTTCGAATTCCTGCTCCAGCCCTTTGCTTAACAGCGTGTCCAATGCCTCCGAAGACGCCTTTAGGAGGGTGAGTCCGACCCCCTTGGGCCCCAAAACTTGTGCCCACTGGTTGGCTTCCTCTGAGGCATCACTTTTGACGCGCTGACGTGCGGCCATGTGGGGACTTGTATCTTGCAATTTCTTTTTATCTGAAGTGTTCCCGATCTTTTTCTGCAAGCTTGAAATTAAATGACGTCTGCTCACGTGCACCACCTCGTGCCCCAAGAGCGCTGCGAGTTGGGCTTCGTTGCGGGTGCTCTTCAAAGCGCCTTTTGTGACGAAAATATATCCGCCCGGACAGGCAAACGCGTTGACTTTTTCACTGTTGAGGATTGCAACGCGAAAAGGCCTGTAGGATGACAGTCCTGAATCTGCAACGACTTTTGTCAGCGCGGTGATGTATTCGACAACCTTCGGGTTGTCATACGTTCTGTTGGCTCCCAAAACCTGAGCAGCCATTTTGCGGCCGAGTTCGAGCTCGCCCTCGAATTCTGCAGGGGTGGGTTGTGCAGTGTCCAAAGCTTGAGGAAGATTGACTGCAGTGCCTTCAGGAATCTGCTTGTTTAACTGCATCTTTAATTTTGCAACGAGCTGTTCACTCGGAACTCTGTCTTCCATTTCATAAACAGCTCTCATGTTGGCTGTTGCCGAAGCTTTGATTGCCGCATCGGAATCGTCATCTAGCCCGCGAATTCCCATGATTGCGGTGTTGCTCCGCGCGCGCTTTTGCTCTGCGGCACTCGTTCGCTTTTTGGAAAAGAGCGCTTTGTAGATGTCCTCTGTCACGGTTGTCTTTTCGTCTGCGGACTCTTTTTTTGAATTGCTGCCGGCGTAAACCGAAAGAGCAAATGGGGTCGACAACGCTGCCGACAAGCAGAAAGAGATGAGACACGCAGAGTCTTTGCACTGAGCAATGATTTTCTGTTTTCGAGTCCGCACAGGAACCTCCAAGTGTTAAACGGCTGCATGACGATCGAGGCGGGTAGGCAAAGACCTAACCGTGTTGCCGGAGGTTTCGGCATATTGAGCGCGCGATGAGCGGCAAGTCTTGCATTGTTGGCAGATTGTCTGGGGGATGTTGTGAGTCCAAACGGCTGTTTATAGGCCTGGGAAGCCTGAACTGGGGCACTGCTCTGGATGCAATGATTTGACAGAAAATGCTCAGATAAAAAAGGAAGACTCATGGCTGATGAGACAAACGCACGACTGCTGGAAGGTCTGCAGATTTTGGTCGTGGACGATGCTGCGGATAACCGACTTTTGGTGACCCGTTTTTTACAGCTTGCGGGCGCGCACACAGACGTTGCCTCAGACGGAGCACAGGGGATCGGACTCGCGTTGTCTAAGAGCTTTGATGTTGTTCTGATGGATATCCAAATGCCGAGTATGGATGGCTATGAGGCTGTCTCGCGGCTGCGCGCTCATCATTACAGCAGTCCGATCATTGCCCTCACGGCCCATGCGATGCGCAGTGAACGGGAACGTTGTCTGACGGGTGGGTTTGATGCCTACCTGACAAAGCCCATCTCAAGGGTTGATCTTCTCAAAACCATTCGCACTCTTGCTGATCGTCATCAACAGGCCTCGTTGTCGATCGCACACGATTGACCGTATCCCAACATGAGTCTGCAAACGGTCATTACTCAGCCCTCAGGCAATCCGCTGGATCCAAGCGAGCGGCCCGAGCTGCAGGAAGAGCGCCAAAGCCCAGACCGCATCCCACGCTGACAACCAACCCGAGTGACAGGCCAACAGGCGCGATGACCCAACGGAAATCCTTGAGCATCGGCACAAACACGCTGACACAGAATGCAAAAAGATTGTTTATCATCAGGCCAAAAACGACGGCCGCACAGCCTGCCCAAAAGCATAAAAGAACGGACTCGGTGAGAATATAGGATCGGATATGAAAATTTTGTGCGCCCAAACATTTCAGCAAACCGATCTCACGGGTGCGTTCAGCGACGGTGACCAGCATCATATTCATGATTCCAACACCGCCCACAAAAAGACAAAGTCCACCAATAAAACCGACAATTGCCTGAATGATCCACAGAAAGCCTCGCACGCGCTCGAGTGTTTCTGCCGGAATGATCGATGCAAAACTTCTCTGCCCGCCGGTTTGAAGGCTGAGATAGTTCACAAGTTCATTGGCGAGCTGCCTTGAATCTATGCCTTCCTTCGGCAAAACACTGAAGAAGCGAAAATACGTGGGTCCTTTGCGCATCAGTAATGTACGCGTTGGCACATAAATCACGTCATTGGCGTCACGATTTCCCATCGTTGTATCACGCCTGCTCAAAACTCCGACAATCGTCAGCGTCACAAGTGTGTCGCAATTGTCGACTGTTATTTTTTCACCGACTGGAAAATCTCCATTGCGCCTGCGTGGATCAGTGGATTTAAAAAGTTGATCAACTGTTTCTGAACCGAGCACAGTCACAGCCGAGCCGGAGGAAAATTCGCCTTCATTTGCCCACCGTCCGCCGCTGAGCGGTGCGTCCATTTCAATAAATTCGGCGACGTCGTTCACACCCGACAATGTCGAACGAAATCCGCCAGAATTTGATCGGATACGGCAGGTATCAGAGCGGACAAAGGGGCGAATGATCCCCTTTTTTGCGAATAGTTGAACGAGTCGAGGAAATTCTACGTCTGCATGCAATCCGCGCCAGTCGGATGAGCGCCGATCATGAAAACCCCCGCGTCCGCTGTCATAATAGATAAAGGCTTTGCGCACGGAGCTAGTATAAAATAATTTTGAAAATGAATTGTTAACAATCTCTCCTAGTCCATTGATGACAATCAGACTCAAAATTCCAATAAAGAGACCCAAGCCGGTCAGTACGCTGCGGCCGCGGTGTGTCGCCAAACTTCTTTTAGCTAGCATGATACTTTGCGACACCATGTGATGCAGATCTGTCCAATCAACGGAGCGTTGACTGGATGCGGTTGAGATCATTGAGCTTGCGTTTGCATATGCGTTCGGTCTCTGTTTTGAAAAATCGTCGTGCGGCTCACGCCGTTGATCATCAACGATGGTTCCATCCCGAACCGAGATAATGCGGACGGCACGCTGTGCTACATCGGGATCATGAGTGATAACAACCACTGTGCAACCCTCACGATGTAGCTCTTCGAGCATCGCGAGAACATTCTGTGCGCTTGACGTATCTAGTGCTCCGGTGGGTTCATCCGCGAGCAGAAGACGAGGTTTGAGAATCATGGCGCGGCAAATCGCAACGCGTTGCTTTTGGCCGCCGGAAAGTTCATGAGGCAAACGCTCAGACAGTGATTCAATGCCGAATCGGCGGAGCAATGCCAGCGCACGTTCGGTGTGATTGGTGTCCGCCGCAGAAGCAGGCACGTCTGGGTTGGTTGTCGGTTCAAAGGCGGTGGGCAACAGAATATTTTCAAGAACAGTCAGCCGACTGATCAGTGAAAAATTTTGAAAGACAAATCCAAATCCTTGATTGCGCAGTTGGGCGAGCTGAACGTCTTGTAGCGAATCAAGAGCATGACCAAAAATATGCGCTTGCCCCTCTGTGGGCCGTGCAAGCAGTCCCAAAATATTTAAAAGGGTGGATTTCCCCGATCCCGAGGGACCCACGATAGCTGTCAGCTCACCCTCATGAATTTCAAGATTGACGCGCGACAGAGCTGCAAATTGAACGCCCTGACTGTTGTAGGTGTATCCGACATTTTCAAGCTTCAGAAGTGGACCATTCATAAGTCACCCGCCGAGACAGATGACTCCGGCGGAAGATCCCATGTGTTCAGAAAGACGAAATCAATGTTCAGAAGCAGTCCCTCAAATTCCGTTGCAGCAAGTGATAACTGATCGCGATTGAGTTCTTGTTGGGACGAGATCATCCGGTCGATAGAAAGTTCACCGGCTTCAAAGAGGCGCTGATTTTTGTCCCACATTTGCTTCGTCACAGATGCAAGCTCTTGCAGTTTTTTAAATCGCTCCCGCAACTGCTTGATTTTGAGAACAGATGACTCAAGAGATAAACTGACTTGATCGAGTGCCCGTTGCTCAGCTTGTTTGGCTATGGTGAGACGTTGAACGCTTTCCTCCACAGCTCCAAAGGCAGTCGGAGGATTAAGTGAGAGCGTTCCTGACACTGAGATCGACCAGTTGCGTGAGGAGGTCGATCGGCCAGATGAGCCTGCTGTTGGACCAGCGATTTGTGCGTTTTGGCCAGACGAAGATGTGAGCAGCTGTGAATGACTGGCCTGTGCTGATGCATCAATGCTCGGTGAAAAACGGACCATCGACGCGAGTGCCTGTTCCTTAGCAGCCACATCTGCTTCCAATTGAGTGATCATCACAGGGAGAAGTGTGCTCAACTGAGAGGCACTACCGTTTTGGAAGGCGTCGACTTTTTGAAAGCTCTCTAATTTTTTGAAACCTGACTGTGGAATCGACTCAGGAGACTTCACTCCGTAGAGACGAATATGGCGCGTAATGAGCTCTTGCAGTGTCTGTTGCGCAGATTGAGTGTCCTGCTCGACACGCAAAAGCTCGCGCTGGGAATCGAGAAGATCTCGTTTGCCCAAAAATCCGCTCGCTTCTTTGCGAAGGGCGAGTTTATTGAGGGCTACGGCTTGTTGATTAGCCTGTGCATGAAGCTCGAGCACCCTTTTCTGATAATCGATGCGGGCAACGTCTTTGAGCCAGGCACGAACGTGGCTGCGCACTGCGACTTGATTTTTGAATGCAGCGATTGCCTGCCTGCGTTGTGCAAGAGTTAAGTTTTTTAAGTCAGCGCCTCCGCGAAAAAGATTGAGCCGTGTGGAGAGGCTCAATTGCACGTTGCTTTCAGGCGCGGATGAATTGATTTCAGTTCCTCCGTCATATAGCCGTGTTTGTCCGCGGTTGAGTTGGATGCCTGTTGACACACTCGGATAAAAAACCTGCTCTCGGGCATTGACGCTCGCCTGCGTCTCGGCAAGCGCACCAGCCGCCGTGTTGCGCGTTGCAAAATGCAGCAGCACTTCTTCAATATGCGTTGCCCAAAACTGAAGAGGGATCGGTAAGGCGCGAGGGTTGCGCGATGGCAACTCGACAACCGGTGCCATCCCCGCAGAGATCAGTTGTTGCGAGGGGAGTTCCTCAGCACATATGAATCTGGGATACACGAGACATAAGAGGACACAAAAAGCGGGTCGGGCCGCAATTAAAGAACGCAAAAAATGAAAGGGCCATCGCGAATTCATGTCTCACTCCTGCTTCAGAGCATCAACAATGTTGAGTGCGGCAGCCCGTCGAGCGGGCCATGTGCCAAACAACAGGCCGGCGCTGACACTCACCCCAAGTGCAACGACGACCGCCAAAGAATCAAATTGGTAGGTGAGATTTTCAATCTGCGGGAGATAGCCGCGCGCTATTTTAAACGCCGCGATGCTCACACCGATGCCCAGAATTAGGCCCAGACATCCACTGATGAGACACAGACCCATCGACTCGAGCAAAAACTGCCAGCGGATGTCAGAGTTGCGCGCACCGACCGCACGTCGAATGCCAATTTCCTGGACGCGCTCATGAACATTGACGAGCATAATGTTCATCACGCCGATTCCGCCAATGAGTGTGCACAAACCACCTATGACAATGGTAAGTCCGGAGAGAATGCCCATCATCAAATTAAATTTTGCTAGCTCCTGCTCCGCAGCAAAGAACCGAAAAGGAAATTTATTCTGAGTCATCAAGCTCAGTTTTCCGATCACGTGCTTCGCAAACCACGTGGGACTGACACCCTCCGCAGGCGTTGTTGTGAAACGGTTCCTATAGATTGAAACGCCCCCTGCGACGAGAGTTTGGGAGGGCGTGTAGATCGATGAATTGATGTTACGATCAAAAAGCGAATCGATAGGTGCAAGAACACCAACAACGGTTAAAATTCCATCAAAATTACAATCGCGCACGACGATGTGTTGTCCGATAGGTGAACCAGCAAAATGGGTGAGGTTGTTTATGTTGTCGGGTTTTGCCATCCCCAAGGGTGGATATTTGCCCGACCGTATTGTGCTCCTGGGAAAGAGTGTGAGGGCTGCGTCGCTACCGAGAAGCGCAATGCGCGCAGGAAAACCAAATTCAAATTCTTGTGGCTGGGGCAGCCGTCCTTCGACCACACGAAGGTTTCTTTCGCGCGCATCTAAGAGCGAACTGACGCCCTCCAGTGTAGATGTTGTATTTGAATAGAGTGAAGTGATCTTACATCCACTGGATTCAATTTCTGCGTCAACGCGGCCGTGTGACTTGATGAGTTCATTGAGGCGCGGCAAGTCCGTTCGGACATTTAAGCCTCGCCAACGTGGAGCACTGATTTTTTCCGCCTGACGATAATCAAAGGTGACATAAGCTTTGCGTGCGCCTTGGGTGAAAAAAAATTCCTCGAAGATATGACTGACACTGCGTGTCAGGGTCAGCATGATAAAGATGCTGGAGACTCCAATCAGCAGACCAATCATCGTTAGTGCGGTACGCAGGCGTTGCGTTTTGAGGGCTTCCCATGTGGGAAAAAACATCGATTTTGCGATCTGTGTGAGAGCGTGAATGGCCCGTGTCGATTGACTCTTGATGATTATCAGGAACTGCCGCTGCGCGGACGCAGGGGTTGGCGCTGGGCTCGGCTTTAACCGCTCGGCTGAGACCGAGACCGTTGAACCCTGAATCGGCCGTTGGCTGTCGGACACGATCGCGCCGTCCACAATGCGAAGGATCCGCTGTGCTCGGCTGGCCACCTCGGGGTCGTGGGTAATCACGATGATTGTGCGACCATCCGCATGCAGTTCTTCGAGAATTTTCAAAACGTCTTGAGCGGTCTGGCTGTCGAGAGCTCCGGTTGGTTCGTCGCACATAAGCACATCGGGATCCATCATCAGCGCGCGGCATAAAGCCACGCGTTGGCGCTGACCTCCAGACAATTGTGATGGCCGCTTGTCTTTGTGACCCTCGAGACCAAAGCGCGCAATCAATTGGAGAGCGCGTTCAGTGGCACTTGAGTCGGCTGTCTGCCGAGCGACGAAGGATTCTGTCTTCGACAAAAGCAGATGCGATCCATATTCAGCGGGCAGACAGATGTTTTCCAGCACGGTGAGCTGCGGGATTAAAAAGAATTGTTGAAATAAAAAGCCAATTCCCGTGTTTCGCAGTTGAGATTTTTGATTTGCTGTCAGCTGTGAAACGTCTTTGCCGGACAGAGACAAGTGTCCTGCGCTGGGATCCGCCATCAGGCCCAACAGATGCATCAGCGTGGACTTGCCTGATCCACTGGGGCCAATGATGGACACAAATTCGCCATGCCGGATATCAAAACTGACGTCCCGCAAGGCTACGTAGGAAGGCGTGTGAACAGCCGTATACGTGTAGCTGACGTGTCGAAGTTCAAAAAGAATTCCGTCACGGTTTTTCATGGGCGGAGTCCCGTGGATGCGCACTCTCTCCCAACGACCCTTCGGCCAGTTTTTTCAAGTCAAGTTTTGCAAAATCAATTTCCAAAACTTGATCACCGGCCGAGAGCTGCTGATCGGCCAACTCCACCCACAGGTCCGTTGAAATTCCGGTTTTGACTGCTTTGTAAACAGAGGGTGCATCTGGTGTTGCCCGCGGCAGTTCAACCACCGAATGGCCGGACAATGTGGCGATCGCATTGGCGGGCAGAGCGAGAACATCCTTGCGTTCTGCAACGATGAGCTCGACGGTTGCATTCATCTGCGCGCGAACATCGGCATCAGGTTTTTCAATAAGCATATCCGTCACAAAGTATGTAAAGCCGCCTGATTTATCTTCTACGCCCTGCTGACTGATGCGGTTGACGATTCCGCGGTATGATTTTTCGGGAAATGCATCGAGCTTAATTGCGACGGACTGTCCTGACTTCACCACTGCTAAATCGGCTTCTAATATACGGGAGCGAATCATCATTCTTTCTGTGTCTGAAAGAATCATCACTTCACGTCCCGTGGCTTCAGCACTTTCGGTCGTTGCCATGACGCTCTCGCCCACCGCTTTGTTCAAAAACGTCACGACCCCTTCTTTAGGTGCCTTGACGTAGATCACAGATGTTCTTGCGCCTGAGGAAGTTTTGCGTGTCGTCGCATTTTCATGTTTATTTGATTTCAAACCGAGAGCATTTTCAAGCAGACTGAGTTGCTGTCGGGCGTTGTCGTAGGCGACTTTTGCGCGGTCGTAGTCGTTTTCAGCCTTTTCATTCTCGGCTTGGGAAAATAAATCTCGGACATCTCTTCGGCGATCAAGATTTTCCCGCGCAGCGAGAAGTTCAATGCGAGCTTTTTCTACTTCGCCTTGCCGTGCTTCGAGCTCCCTTTGGCCACTTGTATCTTGCAGCACGGCAAACAAAGTTTGTCCTTCTTTGACGCGTTGCCCTTCTTGCACAAGAACTTGTTTGAGCTGTCCTGAGACCGGTGAATAGACCGCAATCGAGCTGGAGGGAAGAACCTTTCCTGTGAGCAACAGATCACGCCGCACATCCCGACGTACAACTTTGACCATCCGTTTTGATTGTTCCCGCTTGAATGTTGCAAGGCGATTGTATCGTGACCAGCCAAATCCTCCGGCAATCAAAAAAATAATGAGTACGCCGGCTATAAACAGCGGTCTTTTGAACAACGGTTTTTGTGCCTTGTCTTTTTGACTTTTCATTTCTCGTCTTTCATGTGGCACGGCTCTGGCAATTTGTTCGGTTGAAAGGTCGGCTGTGCTGACACCCCAGCAACTTTGGTTTTAGGGGCGAGTTGCAAAAGTGGAGTATGCCTCAATCAGACCTGATGCATCAATGGCTTTTGATTTTTTGTTTTCACAAGTCTTACGCAGCAACAACCGTTGTGTTTGCTAGGAAATCTTGGTTCTGAGTGAGTATTGACTTGAGGTTTTGCAAAGACTCTAAAAGCATTTCCTACCAGGAAGGCATTTATTTGCATTTTTAATGGCGTCTTTTAACGATGCTGACTGCGTTAGAAAATAAAGCGTATTACGGTCCACTGTCTCACATTCAACGTCGCTTGAATCGACAAGCACCACATTCGAAGAATACGTTCCGTCTGTAACTTCAATATCTCTTGTCGCGATGATTTGTAAATTTTTATTTTTTCCTAAAGGCCACTGGCTTTTTGCGGTCACGCGTCCACCAGCGCAAAAAATTTGTGCGGCTTTGATTGGCTTTCCTTTTTTGGAAGACCAGACGTCATTTAGATTTGTGAATCCAAATGTGGGTTGTTTTATTCTGCATATTGAATACATGTTTTTCGAAGTACTGTTAGATTGAGCGAGGCACAACTGACCTGCAAAAAACGGGTCCTCTCCCGTCCTGGTTGGCAGCCCCACAATTTCAGAATTTCCGTTCCTAAAGGCTCCCGCCATTTTAGATTCATCCACAGGTTTACAATGAACGAAGACGAACGAACAAACGAAAAAGTATCTTGCGGATGCTTTAAGACCCATGAATGTCTCCCTTTTTTAATCTTTGCTTCTTATCGGACATTCAGGAGGCAGACTTGAGAAAAAATCAAAGAGTCCAAAGGGCCTGACCTGTGGCTCTGCGAAGAGCGGCTAAATCGGGCGGTCGACGTAGGATGTTTCGGTCCCAGTAACGCGTGATTGATCGACAGTGCTCGAGGCAGAGTGCATATGCATCCTGCCAATTTAATGCCTGCCAACCTCCGGTCGGTGAGTCATCGCCATTCACCCAGCACTGGGGTGTGGATTGCAAATCTTGCATAAATATCAGAACACGCGGTACGCGCACACTGCCCACGCAGTGACGTTGGGCTGTACGGTTGGTCAACAGGGTGTGAAATTGACTGTCCTCAGCCATCCACAGCGCTGTGCCTGTGTATCCTAAATGACCGAACACAGACCGTCCTTCTGGCAGCGGCCAGACCTTTAAACCTGCGGTTGAAGAGGCGTTGCTGGGAGTATCCAAACCCCAGCAAAAGCGTGAGCTGCGGGCTGAAGTGATGCAGTCGAGTGCAGCAAAATCGGACTGTGTGTCCAAGAAAAACGGGACGGCTTTGACGATGTCGAGAACACTGCCAAAAAGTCCTGCATGCGATGAAACAATTGGTGCAATGCTCTGCGCAGAACGAAATTCAGTGGCAAGAATATTGGCATTTGTGTCGTGCACGGATCCAAATTCGCCAGCGTGGTTATTGAGCTTTCTGCTTTCATAAATGTGTGCGACGTGTTGTGAATGGATGTACGGAAAATAGGATATGGCCTGCTGACTGCGTTCAGGATCAAGGGATGCGTGCCAAAATTCAGTGTTCCATTGTTGGTTGAGGCTATCAATAATTCCCGCCCAACCTTTGAACTCAGAAAGTGTGAGATTTTCTATCACTCGCGCGATGAGATAATAATTTATGTCTGAATAGACTGTTGTGCCTTCATCGCCGGGCCTCGGCGTTGGGAGCTCTTGGGCTAAAAGATAAACTGTCAGTTCGTGTTGAGCTTGCCGTGCGGTGTCACCGCTGGTGTCTTTTTGAAGTGCGGGAATTCTGCTGCTGATGCGTCGGCGCGGGTTGGCCTGTGGGCGATCAGAGGTTTTCTCATCCGTCTGTTGCCATAGAGCACGGCCAAACCACGTCCATGGTTTGAATCCACTTGTGTGATTCAAAAGATGTGCAAGAGTGAGCCAGTGATGTTTTTGCGCCCACCTTTTTAAAGTTTCGCCTTCAGCGTTGCGTGGCTCAATGAGGTTTGCCAGCGGAGTTTTGGACCAGAGCAGAGCATCGGCGCCAAGCGCTGTTCGAAGCCAGGCATTCGCCAAGAGAGGCTTGGTCAAACTCGCCAAATCAAAGGCTGGCATCCATGGTTTGGATGAGGTCTTGGGTACATCCAAGAGCCAATCTGGAGGACACGCTTCGTCGGCGTAAAACCCCGAGAGAATCCCCCGGTTGTGAGCACACGACCAAGCGGTGAAGGTTCCTTGGTGAACTTCATTCTCAAGGCTTTCAATCAATGATTTGTATGGTAGAGCCAAGTTCTGTAAGTCCATGTGGTGTCTCTCCTTGGGAGGCACACGCAGTTGTGCGCTCATTCGCGTGGGTGAGTCCCTGTGAGGCGCAATCGAGCATGGTAATCGCAGCCACATAAAAGGCCAAGGGAGCGTCGGTGTTCCTTTTTAATGACTGGGAGAAGAATTTTGACACAGTCTGATTTGCAAGTTTTGAGTCGCCCCGTCATTGAAAGCCAGTTGGCTGCGCAATTTGGTGTCTCTCCGCAGCGTATCTGGCGCGATATTGATACTTGGCTTGAGGAAGATGCCGGAGGCGGCGACGTCAGTTTATGGACACAGCCCTACCCGACTCCGCGGATGAGAGTCGATATTATCGCTAAGCAGGATTTTATTTTGTGCGGACTTTCGTTAATGGCCGCAGTGTTTCAGCGAACGCATGGAAGTGTTCCGCTTGAGTTGAGCTCGGCCTGTGCCGACGGTCGTGCCGTGCGCAGCGGTGATGTTGTCCTGAGTGGCGAAGGTGACGCGCGTTGTTTGCTTTTGGGTGAGCGTGTGGCTTTGAATCTCTCGGCGCGTTTAAGCGGCATTTCTACTAAGGCGGCGCAGATGCTGCGACTGGTTGAAGCCGCTGCGGCTCAGGCACAGTGCCATCCTCCGCAACTTCTGGAGACGCGCAAAACCACGCCGGGTCTTCGCCTTTACGAAAAATATGCAACCCGAATGGCGGGCGTGCGCAATCATCGCCATTCGCTGGATACGGGGCTGATGCTGAAGGAAAATCACTTGCGTAGCTTTGGTGGAATTCCCGCAGCACTTGCATCGGCGCGGCGTCAGTCTCCTTTACTGACGCGTATCGAGGTGGAAGTCACCCAGCTCAGTGAATTTAAACAAGCTCTCGAAGGTGGAGCTGATGTGATCATGCTCGACAATTTTTCGGTCGCCGATATTACGGCCGCGGTGGCTGAGCGGAGTCGCTGCGGGCGGCGTGTGGAGTTGGAAGTCAGCGGTAATTTGACGGAAGAAAACATTGCCAAAGTTGCGAGTCTCGGCATTGATTATCTGAGCTCGGGCGCACTGATCCATCAGGCCACGTGGGTTGATTTGAGTCTGCAGCTCCACCGCAAATTTTGAGAATCTCGACAGCGGACAGAAGCGGATATAATTCTGTTGACATGTTAGTATCTCAAAAATAACAGTCAGATCTTCAGGCCGCTGTTTTTTAAGGGACTCATGAAAACTTTTTTTGTCTCGCAAACGACCTCAACCATGGATCTCGCCCGTACCTTGATCGAGCAGCAAGGGCTTATGCGCCCATTTGCTGTGATGAGTCGTGTGCAAACGGCCGGTCGCGGTCGGGGCGGTAGTTCTTGGTTACAGGCTTTTTCTTCGCCGCACATCTCTCAAAGTGCAGATCCTGTCGTCAAAAATACTCTCACCAGCGCAGTGCACGAAGGTGGTCTGCTGGGCCCGTGCACATTTGTTATTCCAGGGTCTCTCGTGCGCATTCCACTCAGCTGGTTGAGCTTGGCTGTGGGTTGCGCTGTGTGTGATGCGCTCTGGCGGGCACGCGCACGTCTTATGAATGCCATGAATTTTTCAACGTTGTTTCCTTCAGACATTCCTGCAGAGGCCAAGCTGAAGTGGCCCAATGATGTGTGGTCGTGGCCAAGCGATCAAGCTTTTGCTGCAAGGACATCTCTAACGCCAAAAAAGATTGCCGGCATTTTATGTGAAACTTCGTTCCGTTCCGAAACGCTGCAGTTTGTGAGCATCGGGCTGGGGCTGAATGTGACAGACAGCCCTGCCCACATTTCTCATGCGGGATCGGTGATCGGACTGTGGGGTTTAGATCCATCCTCACTCACTGAAGCAATGAAGCTTGTCGTTCACGAAATGATCGCTGAAGAAATTGTGCGCGAGTTGGATGATTATTTGATGACCGAACGATCAGCGGAACAATTGCGGCATCTGACTCTCGAGCGATCCTTGCCATTAGGCACGCGGTTGACCGTCAACAAAGGCGAGCAGTCGGGTGCCTTTTGCGGATTGTCTCCTGAGGGTGGGTTGTTGCTGGAAGGTGTGTCGCAACCAATTTTGGCTGCCGACGTTGGCTTCCCCGATGAATCTGCACGGCTGTGTTTTGATTTTGGCAATACGCACATTCATTGGCTGACTGAGTATGGGTCCGCGCGCACCTTTGGTTCCTTCCCGTGGGCTCAGCTGGAGTCCAAGACGATTGTCGATCAAAAGCTTTTTATGAAAACCGAATTTGCACGGACTGTGCTCGCTCAGCTGCACCGTGCCACTCGGATTGAAATTGTCTGGGCCGATGTGGCTCAGTCGACGCAGACCAACAAAGTTATTCGTGCCATTGAATCCTTGCTTGTTATGCATGCGGGTCAAGGTCGAGAGGTGCATTTAACACCGTTGACCGCGCAGTCTATTTTGCAAGCCGCAGGACTTGCGGACGCCTATGCGCCTCATCAGTTGGGCGTCGATCGTGCGCTGCAGGCGTGGGTGGCATCCCGGGCTGCAGATGCCTCGGGTCAAACGGTTGCAGTTGTTTCGGTTGGAACGGCCTTAACAGGCGTTATTGTCAACGCACAAAAGCAAATGGTCGATAGCTTTATTCTTCCCGGCCCAGCGATGAGCCTTGCTGTGCTGCATGAAAAGACAGCCCGTTTGCCGCGCGTCTCTCTTCCTGATCAGTGGCCAACGTTCGATGAATCAAAGCCGTTTTCAACAGCAGATTCAATGCTGCGCGGGCTTATTTTGCAGATGACGGGCATGAGCACATGGCTTTATCATCACCATCGCCTCGGTGCATTAATCTTAACCGGAGGTGGAGCGCAGGCGTGCGCCGATGCACTCGATCCATCGGTGCGTTCCATCACTCGAATTGAGCCTCCGTTGGTTTTGGATGCCATGGTGCGCTTTGCGGCGGAGGCAAAGAGTGCGGGAACATGGTCCGATGCGGATGATGTATCCGAAGGAGTGTCTGAGACTGTCTTGCAGAGCATGTTGCGAGCCCGACTGTCGCGTCGGCGTATGCAGCGGGTGGCTCTTGATCGTCAGCATTTTCGTCGGTTGGGTGGCCGTCTTGAGCATGCCGGTGTCGGGCTGCGCTTGGATCGTCATCTGGGAGAAAAATTCAAATTTCACACCCGTGATATCTGGCAGCAGCGCGTCGAAATTGGCGAGGTGCTCGTAGAGCAGAACTCGCCCAAAAATCATCTTTCAGACGAAGCTCCTGCTCATTTGGTCAGCGTCAAGCCGACCTATGTCCTAAAACAGGGCGATCAAATCTGGCTTTTTCATCCGCCAGAATATGAGCCCGACATGATGACCAACATTGAAGTTGTTTACGATGATTCCGACGCCGCCGTGTTCTGCAAGCCCGGAAATCTTGTGGTGCATGCGGCAGGTCTTTACGGAAAAAATACTTTTCTCGCGATTGCAAAAAAGATGGGTTACGAAAATGCAGCTCCCGTTCATCGCATTGATCGCGAGACGTCTGGTATTTTGGTGTGTGCCCGCAGTACCGCTTTGAGGCGCGAGTTGTCTCTGAGCTTTCGTGATTCTTCAGTTAAAAAAATGTATCTGGCGGTCACCAAGGGGACCCGAGCGCTCCCTGAGCAATTTCGTGTGAATTTACCCATCGGGCCGGCGGTGAATTCGCGCATCCGTCTTAAGCTCTGGCACAATACCGTGGAGGGGCAGGAGGCGCTGACCCATTGTGTGCGTCTGTCGGTTTGGGAGGATTTTTCACTCTTCGCTTGCATGCCGCAAACAGGACGCACGAATCAAATCCGTATTCATCTGGCAGCGATCGGTCATTGGATTGTGGGTGACAAAATGTATCACCCCGATGAAGAAGCTTTCCTGAAGTTTTATGAAGAAGGGTATGTTCCGGAGGTTGCTGAAAAGGTTCTTCTTCCGCGTCATTGGTTGCACAACACAGGCATTCAATTTTTCTCGAAGCCTGATAGTGCACTGGGCCGTGAGCCGGTGATTGCGCCTCTCACCGCCGATTTACTTGCCTATCCGCCGACAGCTGAGCTGTTGAAACGCGCATCATTGCCTATTGAGATGCTTGCGCAAAAGGTAGCTTTTGCAGAGCTTTTTGCGTCGTTGTTGACCATTGATTTTAGCCAAACGCCCACTGTGGATCCGCAGGGTGCGAACGATGAGGTCTGACGCACCGCGGGCTTACGCATTTTTCACCGACATTCATGGTAATCTGACAGCGCTTGAGGCCGTGCTGGAGGATATTCAGTCGCTGCGAGAGCAACGTGGCGTTGCTGACGTCGGGTTGATTTGTCTGGGTGACAGTTTTGATGGTGGTCCGGATCCGGCCGGAGTTTTCGACACTCTCAAATCTCTTGGCTGTCCACATCTTCTGGGAAATCATGAAGATTATCTCCTGAACTATGATCAAAATCCCGAGGACGAAAAATTTTCACGGCCGCTATGGAAATTTATCCCGTGGACTGCATCTGCGCTGGGTGCGCGGATGTCGTTGATTCGCGGTTTTTCCCAAGCCCTGTGGTCATCGCCCAATGATCCGCTCACAGCCGTGCATGCGTCTATGCACAACAATTCCCGGGTCCCCGAATTTTTTGCAGAGCAGTCCGCACTGTCACAAAATTTCACCGAATCTTTTGTTGAATCTATTATTTCCAGTACTGGGCAAAGTCCCAGCCGTCATCGTTTTGTGTTCAATGGGCATAGTCATTATTTGGGTCGACATGTTCATCCAGATCAAAAGGATGTTTGGTTTAATTGCGGCAGTGTTGGTTATCCGTTTGTAGAAAAGTCGCCCGACGCTCCCGATGCTCCCTTGGCGACGTGGGTGTGGGTTGAAGTCGACAAACCAGCTAAATTTTCAGATGCATCAGATAGATCCCGCATGACCGTGGTGAATCGCCGCGTTCCCTATTCATCCGATGGCCTCTTGAGGTGTTATGTGGATTCAGGAGCTCTCGAGCTGTGTGCGCCTTTTTCGTATGCCATTGCCGCACAGAGTCTGTTCAATGAAGATGTGGTTTATCCTTTTTTCAAGGCAATCAAGTCCAAGAAGCTCACGCCGGCAGAAATGGCGGAGTGTCTTGTTCAAGAGCTCAGTCGGCAAAATGTTTTTGCGCGGATTGAGCGTTTGCTCAACAAAGCCGGATTGAATCACGACCGATTCATCCCTTAGCATATTTGATTTTCTTTTGGTGCCCTTGAAAAACGAGTCGTCTTCGGCTTTATCAATGAACATATTTATTTGGAGAACATTTGTGATGATCAACGCACCTGCCGCACCCTCAGCCTCGACCTCTGCTTCTCATTCGTCTCATGACGACAAGCGCCTGCAGCGTATCGAGACCCTCTGCGTTCATGCAGGAGTTGAGCCCGAGCCAGTCACGGGTGCCATCATGACGCCCATCTTTCAAACGTCAACCTATGTGCAGTCTGCTCCGGGAGAGCACAAGGGCTATGATTATTCACGTGGTGGAAATCCAACCCGTACGTCTCTCGAGGCAGCTTTGGCTGCACTTGAGCAAGCACGACACGGGATTTCTTTTGCTTCCGGCTTGGCTGCAGTTCATGCCATTGCTCAATTGTTAAACCCGGGCGATCACGTGCTGGTGTGTGATGATGTGTATGGCGGCACGGGGCGTTTGTTCCGCCGTCTTTTTGCGAAGTATGGCATAGATTTTGAGTTTATCGATATGCGCAATCCGCAGGAATTGAGCTCGAAATTCAAGCCAAAGACAAGGCTTGTGTGGATCGAAACTCCGACCAATCCGTTGTTGCGAATTGTTGACATATCCGCAGTCGCCGATTTGGCGCGAGCGCAAGGTGCATGGACAGTGGTAGACAATACTTTTGCATCACCTATTTTTCAGCAACCTTTGCGCCTCGGGGCTGACATCGTTCTCCACAGCACAACCAAATATATTGGTGGTCATTCGGATCTTGTCGGTGGTGCACTGATGCTCAATGATGATTCTCTCGCTGAGCAGTTGAGGTTTATTCAATTTGCAGGTGGCGCCGTAAACGCTCCACAAGAATGTTTTATTCTTCTTCGCAGCATTAAGACTCTTGCGTTGCGCATGCAGCGTCATCACGAGAATGCCTCAGCGGTTGCGCAGGTGATGTTGACCATGCCCGGATTTTCGGAGGTGATTTTTCCAGGCTTGGAGTCCCATCCTCAACATGCTCTTGCTTGTCGCCAGATGACTGGCTTTTCGGGCATGGTCAGTGTTCGCATGAAAGGTTCATTCGAGGATGTGAAGAAGTTCCTGAGCCGTCTGCGTGTTATCAGTTTGGCTGAGAGTTTGGGTGGTGTGGAATCACTCGTCAATCATCCGGAGACAATGACTCATGCCAGTGTTCCGCCGGACCATCGCAAAAAAATTGGAATTGATTCAAATCTCCTGAGATTCTCGATCGGTATCGAAAACGTTCAAGATCTTATTGACGACATCGGCTCGGCCCTCGTCTGACGTCAAACCTCTGTCGCAGTCAAAGTTGCACAAGAATTTTCTGAAAATGCCGATTCAATCCTTAAATGCGAACGAGAGTTGAGGGATAAGAGTATGGCATCATCGGACTCGTCCAAAACTAAGGGTGAACACAATCCTCGTAAAAAGCGTGCGTTTAGAACAACGGACGATTTGGAACTTTTGCGCATCATTATGGACGAGAACCCGCTACTCAGACAGCGTGTTTTGAAGACCATCGTGAATCAATTGGGCAAGCAGAGACTCGCTGCGAGTCGTCCACCACAAGAAGAAAAATAGCGGCTGCACCTCGTTGGTAGGAGTTATCTGTACTAATGAGGCGCCCTTTGAATATTGCCTATGATTTGGGTATCAACAGACACTGATGTTTTTCCGGATGGAGTTCACTACATCGTGTCACACTCGTTTTCGTCGATTCAGCGCCCTACGTCGCTGCTCAAGCCTGTTACCTTTGATGTTCAGTCGTTGCGTGATGAAATGATGGGCCGTCATCTTGTGTTCGATGCGCAGAATGATCTCAACGACTGCTTTGTGATCATTGGTGTGCCCGATGATCGCGGTGTGGCTCTCAACCGAGGGTTTACCGGAGCCAGCGGTGGTCCCGATGCATTTCGGCAAGCTTTTTATCGTCTCTATGATACGCGTTTGAATTCTGGAGAATGGTTTGGTGGGCGCTGGCGGGATTTGGGCGACATTGTTTTGTGCGACAACGATATCAGAGCCACTCATGAGCGACTGTCCGAGGTTGTGCACTGGACTCTCTCTCAGGGAGCACGACGCATTTTTGTAATCGGTGGTGGACACGATTTTAGTTTTGGTTCTTATGCAGGACATGTGCGCGACGGTGCGGGTCTTGTTCCGATTATCAATTTTGATGCGCATTTCGATTTGCGTCCTGTGGAGAATGATCTCATCAACAGCGGGACGCCCTTTCGTCGTGTGATTGAGTCACTCGCTGATCGCATTGCAGATGGACGCGCGTTGTTTGAAATTGGAATTCAGCGTGAGCGTAATCCCCAGAGTCTGTGGGATTATGCCCGCGCGCATGGAGTTGCTGTCGCTGAATATTGTGCCGGCGAAGAGCCATGGCGGCTTTTTAATGTGCCATCCGTCAAAACCGAAGAATCCACACTCGCCTCGCGCTTCACGAACCGCTCTTTGAGAGTGCAAGTCGACCATTGGCTCAACCACTGGACGCATTCGTCCAACCCATCAACACATCTTCATCTCTCGATTGACTTGGACGTCTTTCATACTGCTGCAGCAATGGGCACAAGCGCTTCAACTTCTTTTGGGGTGCCTGTTGAAACTCTGTGGCCATGCATGGAAGATGTGATGTCCCGCAAAATGTGTCGTGTGGTCGATGTCGCCGAACTGTGTCCGGCGCGTGACATCCAGATGCAAACAGCACGTTTGGCGGCATCGGTTGTTTTTCGCGGGGCGTTCTGTCTCGAGAGAGACCCGCGTTAGCTTGTTCCCGATCCGTTTATGGGTTAAGGCGAGTGCCGCACCCAACTTTTGTCTTTTTTGGAGGCGTTGACGATGACGACGTCAATCAACCCTTATCTTCCTATATTGGTCGCTTTCGCGCTTGGACTTCTCATAGCCGGAGGTGCCACGATTGCATCGTTTTTGTTGGGTCCTAAAAAGCCGAACCCTGCAAAGCTCGATGTCTATGAATGCGGTGTGACCCCAGTGGGTACGGCCCGTCAACGATTGTCAGTGAAGTTTTATCTCACGGCGATTCTTTTTATCCTCTTCGATATTGAAACAATATTTCTATACTTATGGGCGGTTCTTTTTGATGAGCTGAAGTGGTTTGGCATCATCGAGGTTGCGCTTTTCGTTGGCACGCTGGTGATTGGATATATCTATATTCTGCGTCGTGGCGCACTAAAGTGGGATTGAGGAGACCAAAATGGAAGGTTCAACGGGAGCTCTCGTTCAATTTCTCGATAGCAACATAGGCCTCATCGCAGGAATCGGTAAGATCGCCATAGCGCTCGTGATCGCTCTGCAAGTCGCACCAATTATGGTGTGGGTCGAACGCCGTCAGGCCGCATTTATTCAGCGGCGAATTGGTCCCAACCGCGTCGGACTCTTTGGTTTCAAACTTTTTGGTTTGGGACAACCTCTCGCAGACACGATTAAGCTTCTGTTTAAAGAAGATTTTGTTCCCAAACATGTAAATAAATTCTTTTACGTTTTGGCTCCGATGATTCCTGCGGTCATGGGTCTTGTTGCGATTCAAGGGATTCCGCTGGGCAAGGAAATTATCGTTGGCGGTCACACGATCGACCTTCAACCTGTGAGCCTGAACGCTGGTTTTCTTTATCTTTTTGCGATCTCGGCACTTGGTGTTTACGGTGTTGCTCTAGCTGGTTGGTCATCAAATAATAAGTACGCTCTTTTGGGTGGCTTGCGTGCCTCTGCGCAGATGATTTCGTATGAGCTTGCAATGGGTTTGGCGCTGTTGCCGATGGTTTTTATCTACGGCACTCTTGATCTTCAGTCGATGATTGCCACTCAATCGAATTCTCTGATTGGCGGATTTCTTCCTAACTGGGGAATTTTTCTCTCGCCCATTTCTTTTGTCATTTTTGTGGTGACGATGTTCGCAGAAACGAACCGTCTGCCGTTTGACCTTGCAGAAGGCGAAGCTGAGCTCGTAGCCGGATTTTTAGTTGAATATGGCTCGATGCGTTGGTCGCTCTTCTTTCTTGGCGAATATGCGATGATGTTTACTTTGTCGGCACTCACGACTTGCGTGTTTTTGGGCGGCTACGAAATTCCTTGGCTGCCGCATTCTGAGCTGGTTGCGCTGCTCACACCAATCTTTTCTGCGGAACCTGCAACATGGGTTGCAGCACTCATCGGTTTAGGTGTTCTTATCGCGAAGGTTGCGATTTTTATGTTCCTGTTTGTACAGGTACGTTTCACATTGCCGCGCTTCCGTTATGACCAGCTGATGCATGTGGGTTGGGTGTATCTGTTGCCGGTGGCTCTGGCCAATCTGGTGATCATGGCATTGATTGTGGGTGTCCTGAGATTGACTTGAGGCTTTGGAGCCGCTGCTTCCGGCGTGAGGATTTTTGAATGGATTTGACTGTTTTTTCTTTCATCGTCATGGGAATAGCCGCTGTTTTATTGTCGGGCGTGATGATTACGCGCCGTTGGCCCGTGAGCGCGGCAATGGTTTTGATTGGCGTGATGACACTCCTCGCAGGAATGTTTGGTTTGTTGGAGGCCCACTTCGCCGCTGCAGCGCAGATTATTGTTTACGCTGGGGCGATCATGGTCGTCTTTGTTTTTGTGATCATGCTTCTCAATCTTCCTCCTGAGGAACTCCGCTACGGCGGAGTGACAGTTGGAGAAATGGTGTTGACCGTTGTTGGAGTTTTAGTTGCGTTGGCGTTGGGAACACGGGTGGGTCATGGACTGCTGACAACAGGTCTTGATTCCTTGGGCCTGCAAAAGCCGGATGCTGGATTGGCGTTGCACCGCCCGATCTTTCCTGCCGACGAAAATGTGAAAAACGTCGCAGCAACAATGTTTGTTGAGTATCTGTGGGCTTTTGAGCTGATGAGTTTTCTGATTCTGGCGGCCGTCATCGGTGCCGTTGTGATTGCCAAGAAGAGGAGCACCGAAAATGTTAACGCTGCCTGAACTCGGGCTCTATTTTTCTTTTTTAATGTTTTTGGTGGGACTGGCTGGCGTCATGTTCCGCAAAAATATTCTTTTTATGATGTTGAGTATTGAAGTTCTTTTGAATGCGGCGAATCTCGCGTTTGTGTGCGCAAGCAAGCTGACCAACACGATGGATGGTCAAGTGGTGATGTTTTTTGTGATGGCTGTTGCAGCATGCGAGGCTGCGGTTGGTCTGGCTTTGATCATCTCCCTGTATCGCTCCAAGGCCTCAATTGAGGCAGATGATCTCAAGGCTTTGAGGGGTTAAGACATGAACTATCAGGCAATGCTGACGGCCGTTCTTCTCATTCCTCTTTTGGGCGCTGTGCTCAATGGATTCTTTTTGCGTTCGATGCCCCGTGGCGTGACGGTCACGGTTGCAACTCTGGCTATTGCTATTCCGTTCTTTCTGTCGTGTGCGCTGGTTTTTGGACCGGTTGCTGCCGGCGAAGCCGTGAGAACAGATCTCTTTTCGTGGATTTCCGTTCCCTTTAACAACGGCCGTCTTGAAGTTCCCTTTGGTCTTGCTGTGGACCGGCTGTCAGGAATTCTGCTGCTGATTATCACTGGCGTGGGCAGTCTGATTCACCTCTATGCGGGTGAATACATGTCTCATGAAAAAGGTGTTTATCGCTTTTTTGCTTATCTCAACCTGTTTGTGTTTTCGATGCTTTCGTTGGTGCTCGGTTCGAACATGGTTGTGACCTTCCTCGGATGGGAAGGTGTGGGCGTTTGTTCCTATTTGCTGATTGGGTACTGGTACTCAGATGAAGCCAATGCACGTGCAGGAATGAAGGCATTTGTTGCCAACCGTGTTGGTGACCTTGGATTTTTGATTGCGATGTTCTTGTCAGTCAAGTTGTTTGGCACACTTGATTATTCTCGGATTGCCGAATCTCTGACGGCTGAATTTGCGGCCAGCAACGCGCCGCTCATCACAACGATTGGTTTGTGTTTGTTGCTCGGGGTTACCGGTAAATCGGCTCAGTTGCCTTTGTATATATGGTTGCCCGATGCGATGGCCGGTCCAACACCCGTATCGGCGCTGATCCATGCTGCGACCATGGTGACTTCCGGTATTTACCTTATGACACGTATGAGCTTTTTGTTGGTTCATAGCCCAACAGCGATGGCAACGATTGCAGTGGTTGGTGCCTGCACGGCGCTTTTTGCGGCAACGATTGGTCTTGTGCAAAACGACATCAAAAAGGTTCTCGCTTATTCAACAGTCAGTCAGCTGGGCTTTATGGTCTTGGGGTGTGGCGTGGGTGCATTCCAATTTGGAGTTGCCCATCTCATGACACATGCGTTTTTCAAGGCGCTGTTGTTTTTGGGCGCAGGCAGTGTGATTCATGCGATGCATCACGAACAAGACATTCGAAAAATGGGTGGGCTCATCAAGAAAATGCCCATCACCGGCTGGACGTTTGTTATTGGAACGCTGGCGATCATTGGTTTTCCGGGCTTGTCGGGATTCTTCTCCAAGGACGAAATTCTTTACAACGCGTGGTCTGGCCCCTTTGGACACCCATTGCTTTGGGTCCTTGGTGCATGCGCTGCCGCTTGCACAAGTTTCTACATGGTCCGTTTGACGTATCTGGTTTTATTTGGGGAAAGTCGCGTTCAGCATGCTCATTCACATGAACATCATCACGACGCTCACGGCCACCACGATCATCATGAGATTCACGAAAACCCATGGGCAATGACTGTTCCGCTGATGCTCTTGGCCGTGTTGTCTGTGGTCGGCGGATACGTGTCGATGCCCCATGCTCTGATGCATGCCTTGGGAATTCATGCGGATGAAAACATTATTACAACATGGCTGACACCTGTTCTTGAACAAGCCAAGCAGACAATGACGCTCATGCACGGTGAAGGTCATGGCTCCGCTGCACTCGAGTGGGGCCTCATGGGCGCATCAACTCTCGTGATGATTATTATGAGCTCTTTTGCCATTTCGCTTTACAAGGCAGGCCCTGTCGGTGGTGACTCTATCGCTAAGGCTGCGGGTGGATTGTATCGGCTGATTCTCGACAAATGGCGTATCGACGAATTGTATCAATCCGCAATCATAGAGCCATTGAAAAGACTTGGTGATGTGTTCTTCCGTGTGGGTGACAGGGCTGTCATTGAAGGGATTGTCAATGAAGGGCCGCGCGGCATTTATCTTGTCACTTCTGTGTTGAGCGATATCCAGTCAGGTTTAGTGCGCAACTATCTCAAGCTGGTTTTTGTGGGGCTGGTTGTGCTGGGCGTTTGGATTTTGTCCTAAACGCTGCTGAGTTTCGAAGGGAGAATTTCGATTTATGGTTTCTCTGATATCGCAGTGGATTTTGTCCCTGCTCATCTTCTTTCCGCTGCTTGGCGCCGTGCTGGTGATGTTCATCAAAAATGTCCAGAGCGCTCGTCACCTTGCTGTTGCGATTGCTGTGTTGGAAATGATTTTGTCCTTTCATCTGGTGGCTTATTTCAATCCGGATTCATCGGCTCTGCAGTTTGCGCAGGACTTGACGTGGTTGCCACGCGGAACGGGAATTCGCTACATTGTGGGCGTGGACGGCCTCAGCCTCATCTTGGTCATGCTTACGACTATTCTTTGTCCCTTGGTGTTTCTGTCCAGTTATTCATCCATTGAGAACAATGTTAAGTCATTTTTGGCGTTGTTTTTGGTTCTCGAATCAGCGATGGTCGGCGCGCTTGTTAGCTTAGACTTGGTCCTGTTTTATGTCTTCTGGGAAGCCATGCTGATTCCGATGTATTTTATTATCGGCGTCTGGGGCGGCAAAGATCGTATTTATGCAACAACCAAATTTTTCATCTACACGGTCATTGGCAGTTTGTTGATGCTCGTCGCATTCTCGTATCTTTATTACGCGCATTATTCTGAGACTGGCGTATTTTCGACGAGCCTTATCGATCTTTACAAAACGGCAGCTGCATTGCCTGCCGAAACGCAGCTTTGGTTGTTTGCAGCAACTGCGCTCGCGTTTGCCATTAAGGTTCCGTTGTTTCCCTTTCATACATGGCTTCCGGATGCTCACGTGCAAGCGCCGACCCCGGGTTCGGTTATTCTGGCCGGCGTGCTGCTCAAGATGGGAACCTACGGTCTTATGCGCATGAGTATCCCGATGTTTCCAGAAGCGGCGCACCAAGCAGCTCCGGTGATGATTGCTCTCGGGGTGATTGGGATTATTTACGGTGCACTGATCGCATGGCGTCAAACAGACATCAAAAAGCTTGTGGCCTATTCGTCCGTGAGCCACTTGGGTTTTGTGGTTGCGGGTCTTTTTGCATTCAATGAACTTGGATTTTCAGGTGCGCTCTATCAAATGGTCAACCACGGTGTGTCGACGGGGGCTCTCTTTCTTTTGATTGGAGTGGTCTATGAGCGTCGGCATACGCGGGAAATGAGTGAATATGGTGGTCTGGCCAAACAAATGCCGTGGTATGCCTTTTTCTTTGTGGTGGCGACAATGGGCTCGGTGGCACTTCCGGGCACGGGTGGTTTTATTGGTGAGTGGTTGATTCTCACTGGTTTGTTCCAGACCTCGCCGGTCATGGCCGGACTTGCCGGTACAGGTGTTATTTTTGGTGCGGTTTATATGCTCTGGCTGGTGCTGAAAGTGATCTGGGGGCCTCTCCATCATGCAGAGAACAAGACTCTCAAGGATTGTTCACCGCGTGAAGCATTTGTTCTTGGGACGTTGTCGGTGTTTGTTTTTGTTACCGGTGTGATGTCTGCGCCACTTTTGGATCACACGGGACCAACAATCAAAAAATTACAGCAGAGTGTGTCAAGCAAGCAGGCTTACAAAGCTGAACTTGAATTCGCGACTCCTGCTCAGCAGGCGCATAGATAAGAGGCCCGACGGGCGTGAAGACATCGGGGAGTAAATAATGACTGAAGGTTTGAATTTGGTGTTCCCACCCTTGGAATTCTATCTGCACGCAGCGCCTATTTTGGCATTGCTGATCGGTGGACTGGTGGCATTGCTGGCTGGAGTTTTTCGCGGCAATCCGGACCGTCCAAATATGGTGGCGTATCAGGTGGGATTCATCAGCTGTTTTCCGGCGGTGATCGTTCCATTGCTGCTCATGACCGCACCGGGTTCATTCGGCGGCAATCCAGCGCAGCCCCCTGCGTGGTTGGGCAGTGGTTTTTTGGGCGACCATATCAGTCAATTCACATTTTTGATTGTTGGCTTGGGAACAATGTTTACGTTGTTTATGGCCGAAATTTCCAATGCAGGACGTCAGTTGTTGCGTCCTGAACTCGTGTGTCTTCTTCTTTTCTCGTCTGCTGGTATCATGATTCTGGCGTCGGCCGGAGAGTTCATGACGTTCTTCACGGGTCTTGAGCTGATGAGCGTGTCTCTTTACGTGTTGGTGGGCTACCAGAGGCATGATGCTCGTGGTCTTGAAGCAGCCATTAAATATTTCCTGATGGGCGCAACGGCCTCAGCAATCATTCTGATGGGTATGGCCCTCATCTATTTGAACATCGGTTCACTGCGCTGGTCTGATTTGGCGACTTTGGATGTTTCTCCTTCGAATCCTTTTGGCGTCATTGGCCTGTTGATGTTTATCTGCGGTCTTGCGTTCAAGTTGGGCGTTGCACCCTTTCACACATGGGGTCCTGATGTTTATCAAGGTGCTCACTCCACTCTGACGGGCTACATGTCCACGCTGGTCAAAGTGGGAATGGTCATGGTCGTTCTTCGGATCTTGGGCAATGGTTTTGGCGGCGGCTTGGCTGCGGCCGCGGGTCAGGAGGGAGGACCGACGCCTTGGATTGCCTCTGTGTTTTGGATTTTGGCCGCTTTATCGATTCTTGTGGGCTCGGTTTTTGGACTTGTCCACAACAGTGTGAAGCGCATGCTGGCCTATTCATCGATTGCCAACGCTGGGTATTTTTGTCTCGCTTTTGCCACTCTCGCGCTGTCTCCAAAGAGCATTGAAGCCCGTCAGGCTGTGTTGGCTTACACGGTGATCTACACGATTTTGAATTTGGGCACTTTTGCAATTTTGGCTTGGCTGGAAGACAACAGCCGCGAAGATCTTCTCAAGGAAGAATTGGCAGGGTTGGGCAAGAAGGCTCCGTTTGCTGCCGTCTGTCTGACTATTTTCATCCTCGGCCTTGCCGGCATTCCGCCAGCTGCCGGATTTTTTGGAAAATTTATGCTGATCAATTCTGCGGTCTCGGCCGGGCTTATCGGCCTTGCGGTTGTCATGGTGGTGCTCAGCTGTATTTCGTTGTTTTATTATCTCTCGTTGCTTGTTGAGATTTGGCTCAAGCCGGCGACACGGAGTTCCGTCAATCCTCAAGACAATGAAGATGCACGTGATGTGCGCGTCTTGGTTGGGCTTGTTGCTTTAGCCAGTTTGATTATCGGCTTGATTGGACCACGTTGGGTCTCGTTTATCAATCCGACGTTCGCTCGTGAGGTGTCAGCCCGCACCCTCAAATAAAAATGGGTTGGAACGGGAGTTTACGTGCGTCCCATTTTGTTTGACATTTTTGGCTGGGGAGTTCCTTCCTGGCATTTCTTTTTTGTGTTGGCCGCGCTGACGGCCTATGGTGTGGCTGCGGCGTCTGCGCGTCGCCTTGCGCAAGCGGGATATGATGCGGCGCAGGAATTTTTATCCGAACTGAGTCAGATTTTTATTGTGTGTTACGTGTCCGGTTGGTTTGGCGCACGGGCTTTGAGTATTTGGGTCGAGCAATTCGAAGTGCGCACACTGCCGCAATTCATTGAAGCTTTATTTTCATTTGGTCCAATGACTTTTTATGGCGGTGCTCTGGCAGCAGTGCTGTGCGGGTGTGCTTATGTTCGTTGGCGCGCCCTCGAACTCAAGTCGGCATTGGATTGCGGAGTTGTTGGAGGTGTCTTTGCTCTGGGGGTGGGACGCGTTGGGTGTTTTTTAAATGGCGATGACTATGGGGCAGCGATTGGAAACCAATCTGAGCCTCCGTGGTGGGCCGTTCGTTTTGATGTCCTCCAAGATGGCGGACTTTATCGTTATCCAGTGCAGTTGGAAGAAACCATTGCGTCGTTGTTGATTGGCTGCTTCGGTTTTTATCTGCTCCGCCGTTTTTATTTTCTTGAATCCGCTGCCAGCACGGCTCGGCCAGCCCGCGCGGGGCACACCGCCGCATGGGTGGCTCTCCTGTCGGCTGCTCACCGGTTTGTCAACGAGGGTTTTCGCGGTGATCCGCGCGGATTGTTTTTTGGTACACAGATTTCGACGTCGAGCGGAATATCGCTTCTCATTGTCGTGTTTTGTGCCTACTGTCTTGTCCGCCTGCAGAGGACATCCCACTCGGTAGCGTCGACTCGGGAGGACACATGAATTCTCTGACCATAGCAGCGCGAGAGTCCGAAATTTTTTCTTTGCTTAAAAGGACCTTGGAACAGCATTGCCCTACAGAATTACGAGCTGAGCCGACGGATAATTTTTTTGCGGCGGATGCGCAGCAACTGAAAGCTTTTTTTGGAGCGGCCTTTGCACATTGCAATCAATCGCCAGTGTTGGTTTTTTCTGACGGTGTAAAGAAGCTGTCGGGCTGTCAACCGCCGGTGTTGGATGATTTTATTTTTGACTTATTGAGTCTTATCAATGTTTCAATCGTTCCAATTTCGCTGTCGGATGTTTTGGGCTGTGCACCGTCCGACGTGCATGCTTCGGTGGATGCTGTTGAACTTTTGAAAAAGAAGTTAACTGGGTCATCGCCGACTGCCGTACTGGTGGTTGGCAGTGGTTCTGTCACAGACGTTGTCAAACACGCACTCTTTGAACTTGAATGGAGTGATGTTCCGTTGATTGTGCTTCCCACGGCATTGACGGTAACGGCCTTCACTTCACATTTTGCAGTGCTGGAAGAGGCTGGTGCCAAGCGCACGCGTCTCTCCCGTCGCGTGGACCATTGTGTGTGGTTTGCGCCTGTTCTTGCCTCCGCTCCCATCGCTATGACCCGTGCGGGGTATGGCGATCTATTGGCCCGCTGTGTCGCCTATGGAGATTGGTTTTTGTCCTGGCGTTTGGGTGTTGCGGAACGCTACGATGAATTGGCCTTTCGATTAATGGAGCCTTTTGCTCAGCCCTTCAGGCAGCGCGCGGCAGACATGAAAAAATGGCCTGTCTCGCTGTCTGCTATTGAAGACCTGTCAGCCATCCTTGCGATGGCCGGTGTGGCGATGTCTCTTTCAGGAGAAACAACGCCATTGAGTGGATTTGAGCACACGATCAGTCATGCTCTTGATTTTATCCGCCTCACGAGCCGGCGGCCGCTCTGCTGGCATGGGGAACAGGTCGCTCTGGCTTGCTTATCGAGTGCTGAGTCGTTTGATCAACTGCTGTCACTCACCGACCTGCACTGGCCGCAGGGCCCTGCTGTGACCGAGGAACGTATCAGGCGCACTTTGCGGCAATTGCTCCTGCAGGCTCCTTATTTTGGCGATGAAGAGGCCCTTCTGTCTGCGGATGAGCGTAAAAAAAGAATGGAGTCTTTGCAGACTGGACTTGCGCAGGCGGAATCAATTTTCTCAGTTGATTATCTGAAAAAGCATCGCGCGTGGGAATCTGCTCAACCACGGTTGAGCGATTTTGCATCGCAGTGGCCTGACATCTGTCATCATCTGCGCACTTTGGTGATGCCTGCAGGCGATGTCCGTCACTTGCTGGAAGAGTCCGGTCTGCCGCTGATTCCTGAAGAACTTTCGCAGCCGACAACGGCACAGGAGTATCGCTGGGCTGTGCGATTTTCGCCTTTTGTCCGCTCACGCGCATCTCTGGCAGATGTTATTTTTTGGTTAGGGGAAGACCCGGCTGTGTGGGCTTTGACATAAAATTTTTTAATTGGCTTATTTGTTTTCGTTGCTTTTCCGCTGATCGGGTTCGATCGATGACTCGTTCGAGACGGCAACGGGTTCTTGCGTTGTGACGTTGCGCGTGAAGGTGATCCACGGACTCACGCGGGCATCCTGTGAACTGGAGCTTTGACTCCGGCGCAGGCTGACAAGAGCACGCACGCGCAGCAGGTGTCTTGTCTGGCTTTTCCAAACCTTTAAGCAATACTTTCTGCTGTGATCGAGCCAAATAAAGCCAAGCTCCGGATTTTGAAATCCTCCACAGAATTCACGAATAAATTGATTCCACTCCGGCCCTGATGTTGGTTTTGGAGAATAGGGAAGTTCATCGCGGTTGGTGACAATTGTCAAAGGCACCGTTACTTCCTTGGGCACACCCTTTTTATACTCTTTTCCCAGCCCGCCCAAGCGCATGAACGATATGATGGCCTGATGTGACTGAACGTTCGGATCTGCGCGCAGTGTTTCTTCGAGAGCAGCTTCTGCCTTGGCCGATTCATCCGGCATTGTCTGCAAGCTACCGCTGCGTGACTCATTGTCGAGGATTTGGTGTGTGAGAGATTTTCTGTCGATCTGGAAGCGGATAAAATTTTCTTTGCCGAATGTCTCCTCGGGCAGGATTCGTTCGCTGAAGTCAACAGCACTCCAGCCACCGCTAAGAATTGAATATCCATCGCGAGCAAATTGGTGGGCTGTCATTCCGTTCGTCAGAGTGTCTTGAACAACGGCTTTTGCTGCTATGCGCTTTGTGCAGGCAAAAACACTCAGCGCAAAAGCACTGACCACGAGTCCCAGTGTCAGTCGACCCAGAATTGTGAATGTCTGACGAAACAGCAAGGCAATGATCCCCCCCTTGACTTAATTCTCGTTGATTCTCGCTGATTTGAAAGGTCAAGAGTCAATCACCCGTCAGTGGTGTGTCGCTCTTTTGACGCA
>Ga0315901_10001850_pt1 | contig 30092 bp, 25 predicted proteins | sample LakEriMetagenome_10_FD_203761 | JGI IMG/M metagenome (GOLD analysis project Ga0315901, IMG submission 203761) | Freshwater fungal communities from buoy surface, Lake Erie, Ohio, United States - Buoy 2 MA116 | ecosystem: Environmental > Aquatic > Freshwater > Lake | place: USA: Lake Erie, Ohio...
GCCCGAAGCGAGCGGGAATGATCTGAAGACCTTCTCTTTACCGACGAGCACCATAAAAATTAGACGAATAGCTGCATGCAACGCCATAATCACTAAAATACAAATCGAACTCATATTTTCCAGTCCAGGAATTCCCTGATATCAAACCATTGAACCTATACTTGGCGTTTATATAACCCATCTTATAATCGCGGAAAAACGCAGTGCTCGTCGCACTAAATGCACCGGTTGACTGAATTGTGCCAGAAATTGCAGTTGAGGATATGACCTCAATACCGGAATTCGCAATCGTCGCCTGCGAAGTTGCCGCAGAAGATGCAGACTGGCCAAAGGCAATTCTTCCATCTCCGACCTCAACGGTCATTTCCATCGAAGCACCTTCGCCGACCCCCCGGCTGCCATCGGTGCAGCCATAGAGGGTCTCGGTATAGTTAAATCCATAGGTTCCCGACTTGGATGAACCTACGCTTGTCTGCGTCGAAAAGGGATCTCCTGACGAAGTCCCAGTCCCTGAGCCATCGCCCGAGGATGTCGAACTGTCAGAGAGCTGTCCACACGCTGACAGCTGGATTGATGAAAACAATACCGTTTGAAAACGGATTGGATTTATTCTCATAAACTTTCTCCTTAACATCCTGCTTGCGCATAAAAAACTTAAGTTCGATCGCCCTTCTGTCGAGTTTGATCGGTGCAAAACGCCAAATTATAAAGTCAGAATTAAAATAAAGATCTGCAAAGTTCTGATTAAGACAAACAGCTGGTGAGTTCCGCAGGAATTGCGACACTGCTTGACGCTTTGCCAAACGAAGTTCTGAGTAATTCAATCTGCAGGAGAAAGATGAACAGGATTGTTATCCATCTTATTGGTTTGAGTTGAATCTTTTTCTCATGGATTCGCTGATCGCGCCGAAAAAATTCGAGCAAAACTGAGAGGTGATGATTATGCGATTGGCTTACAACTTGAGACGGCTCATGAAAGAAAACGGTCATCCGACGAAGAGTCTTGCAGAAGAAGCTTCGATCCCGGAGGGAACACTTAAGACCTGGCTCGCAGGTTCAGAATTATGCTCGCTCCTTGATGTCAGAAAAGTTGCAACAAGTTTTGGAGCATCTTTCGAGTATCTGCTGTTTGGAGATGAAAAATCCATCGAAGAGATGAATCCGAAAAAGAAGACCCTCGAGATTTTTCGTCGACGAAAAATCGAGGTCTTGAATAAAGAAGGACAACAGCTCAGGACTCTCAAGCCCGCGTTATTGCCGCTCTGGATAAAGATACTGATTGATACTGAGTTTTAGATCTTGATACGTTAACTTTGAAACACGATCACCGTTTACAAACAAAGTCGGTGTGCCGCTGACACCGAGCAATTTTCCGTCAGCCATATCGCGCTGTGCCTTTTGCACCCACCGGGGATCCTCAAGGTCTTGAGTAAATTTCGAAGTATCGAGTCCCAGTGAAGTTGCGTATTTGATGAAAAGATCTTTTCGGGGTGACGGCTGATGTCCCCATTCATCGGCCATCATAAAAAGCAATTCTTGCATCTCCCAATACTTGCCTTGCAGGCCTGCCGCCTCGGTTGCTGCAATTGCAACCAGCGAACTGGCATGGAACGGCATGTAACGAACAACAAAATGAATCTGCCCTTCGAATTCCTTAAGAATACGTTTGACTGTCGGAAAGAATGCGCGACAGGACTCACACTCTGGGTCAAGAAACTCAACAAGAGTGACACTGGCCGTCTTTGGTCCAAGAGCCGGACTGTCGTCACGCACAAACTCTTCGCGGAGAGATATGCCATAACTATTTTTTGTTGAATTTAGGGAATTTTGTGACGAATTATATGAATAGACAGCAATGACGCCTCCAGCAACCAGCAAGGAGGAGAGGATGGCGAGTATTTTGAATTCTCTTTTCATATTAATTCTCCAGATGAGTTTTCGATTTTTACAGTGATCAAGCAAATTGCAATGATGGAAAAGGCAATCAGTGAAAGCAAAGGAATCGTGACAAAACCAAACCATTCAATTTGTTTTGCGGTGCAGGAAATTCCGGACGTGCATGGTTTGATGCTGTCGGGAATCACTTTGTAGTAAAGCAGGTTGTGATAGATAGCGATAATAAGACCGGATAACGCCAGCGGCAAACCGTATATGCGTGCAAGACCATCGTTGCGAAGAATGGAGGTGGCAAGAATTAAAACGAGAGGATACATGGCAATCCTTTGATACCAACAAAGCACGCAGGGCGGAAGCTTCATAATTTCGCTAAAAAAAAGGCTTCCAAACATCGCAACGGTAGATTGAAACCATGCCACATAAAGAAGGTTGGGTCTAAGAGCAGCCCACAGAACATTCATTTTATGCCCTCGCTGAAGGCTGAAGTTCGGCTCGTGCTTTGGAGAGAACCGATAGTCCAGAATGAAGAAAGAGAGCAGTAATTCCCAAGCCCACTATGAGATCAGGCAAAGAAGAGCCTGTCCACCAGACTAAGCCTGCCGCTGCCAAAACTGCAGAATTTGCAATAAGATCATTCCGTGAGCAGAGCCAGACAGAGGACATGTTGAGATCATCATTTTTGAATCGGGTGAGCAGCGCAAGGCACGTCATATTTGCCATGAGTGCGAGGATCGTAATGCTACTCATCAGTGAAACTTCGGGTGTCGCGTGTTTTATGAGCCGATAAACAGCCTGCGCCAAAACTACAATTGCAGAAACAATCATGATCATTCCCTTTAAGGACGCTGACAATGTCTTAGCTCGCGAGCCCTTATTGATCACATAAATCGAACTTCCGTACGCAATGGCATCACCGAGCATGTCCAGAGAGTCTCCAGAAAGAGCCAGGGAACGAGCAAAAATCCCTCCCGCGAATTCAACCAGGAACATCGCGGCATTGATGAAGAGGACAATCCAAAGCACCTTCGCTTGCTTTTTGTTCATTTGCTCGAGTTCACAAGATTTATTGTGACAACATTGACCCATCTTTCACTCCTCCTAAGATTCGGACTTGAGTTTGCTTGAAAGCGAATGCGTTTGTGCAAAGCTTGTCATCAAAGCTTAACTCAATGCCGCTTGAATCGCTTTACCAACACTTTTATCGACCCGGTATTAACAAAACAATCGATCGTTGCTGTGGTTTGCAAGAATACCCAAATCCTTCATCTTTCGCAGATAACGCGAAGTAGCCGAAACAGGAAATTCAAGGTTTGTGGCATTCTCCTTTTACAGTGCATCGAACTTTGAAAATATTGTTTGAATGGGCAGTCTAGTCAAGTCAGCTCGGCGGATTGAGGGACCCAATCAGGAACGAAAGCTCCACTGGCGAAACTGCGCACCTTTGGAAAAAAACATCCCCAATGATCACCATTAACGGTCAAACGAGGAGCCACTGATCGCCCCGCGAGCAATAGCTCTAAATTCCCGTTGGTGACGGAATTTATTTTATCCTAAAAAGCATTGGAATCTCGGATTTTTCAATGTATCGTCCTTCGTATTTTCTCTGGAGAAATTGAGAGCAATGAAAATTGGCACAAGCAGATGTATTGTTTCTTTGCTCTCAAATATTTGCTCTTTGCCAGACATAGCCAAGCAAAGCATGAGTTTTCATCTTCATCGAATTCAGGATGCACAATGGCTGCAAAAGCTGAAATCACAGCAAGCTGAATCGAAAGTGCCGGGCTACCTGCTCTTATTTAGAGGTGATAACATAGCTAGCTTTTTTACTGCAGGATTCATGACCAGTCATTCAAAACGTGTTTTTATAATAAAAGGACATCTCTCATGCAGAATTGCTTAACCAGCAACCGCGTCGTTTTACTTTTTTTAGCTATCCTTTTTGTCGGACTGGAGGCCTTCGGTCATGGTATTTCAGAGGCCGACAAGGAACGCATGCTGACAGGTGGTTATTTTAGGTACGTGACTCTAGGGGCCTCACATATGCTCACGGGATACGACCATCTCCTCTTCCTCTTTGGTGTGGTATTTTTTCTCCGAACGTTTAAGGATATTGCAAAATTTGTCAGCGTTTTTACTTTAGGTCACTGCATAACTCTTATTTTCGCAACCTTCTATAAAATTACAATGAACTATTATTTGATCGATGCCGTCATCGCCGTGAGTGTTATTTACAAGGGCTTTGATAACAATGGTGGGTTCCAAAAACACATAGGTATCAAATCTCCGAGTTTGATTTGGATGGTTTTTATATTCGGACTTATTCACGGCTTCGGTTTGTCCACGCGCCTTCAGCAATTGCCACTGGGTGACGACAACAGCGGAATGCTCATGCGTATTCTTTGCTTCAACGTTGGAGTGGAAGTTGGCCAAATAGCAGCGCTGGCTGTGATGGTGGCAGCTCTTGAATTTTGGCGGAGACGACCGTCTTTTGATAAATTCAGCATCTTGGCTAATCAAGCTATTATTGCGGTTGGTATATTTTTATTCTTTATGCAAATTCATGGTTACTGGCACGATTCGCACCCCAATGACTTTGCATTCCCGGCTGAAAGCCATAAGCACATTCATGAAGACATGGAATTGGAACAACTCGATAAGGAGTCCGGTCGTGAGAATCTCTAAGTTTTTCATTTATTCAGGTTTTGTTGTTTTTTTGTCTTTGCTGACAGGACCGACAGAACAGTTATCACAGCGTGCGTTTGCCGGTGCCGATGCCACCTGCCATTTTCACGGCAAGACGTTGGCAGAAGAAAAGACCGTTCTCGCGTGCGCAGATAAACGAAAGGAGAGCTTGATCAAAAACGGAAAGATAGATTCCACATGGAAAGACATTCGACATGAAAAGATTGTGAAGGTGGATGGAAAAAAAGCTCAAGAGTGGATGGTCACCTTCAAGAATCCATCGGCGAAGGATAAGTCGAAGGAAACGCTTTACATGTATTTCACTTTGATAGGTAATTTTATTGCTGCAAACTTTTCCGGTAACTGAGTGATGTGATACCCACTGAGTGGACAGCTCACCTTTCCTGCGGGATAGCGCCGCTTCATTGACGATTCAATGTTCGAACGGAGTCATTCATACAAAAATTGGCAACTATCCTTTGGACCGGAGTTTATGAATGCAATTTTCTCATCTGAAATCAGTCGATGCGACACGTTGCTCGTGCTGGGCAGGTTTATTTATCCTAATGCTTATTCTGGCTGCCTGCGGAGCAAGAACGCCAGAACGGTCTGAGGGCGAAGATGCGGCGCGTTTATCTACTGACCTTGGTCCCTCGGGTAACATGCGTGTGCGACAGAAATTTGAGAATTATAAACAGAATCGCGGCCAAGGTTGCTCAAGTGCAGGCTCCGGTCGGCGGATCTTGATCACTGGTTTTGGCCCCTTCAATAGCAAGAACAATGTCTCAGGCGCAGTGGTGAATCTTTTGCAAAAAGATTATTTGTGGCCGAATCAAGCTGCGTGGCCCGAGAATAGGCCATTCGAAGCGCCAGCATTCGTTCCAAGTGATGATCCAACGCTGGTCGGAGCTCTGGCTGTTCAACGGAGTCTGCGATTTGATGGACAGGATATAGAATTATGCTTGTTGACCTTATCCGTGGAATGGGATTTTGCAGCTGCCGTTATTCTTTCAGAGGCGGAGCGCTTTCAGCCTGACTTCATACTGATGACAGGCTATGGTGCCGACCCGACGGCTGTGAGGTTGGAAGCAGGTGCATTGAATAGAACCTCTCGCTTGTCGGGTTTTGATTCGCGGGGGAGTTCATTGGGCGAACTCAACGAGCCCATCTCCGCATGGGTCATTCCTCCAGCGTTGAATCTGCCGGAAGAGCTTGGCATGCAGTGGCAACCAGCTCGCATCGTCGGGACTCACAAGGAGAGACTGGCACAGTTCAGCGAAAGTCTCGGGCGTGGAGAAGGAAGTCAGGCGTGGCGATTTGTGCCGATGCAAAATGCCGATCCCGACAATAGCTACATCTGCAACAACGTCAGCTATGCGATTTTGGCTGCTTTAAAAAATGGGGTCGTTCCTTTGGCTGGTGGCACTTTGGTACTCAATCCTAAATTTTCTAAAATCCCTCGCGCGGCCTTTTTGCATTATCCTTTCGATTCAAAAAGTTTCGATCACCGAGAGGTTTGGGGCTGGGCTAATCTTTTGATGGGCATTGTTGCAGACCCGGCGCTGTAAAATATTTTTCAAAAATCGATGGATTGGTAATTTTTGAGTAGATGAAACTCACGATTGAAGATCAGCCAGCAAACAAGCCATTTCAAGGCTTTGCAAATAATTGAGCCGCGGATCGCAGTGAGTCTGATAATTCACGTGCAGACCATCTTCGGAAATCCCCGCAGAGCCGCCGATACATTCGGTCACCGGTGCTCCGGTGAGTTCGAAGTGAACACCATGCAACGCGCTGTCGCAGCTTGCGTGTGCCGCGATAGTTTCACGCAATTCGGTTACGATGGCATCAAAGCTGCGGGTTTTGATGCCAAAGTCGGTACGGACGGCGTTGCCGTGCATTGGATCGCAGCTCCAGACAACGCCAATTGAGCGCTTGCGAAAGGCATCCACCATCTGCGGTATTTTGCGCTGTGCAATGCCGGCTCCCAAGCGTGTAATAATAGTGATTTTGCCTTTCACGCGCTGCGGATTCAGCTGTTCCGTCAGGTTGACAATCTCTTCGGGATCCGCGCTGGGGCCGACTTTGATACCCAATGGATTGGCAATGCCACGCAGGTATTCCACATGTGCACCATCCAATGCACGGGTGCGTTCGCCAAGCCACAAAAAATGTGCGCCCAAATTGTAGGGCTGATGATTTGGTAATACGCGTGTCAATGCGCTTTCGTAATCAAGGTGAAGAGCTTCATGTGACGTGAAGAGATCGACGCGTCTCATAAATTCAGAGCTCGCTTCACCAAGCAATTCGAGAAAGTTATTTGCTTCGTGCACGCGCTCAAGCAGATCGGAATAAAATTTGGGTTGTTCCTCATCGCGCATGTGACTTAAAGTCCACAACTCAGGATGACGCACATCGGCGAAACCACCATCGTTGAGTGCCCGCAGCCAATTGAGCGTCTGGCAGGAATGCCGATAAGCGGCGATCAGGCGGTTTGGGTCAGGTTCGCGTGCTTCAGCTGTAAATTCAAAGCCATTCACATTGTCGCCCCGATAGCTGGGCAGTGTGATTCCGTTGACGGTTTCAAATTCAGATGTGCGTGGCTTTGCATACTGTCCGGCAATGCGGCCTATGCGGACGATAGGTTTTCTGATTCCATAAAAAAGGACAAGACTCATTTGTAAAATAATCTTTAGCTTGTCAGAAATTTCATGAATATTACAATCTAAAAATCGCTCTGCACAATCGCCGGCCTGGAGTATAAAGCGTCGGCCATCCTGCGCATCTGCAAGAAAAGAAAGTAGTCTTTCCACCTCGCCCGGATACACCAGCGGAACGGACTGCTGAATCTCATCCAGCCTTTGTTGAAGCAGCTTTGGATCCCGATAGGTGATCGGTTGCAAGATGCGATGATTTTTCCAAGAGTGGGGATTCCAATTCATGAGGACACCGTTTTTGAAGGGTGAAGGTCTGTGACCCAGTTTTCAACAAAGCGCTCCAAAGCAGCATGGGTACAGTTCGTATTCTGTTCTAAAAATTGATGGACGGCAGAAACAAAGGCGCTGCCGACCACGGCGCCATCGGCGCCCCAGCGGGCACATTCCTCAACTTCCGCACGGTTCGACACACCAAAGCCGAGCCACAGCGGAGCTTGAGAGATGCGGCGCACGGCCGCAATGGCCTGCGCTGTTGTTTGTGCTGCATTTTGTCCGGCTCCGGTGAGTCCTTGTAGCCGTGTTAAATAAATCATGCTGATATCTTCCGGTGCTCGTTCAATAAAGACGTCATTATTTGGCGCACTGTTGACCGAATTCGAGTTCTTCGCAGACGCGGTTAGAACTACGTTTTGCGAAAGAAACCACACACGGGGCGAACCGAGAGCAAATGGACTGGGCTGATTCCAGGCAATGTCAGTCAGCAATATGCCATCGACAGACGGAAGAGTCTGAGCGCGTTGAGGCTCATAAAAGAGTTGGCAAGAAGCCATGAGAGAAATTTGGGTGCGCTTTGTATTTTGAACGTCAGCCACGTGTTCCAACGATTTTTTGAGTGTGGTCAGTGCTTGGCACACATCGCCCCATGCAAATTCGCCAGCCGCCAGCGCGCGCGTATGGCTTGCTTGGATGACAGGACCATCCAGCAAGGGATCAGAAAACGGTAGACCGACTTCCAGCAAATCCGCGCCGGCACGCGCCGCCGCTGTAAGAATGCAAAGACTGCGCTCGAGCCCATGATCACCCAATGTCCAGTACAAGCCTAATTTCATGCGTGGCTCGTCCTTCCGTCAGCAAAAGCTTGGAGGATCTCAAGGTCTTTGTCTCCGCGCCCGCTGATTCCGATCAGCACACTGGCACCGCGGTTCTGTTGTGCCCATTGTCGGGCCCCCGCAACGGCATGGGCTGATTCCAAGGCACACAAAATTCCTTCCTCACGTGCAAGCTCTTCAAGTGCAGCAACGGCGTCGTCATCTGAAACCGGAATCGCCTGCAGGCGGCCCGTTATTTTGAGTCCAGCCAACCATGGTCCGACTCCCGGATAATCGAGTCCTGCGCTGAGGCTGTGTGTTTTGGCAACGTTGCGCTCTGGTGTTTGCAAAATTAATGATTCCATTCCATGCAGAGTTCCCATCCGACCGTGCACCAAACTTGCCGCACCAGCCGCTTCACAGGCGTATAATGCGACTGAACCGTCACCTGCAAATCCCGAGAATAATCCCGCGGCATTACTGCCGCCGCCGACACACGCAAACACAGCCGTGGGATGCTGTATTCCTTTGCTTTTAAGTTGTTCGCGGGCCTCTTCGCCAATAACCTTTTGAAAGTGTCTGACGATGCGTGGATAGGGATGAGGTCCGGTAATTGACCCAAGGCAATAAGCAGACTGGGTATAACGCACAACCCAGGCACGCAGCGCGGCACTCACTGCGTCGTTGAGAGTCTTGCTTCCGTCATGGACGGGTGTGAGTCGAGCACCAAACAAACGCATCCGTTGAGCATTCAGGGCCTGACGCTCAACGTCCACTGCACCTTGAAAAACCTCGCAGGCCAGGCCGAATTTTGCTGCGGCAATAGCAGTGGCAACGCCATGTTGTCCGGCGCCTGTTTCTGCGATGACTGAGCGAAATCCCATGTAGCGGGCTAAAAAACATTGCCCCAGTGCATTGTTGAGTTTGTGAGCTCCCCCGTGAGCTAAATCTTCGCGTTTGAGAAGAACCCGGCAACCCCACGCTTTGCTAAGATTCAAAGCCTCGGACAGAGCTGTGGGGCGGCCGACAAAATCCCGCAAAAGATCTCTGAATTCATTTTGTGCAGCATCGTCTTTCAAAAAGGCATCAAAACCTTCTTCAAGTGTCGTCAATGCAGGATGTAACAAGGGAGGAACGACGCGCTGACTGCGTTCCATTTCGCTGGCGTGTGTCAATGCATTCTGAATGAAGTCAGGACTCATGACGTCTGCAGATTCCGAGAGATTGGCTTGGCCTGTGTTAGAGTGTTTTGAAGGTGCCGATGGCATTGAGTTCCTCCCTGATCGCTTTAATTTTTGCTCGATCAAATCCACGTTCACCGCTGAGGGCGATGCCTGACGCAACATCGACACCGGCAACCCGCCAACCCGCATTTTGAGCTTCCTGCATACGGAGTGTTACATTGCCAGGCGCAATGCCACCGGCAATCAGCACAGGGGTGAATGGGGAGTTGGAGGCCTTGGGAAATGGTGTGATTTGCCCGCGTCCGGGAACCGCGCTGTCGAGAATATGCAGTTTTGTAAAGCCACGAATGGTGGCATCGCGCTGCGGATGAATGATGGGGCGATTCAACCTTGGATGCGCGTATGGTTGTTCATAGCCAGTCATTAAGATTGAACTGATTTTGATATTTATCGCAGGTGTCTGTGCATGAGTCAAAAACACAAGACGGCTGGTGACCTGTTCTCCTAAGGCAAGAATATCGCTGAGCTGCTTTTCGTTCACAAAGCGCAATGAGCTGGGAATTAAATTAACTCCGACCCAGTCAGCACCTTCGTCCAGAGCCATGATGACATCAGCTGCTGACGTTGCACCGCAAGCTTTGAGGAAGGAGCGGTGACTGAGGGCAGACTCAATCCAACCAGAAATGTCTTCTGGATTTGTTTTCTTCATCAAAGCCGATCCAACAATAATTCCCGCAAACTCATGAAGCAGCAGAGTTGCCTCACAGGGTGTGCCCGCACTACTCGCTAATAAAATCCTGCGACCTTTGTGTTGCAGCTGGCGCGCGACATCATCGCGGTAGGCACGGGATTCATTTAATGTAAAAAGATTGCGCGCATTGAGCATGGGCATGGCACCATCGGGAAGTGAGGATATCGTCCATGAGCTTTCGATAAACGGAGTGACCCCCAGTGCAAAACACTCGTCGCATAGTCTGCGGAGATCGTCTTGAGAAAGCATATCTTGCAATAACAAAATTCCGTTGGCACCGGCCTCTGCCAGTGGACGGACATCCTCTTTCCGGCGCAAAAAATCTTTGGCAAGAATGGGTAATCGTGTGAGGCTGCGGATCTGTTTAAGCAGTTCGAGGCTGCCGCCAAATGAAGGATGCGTGACGACGCTGATGGCTTGCGCTTTTTGGTAGGCGTTGAGACGTTTCTCCATGGAGAAATCCGGAAATGAGTGCAACGGCGTGCGTTGTTTAACCTCCGCAAAAAGCCACCCTGGCTCACGAGATGCGAGGTGAAGGAGCGGAGAAAATGAACACGTGGGCGACTTAACTTCAACGTGCGCATTCGCAGGTTGTGCTTTTGCAGAATGCTTGTCGCCAGAAAAAAACGTAAGCTCTGGCGGCCTCTTTGTGGGTGTTGCCGGATGTTCGGCGGATAAATTTTTAATTTTTTGTAGTCGCTCTCGAGCTGCCGCAACGAGCTGGGAAAAATCGTTGTTCATCGCAAAGAAACGTTCGCTGACGAGCTGATGAAAATCACTGTCTGAACAGTCCGAAGTCAGAAGTGTGGTCAGAGTTAAATTGTAAGCAACGAGCAGCTGAGCAGCTTCTGTTGCGGGCGTGCTTTTTTCATTTAAAAGATCAAGCGCAACCTGAGCAGCGTCAACAAAAATTTCTGATAAGTCACGTGAAGGTCCGGACACAAGAGCCGGCAGCGTCAGTTCCGTGATGGTGTCCCCGACGCGCAGCAGGAGAGTGTCAGAAAACGGGGATGCTTCATCAAGAAAACCTTGTGGGGTCGACGCACAGACAATCACCGCCTGTTCACCCAAACAATGCACGGTGCGGGCCAGCAAACGTGCCACGTCAGGAGTCCATGCTCCCATCAATCGTGTGCTGGGTTGTACGGGATTGAGGAGCGGACCCATTTTGTTGAACAGTGTTGGCTTACCGAGTGATTTTCGGAGTTGTGAATATCGCGCAAAGGGCGCATAGGTCAGTCCTGCCGGCAGAAATGCCAGCCCTGTGACGCGAAAATCTTCAGCTGCGTGTGAATAAAGTTCGCTCAAATCGAGACCAAGACGCTCGAGCAAGTCGAGTGAACCAAGCTTGCCGCTGGCCGACCGGCCTCCATGTTTGACAATGCGCACAGCCAAGCTCGGTGCGAGAAAGGCGGTGAGTGTTGATGTGTTCAAACGATGCCCTGAACTTCCTCCTGTTCCGCAGACATCGGCGACGGGTTTGCCGACCGCAGCAACAGCGTCCACGAGATTTTGCGGAGAGCGGCCAATGGAACGAATGGCTGCAATGACTGAGGCGAGCACGTTGGGATTATCAAGGCAGGACGTTTGCTCGAGAAATTGAAGCGAAGGTTCTCGATGAACGATACAGTCAATGATTTCTGTTGCATTCATCGCGACATCCTTCCTCCAAACAAAAATCAGCACTGTTGTCAGGACGTCAAGTTGTCTCGTTCCCTGCGCACGCAGTCAAGCCAATTTTGGGCAATGTGTACCCCTGTTTCTCCGGTCAGAAAGCTCTCCGGATGGAATTGCACCCCGAAAAATGGTGGCCAGTGTGCAGCTCCTTCGACAGCCATCACAATACCGTTGTCATCAACAGCAACAATTTTAAGGGGTGGGGGAATCTTTATTCCATGCAGAGAATGGTAACGTGCTGCTGCAAAAGGTGTGCTGATTCCCATAAAGTAAGGGCATTCGCCGACAATATGCACGGGGCGGCATTTACCATGAAGTGGTTGCGTCATGCGGCTGAGTTCACCGCCCAGCGCTTCAATCATGGCCTGCATTCCAAGACACACACCAAAGACAGGGATACGCCCCGCGCATGCTTTGACAATGTCCAGAAGGAATCCGGCATCTCGCGGAGAAGATGGTCCCGGGGACAGCAAAAGACCGTCCATATCCTCCCAGCGCGGCATCGGTGAATCATTGCGAACCACGGTCAAATCGCAGCCCAGGCTTTCAAATAATGCAACAACATTGAATGTGAAACTGTCCTGATTGTCGATCATTAGTAATGAGAGGGACTTGTTGTTTGCTGGGCTTGGCGCCTTCACTTCGTCTGTTTTCGTTTTTGCAGGCGCAGTATCTGCAATTTGTATTGGCTGAGTTCTTGCGGCCATTTCGGAAAAAGTACCTGTAAAAGCGTCGCGCGGATTGTTGACCGTGTTCTGATCAACGATCGGAGGAGGAGTTCCATCACGATAACAAAGATCCTCGTGACCAATCTCTGCCAACAGCGATCGCGCTTTGGCGCCGCATTCCCAAAATTCATAGTCGGCACTGGCGCCTAGTAAAACCGTCGCTCCGGCCTGAATGGTTAAGATATTTTTTTGAAGAATTGCCGTCCTGATTAATATGATGGCTCGAAGATCCCCGTTAGGAAAGATGTGAACAAGGTTTCCGCCGTAATAACCTCGCGGCTCAGGTTCGAGCTCAGCGATGATCTCCATAGCTTTTTTTTTGGGAGCTCCCACCAAAGTGCCCGCATTCAAGCAAGAGAAAAGAGCATCGATACTATCAAACTCGGGTTTGAGTTGACCTGTGACGGTTGCTTGTGTGTGCGCGACAGTTTCTAGCACCAGTGATTCACGGTAGTTTTTAATATGAACGCCATTGCACACGCGGTGTAGATCATGACGGGATAAATCAATCAGCATATCTAGCTCGCTTTTTTCCTTCTCCGAATGAAGCAAAACGTCAAATTGCCGAAGTTCTTCGCTCGATAGCGGGCCGCCTTGTTGAGAACGGCGGAGGCTGCCGCTAATCGGTCGGTTTGTCACCGTTTGACCGCTCACTTTCACGAGCAACTCGGGACTCGCCCCCAGTAGAATAGTATTTGGAAAATCGAGAACAAACCGGTAGGGGGCCATGCGGTGTTCCATCGTTGAAGCAAGAAAGAAAGACATGTGCTGTGGGTTGCATTCGAATTGAAACCGACGGGAGAGCACAATTTCAAAAATATCGCCGGCACGCAAAAAATCTTCACTGCGTGCAAAATTTGCAAAGAAATGAGGACTCGAGTCGCTGACAAGCTGTGAGGCGGGCCGCGCACGGCGTGCGTCATTCATCATTTGAGGGGAAGGTTGAAATGCACGGTTATCTGTCGAGACTGAAGTAATAAAAAACTCAAGAAATGGTTTTCTGGGAAGAGGTAAATCCTCATGAATATGCGCAGCTTCATAGGTGAGAGCTGCGATGACGTGCAGACCTTCGCGCTGCGCTTCCTCTTTTAAGCACCGTAAAAATTGCAACGGGGATGGTCGCCGTAATCGTTGATGTTCTTCGCGAACCATCTTCGGTGTCTCTATATGTGCTGGCAGTCGTGAAAAAATCTGACACCCTGTCGGAGTCAGTGGTGTTCCTGTCCAATGATCACAGGACACAACACCTGTCAGATGAACGTCGGTGATGCGAAAAGTCTCGTCACCGTAACTGACAAATTTTCCTGCCGTTGGGTCTTGATTCTTATAGAGCGGTTGTCTTTGATTCACGGGATCTCGTCTTTCAATAAATGATGGGCGTATCCTCGTCTTTAATCGTGACTCGTAATGCTCCGCTGTTGATCTGATCACAGGACGCATCGAAGAAGTTTTTACCATATTTTACGGTAATACATTTTTTTGTTGAATCTGTTGGAAGCTTGCACGTCGATTTCGTGTTGACTCCCAGAACAGTCACCCAATCAAATTTTCTCCAGCTGACGCCGTCTTGATAATAGAGGTAAGCTTTACTGTTTGGTTGAAAAATCTGTAATTGAGGTGAGATGGCAAAATTCAATTTGTAAATCGGCAAAAGGCCTTCGCGAATCGTTGTCTTTTCGCAGGAAGTAATGCGCAACGGTGGTGTGGAGATTCTTCTTTGCAGGGCAATGACCGGGTTTTCGATGGGAGGAAGTTCCGCGCTGCAGGTTGATTTGTCCTTACCACTGAGAGCGACAGCTTTTAGGCACATCGGAATTCCGACGTCAGCGACCATGTCGTGCATCAGTTCGGTCATCCCTCCCTTACCGGATCGGAAATACATACGGGTTGAAAGATCTGAATTTCGTTCAAAGGAAATGCCTGAATCGAGGCTCAAATTAATGTCATCAAAAAAACGGGCGATGATTGTTCCGACATTCGGAGGCAAGGCGTTAATGGCGCTGAAGCTGAGTTTAACGCGTGATGCAATTCGAATGTTTTCTTCTATGACCAGCGGTTTTTTGAGTGGAAAGCGAGATATTTCGCCCTCCGTTGCAGAGGTTATGCGTTCCTGAAAGGCAAACGAGACGTTGTATTTTGAAGTTTGCAGGCGATAGGCTGTTGAGACATTCGCAGATAAGGGCGATGGAACGCTGCTATTATCTGTTTCGCTTGGTCGGAAGGGTCTCGATCTGACGACAACTCCTCCGTTAACGCCCACATCAATGTCAAGAAGTGATTTTTCAGTCCGAGCAATGCCAATCTCGACGAGCCAAAGTTTACCGTTCTCTCCTGCGAGAGTCTTTAAAACTCCTGAATTTTGCATAGCCTGCAGAAATTGACGTTTTATTTCCTGTTCAAGTGTGTCAGAAATATCAATATTTGTTCCGAATAATTCAGTATCAGGGCGGGAGTTCAGTGTGGGAGTGTCAACTCCTGCGGCAGTTTCTGATTCTTTTTGCTTCACACAGGATGCGAGGCTCAAGGCGCAAAAACCTACCAAAGCCGCACAAGCATACTGCCTGACCTGTTGAACACTCATTCTGACTCCTCTGCTGGTGGCTAGATTTTGCCACTTTGGGAGTCTTCGGAGGAATATTTGGAAATTAAAGCTCAAACGAGGTTTAGGGCCGACCTCTTGTCAAAAAACCACCGAAATTCCCACGCCCAGGTGTTTAAAAAGATCTTAAGTGAAAAACGGAGTGACCGATAACGAAGCAGTCGGAGGCGAAATTGGAAGAGTTCAGGCTCGGGGGGCGTAATGAATCAGTTCTTCACAAAGCGGATTTTCGGGCGTTCCTGGTCTCTTGTTTGGCTTGGGACGGTTCTCACACTTTTTTCAACGTCATGCAAAAAGACGTCGATTGAAGCCACGCGAAGCAGTTCGCAAAGTGCTTTTGAGAAGACCGAAGAGCCCAACTCTTTTAAGTTGACGCAATCAACTTATTTTAAAATCGACAAAAGACCGCTTGGCCAGCTGGCAGCGGGAACAGAAATGTGCATTTTGCTGCAGGGCGATGTGCTTCGCTACCAAGGCACGTTGAGTTTTGCTGATAACCACCTCGCGTTGACGTTGGAAAAGCCACCAGGCGGAAGTTGTAAATTCTCGACCGGCTACTTGGAGGGCGAGCAGTTCGCGGAATTGGCTCCCAAGCCTGAGCCTGTGGTTCCCACTCCCCAAACCGGAAGTGCTGATACGTCGGCGCCTTCTTTTTCGACTGGTGAGGGAGGCACCAGTGTTGATCAGCGCTCTGACAGCGATTCGGGAGGATTTTCGACTGCTCAAATATTTCCGGATTACAGCCCGATGATCGGCAAGGATCTTGTGGCTGCGATTCAAAAGCCAGCCTACTGTTCAGTTACTGGCTCTGTTGTTGCCTGTGGTCCAACAGCGCGCTCAAAAGGGTGCTGTTACTCTTGCGTGGCTGGTCCTGATTCATCATACCCTGGTGCGCTCTCTCGACGGCTCCCAACCTTGGGGAGGGCCATTTGGCCCGTTGGGACTGCGCCCGAATTGAACACGAACTCTTACGCACGATCTTTTGCAGAATATTTTGTTCCCTCTCGTCATGAATCCGTGACGAGGATGCGCGCCGCTTATTTGCGCGGCAAGGTCGATAAGGTGGGCGGCGTTGGGGGTCGATTTAAGATGCCTCCAGGAAGTGTGATCGTCTGGAATTCGTGCAGTACAAGTGCTGCTGGGCATATTGCAATTGTGACCAAGCAAGGACAAGAAGCGTGCTCTGATTTTTGTGGGAATCTAGACCAATGTCCCGCAAGTAATATTATTGGAATGTTCTATCCGTTTTGGTAATTATGTTGCCAACCCATTTCAAAATTCCTGTCAACCTACAGTCGCCTTATCGGACTATGTTTTAAAATCTTCGACTGAAGCAATTTATTTTTTTGCCGATAGACCTTGAGTCGATCGTGAAAGGAGATTTTCGATGGCGATCTTCAGATACTTATTCATCGGATCAATGGTACTTGCAGCATCCTGTAAACAAGGACAATCTTCTTCGCAGTCAGCCACACCGTCTGTTTCAAAAGGGCAGTCCAAAGAAGAGACCGAGGAGTGCGGCACATTGATGAAATTGGCGGGCAAGTTTACACTTCAGATGGTTGGTGGCAATTCTCGAGATAACGGCAATCGCGAAATTGAAGCTCAGGACGGAGCCACTCTAAATCTCTTAAATTCGTTGCGGGATTTGGATGAGGTATGCATCATTGCCGATTTCTCGGATCCGGATGAACCGATTCTCTTGAAGTCTGCAAAACACATCCGGAAGATGAGCAAGTAGAATAAACTCTCATTATCGTTGTCTTGAGTGTGGGCCGGTGCTCAGTGCAAGACAGGAAGCTATTTGATGTGGACGCGCGGAGAATCTGCAATTCTCGGGCGATTTGAAGCGCCTGAATGAAGTGGTAGGCGCGCACCGCCTTTCGGCGGTGCGGAAGGAAGGAACATTGGGTGAGTGTTGAGAGGAAGGCTTTGTGTGGGGAGTTCAGGGGTAGGGACGATTGGGATACGGACGCACAAAGTGGCATCTGAATTCTTGGCGATATCCTCCGCTCATTGCGATTGAGGCGGTGGGGCCATAGGGATGATTCATGTAGCCAAGGTTGATTTGCGATGGACCATAAGGGCTCTCAAATCGCAGGAGCATGCCATCGTAATAACGGCTGACCACGGAGGCTTCGAGTCCATAAGCGCTGATGTGTCCGACATTGAGGTCGACGATGTATCCACCACGTGAATATCGGTCTGTGGTGATCGTGAGCGAATCGTAACCACCTCTCAGGTCACGACATTCGATCGATTCCATTGCTGGAGGAGGCGGATAATCCCGAGGTCCACGAGGGTCAGGATAACCAGGAGGCGGTAGTGGCGCTGGTCGGGGGCCGGGGGATGGATAACCGGGCACAGGGAACGGGCGCGACGGACCGGGTGCTGGATAGCCAGGAGTCGGAAACGGTCGACCGGGACCAGGTGATGGATAACCAGGGGCAGGGAATGGTCGCACATCTGCAAACGCGCCAGCCGCGGACAGCGTTGCGATTGCTGATGCAAGAAAACGAGCGTGTGCGTTCACGGAAACCTCCCATATGAGTATGGGTATGCAAAATGTTTTGCATACTGAATTTTTTAGTAACACAAAGTTTTTGTAACGGTCAAGCAACGGACGGATTCACAATGTGTGCAATGGAGCGGCCAATGAAAAACTCTCTCATCTCGCGCGACTGGCTGGACCGTCTCGTGCACGCTCACGACGCGAGCGTCTATCGGATGGTTCCGCACAGCGTCGCACGTCCTCAAAGTTTGGACGATGTTCGGTTCCTGCTCGACGCTGCACGCTCACAAGGTCTGGGCCTCACGTTTCGCGCAGGAGGAACAAGCTTGTCGGGGCAGGCAGTGACTCACGGGATGCTGGTGGTGTTGGAACGCTCATGGTCGCACTACAACATCGATGACCGTGGGCGTGTGTTGACCTGTGGACCAGCTCTGCGCGGGGGAGTTGCAAATGCAGCATTAGCTCCGTTCGGACGGCGGATTGGCCCCGATCCAGCGTCGCTTCATGCTGCTTGTATGGGCGGCATCGTGGCAAATAATGCGAGTGGAATGTGTTGTGGTGTCGAAGAGAATGCGTATCGTACGATTGAAGGGATGAAAGTTTTACTGGCCTCGGGAACATGTCTCGACACACGCAAACCTGACTGTGAAGAGATGTTTCGAAGCATGGAGCCTGAACTCTATGCGCGGCTGCTCAATTTGCGCGACAATGTTCTGGGATCTGCGCGCCTTGTTGAGCTGATTCGACGAAAGGCTTCCACAAAAAACACGACGGGCTACGGCTTGTCTTCATTTCTTGATTTTAGCTCGGCAAGCGATCTTCTCACTCATTTAATGGTCGGTTCGGAGGGCACGCTTGCTTTTTTGGCGGAATTGACGTTGCGCACCGTGCCACTACGGGCACACCGTGCCAGTGCTCTGCTTTCTTTTGATCAGATGGAGGACGCTTGCGATCGTGCGCCGGAGCTTCGCAGTCTTGGTTTCAGTGCTGTCGAGCTGCTAGATTTTGCATCTGTTCAGGCTATTTTGAATCAGCCTCAGGTTCCTGCATTTTTGAATCATTTGGGTCCGCGCGGGGCGTGCTTGTTGATTCAAGCTCAAGAAGAGAGTGCGGAAGAATTGTCTTTACGTCTTGAGGGTGCGCACATTCTTTCGAAATGGCGGACGGTGGCGCATCGCACTGATTTTGTCTCCGACTCGGTTTTGCAAGAGCAGCTATGGAATATACGGAAGGGCATTTTTCCTGCAGTGGGAGCACGCCGTCCAAAGGGAACTTCGGTCATTATTGAAGACGTTGCGTTCCCATTGGAGGCACTGGCCAACGGAGCTACCGAGCTGCGTGTGCTTCTTGATCGACACGGCTATCAGGATGCAGTTATTTATGGTCATGCACGTGATGGAAATCTTCATTTTGTCATGTCGCAAAATTTTGCCATCGCTCAGGAAGTCCGTCGCTATGAGCGCTTTATAGATGAGATGGTCGATTGCGTGGCTGTCAGGTTTGGAGGGGCGTTGAAAGCCGAGCATGGCACCGGCAGAAACATGGCTCCTTTTGTTGAAAAAGAGTGGGGATCTGAAGCCTATTCTTTGATGCGGGAACTTAAGGCTATTTTTGATCCGGAAAATCTTTTAAATCCGGGCGTGCTGATTCAATCAAATCCGCGTGCTCACCTCGAATATCTCAAAACCATGCCGAGCGTGGATGAACAGATTGATGCGTGTATTGAATGTGGCTTTTGCGAACCAGTCTGCCCGAGTCAAGGGCTGACATTATCGCCACGTGGTAGAATCATCTTGCAACGAGAAATGCAGGATCAGCAAAACGCATCGCTCATCGATCCTCAGGCACAAAATTATCAGCAAATGCAAACATGTGCGGTGGACGGGTTGTGTGCAAAGGCATGTCCTGTAGCTATCAATACTGGTGCATGGGTCAAAAAGCAGCGCGCATCTCAATCATCAATTTCAGAGCGGCGTCTTGCAGCCTGGACATCTGAGCAAATGCCAGTTGTTGAAAATGCCATGAAAATAGCCTTAAAAACGGGTGATTTTGCTCAAAAAATCATAGGCCCTCAAAGACTCGAATCCTCTGCGCAGCTGATGAACGAGAGATTCGGAACCCCCACGTGGTCCCGTTTTTTGTGGCACGAAAATTCGTCTGCTGAACTTCAAGGAGGGAGATTCGCAGGTACAGAAAAATCTCACTCAACGCGCCATGCACCTCAGACTTTGGCTGAATCTCCAAGTCATGAGACTGAAGTTATTTTGTTTCGCAGCTGCGTGTCGAGGACATTAAAGTGTTCCTCGTCTGAATCTGCCAACGATCCTTTGAGTGTGTGTGCGCAACGAGCGGGTATCGAACTGCAGGATATGACAGTTGAAGGGCTGTGCTGCGGTCAGCCATGGAGTTCCAAAGGTTTTCATGAGGCATCGGTCAACAAACTGATGCAGTTGATTGACGATTGTTACGAGCGTTCAGGCGCAGGGAGAATTCCGATTGTAGTTGATAATAGCCCATGTGCGTTTTCAATTTTAGAGGAATCCTCATTTTTACCTGAACCTTCAAAAAAGAAATGGGCAGCCATGCGGTTTTGGGATCCCGTAGATTTGGCATTGCATCTTGCTGACCGCCTGCATCTGAATCCTCTGAGTTCGCCGGCACGGTTTTTTCCCGTGTGTTCTGTGATTAAATCAGGTCGTCTTGCTCGTTTTGAGGCGCTTGCCCGAAGGTTATGTCAGGAACCCATCTTTCCTTTGCAGACGGCCTGCTGCGGGATGGCTGGTGATCGCGGATTGTGGTTTCCCGAGTTGACTGAAAATGCCGTTGAGCGCCTTGATTGGAGCTCGAAGGAAGCGGCCCGCGGATTTTGTTCAAGCAGGACCTGTGAAATCGCCTTGTCTGCCGGACGTGTGGGTTTTGAGTCTATTTATGTGGCGCTGGAGCTAGCATCCCGGCCAGTTGACGGGGAATAAATTTTTTTATCGGAACAGACGGAAGAATCTGAGGCAGAAGCACCTGTCAGTTCATCTTTTTTTTTGCAACGTTCAAAAACCTTTAAGACGATCGGTTCATTGACCTCAGCCGTCTCGAGTTCGACAAAGCACTTCAGGCAGATGTCCTCGTACGTATAACACTGAATGCCTTCATGTTTGAGCAGCATTTGAATATAGCGGATGGTTCTGTCGATCAGTTTGAAATTGCTGGGTCGCACACAGGTCATCACGTTGCCGTGGTATCGACCCATTCGACCCATGACCAAGGTCGAGTGCGTGTTGAGCAGCATCTTGAGCATGAGGTGTTCATTCAAGAGCGATAGATTTTTATTGTCGAAAATTGACCTCAGTGAGCCGAATTTAAACTCAATGCCTTCCACAGTTCGTGTGATTCGGAAAGTCTGCTGTCTGACATTAGGATCTTTGGATGCACGCCACGCGGGAAGATCTGCAGAAAAATTATAGCCTGCTAAGCGCTGCGGACCTCCCACATCATTGTAGTTCTCCCAACCCACCAATGGACGAGGAGCGCGTTTTAAAAGCTTGAGCCAAGCATCTTCCGATGACACAGCATCAGGAATACACAAGTAACTCAGACTGGCAGGTGCCTGCGGATCCATCCGGTTTTCAAACGCAGATAAACTGAACGTCGGAGAACGTTCGGTGGTGTCGGTCATCACAGTGATTCCATAAGCGGCAGTTTCATAAATGAGTCGATCACCCTGCTTGTAGGCATCACTTTCAGCAACAACGAATTTGGACAGTGGGGTGACATCCAGAGAGCCATAGTGTTCCAACAAAGATGCTATGGACTCTTCAATAGAGTCATAACTCGGATGAGTTTTGAGGCACTCAAAAAGAGCTGTTCCAGCAGCGAGCATTAAAACTGTACTGGCTTGCATGCGTGTACTGCCCGACAGTGCCATTGGGCCCACAGATAAATTAAATGCACGCAGTTTGGGGTGCGACAGCGCCTCTTTACTGCGTTGAAGTTTATTCATGAGAAGTTCGGTCGGATTGCAGAAAAGAAACCAATGTGTTTGATGCGAGAGCGCTGGTGCATGCAGAGCAGCACCAATAACATAAGGAGTCTCTCCACCCTCAGTGGATGCGACCAACAGATCGCCCTCGGAAAATCCAGCTTCTTCAAGCATGCGCGCGCCGTATTCCGGATGGTCTTCGAAATTTTCAATGGAACGGACTAAAGCGACATCTCCACCAGCCATCAGCGAACGTACGCTGTCGGACCATGCATGCCGAGTGCCCAGATGTTCGCGCCATAGCACTTCCAAACTCAGCGACAGTCGACCGGTTGCACCGCAACCCACAAAATAAATGCGCTTGCCATTCTCGAGAGTCGCTTTCATCGCATGCGCAAGTTTGAGCACGTCGCTCGCACGGTCAAGTGTCAGGCGCAGCGCATCACAGTCAACCTCGCGCATAATTTTGACAGCATGAGAAAGATCATTCAGCGCCCAGGTGGAAAGGTTCGTGGTTTTTGGATGCTGTGATTCTGTTGGAAGATCACCCAGCATGAACTGCGGAGCAATCGCCAAAAAATCATTGGCCTTTTGTCTGGCGCTCTGAAGGTTGCAAGGCTGTGTCATTCCGTTCATTGTTGTCCAACCATCCTTTCAATGCGGCGTCGATGCGTTCACCCAATTCATTGATACGTTTAGAGTAGCACTGCGTCTTGTTGAAACAGGGAATCACGCGATCGCTGTCGAGTCGTTCGGCATCCGTAAAGCGGCTTCCCAGACTTGAGTTAAGGACGACAATATACTCTCTTTTAAAACCACGATCTGACAAACCCTTGACCCATCCAGCGTGGCTGCCCGAAACGGAAGTGAGTCCTGTCTTTGAGGCAAATTCGACCTCAGCGAGCTTCTGACACTCAGAAATTTTTGTGCTGAATTTGTAGTCGCCCTTGAGCTCGTCGGGCGTGAAAACAAAAGGATAACCATCCACCGGGCGTTGGAGTTGATCTTGGTTCATCCATTTGAGCGGGAGTCGGGCCGGAATTCCGAAAGCGCCACCTTTATCTTGCTTGCAATGCAAGGCATTGCTGAGCACTTCGTGAAAAAATTGATCGCCAAGATTGGCCCAGAATTTTTGTTTAACATCATCCGAAATTGAAAATGGATCAACACGCTGGCCGTTCGCTGCGAGCCATTTAGGTAACTCGGCATGGGGGGTGTTGTGTTGGGACCTCATGATCCATAAAAAACGGGCGACATCCCACGAGGGCATTGAAATATGACTGATGCTCGAACTGTCTTTCAAATACATGGCATCGCGGTTGCCCCACAAGCCATCTTTGCTGCGGGTGCGATTCATCTGCAATGTATGCAGACCAAATGCAGCGAATAAATCGTTGAGTTTGTTCACGCTGGGTGCTGCTGCCGGATAGCCGGCCTCATCTTTAATCTGCGATTCAACAATCAACCCATTGCGATGGAGAAATTGAATCATTGCCGCGGTTGCCTTGTTACCACTCCATTGAATCATTGCGTCGAGGTATTCACGCAAGGTGTTTGTCACATCATCCGCGGGATCCGGTGTTCCAAAATCGTAGGTGTATTTTTGCTCCAATTGACTCTCGAGAGGCCCTTGACTTTCAAGGTGTGTGAGGACCTTTGTGAGGACCAGCATTTTGAAAATACTTGCGGGGTAAGGAGACATGAAATCGACGGCAGCATGTGATGCTTCAGCATTCAGACGATCATCGGCAGGAAATGGCTTTTTCCAAGCGTTGGGTGTTCGGACAAAGTATGGTGCCGTCTTTATGACCTGACCTTCATCAAAACGTTCTTGTGTCCAGCGTTGCAACCGGATGTTTGAAACAGCGGCTGTTTTTTTGTCGAACTTTGCGATGAGGCCGTGCGGAAAATCCCGCGAAAAGAGCACATTGCTTCCAACAACCTTTTTTTTGCAAGAGCCTTGAAAGGCGATGACTGCAAGATCAATTTGTGGAAAACGGGATTTACCGATGGCCGAACGTCCGTGTTTGCAAGCTGGTTCAGTCGTTGGGCAAGGGTCCGCCGCGAAGGTGGGGCCAAGGTCGACGATTTGATCGAAGTCGACTGAACGAATAGCTGACCTCAAAATTTCGGATAATTTTTTCTCATTCAGGCACTTAACAGGCTTTGCGTAAGCCACTGAGTGGAAGAAGACTGCAGACAGTGCACCGATAGCGAGGGGAAACCTGCCGGCGCGAAAAAAGGAGCGAATCGAAAGCTGGCTAACACATTTCATAGGCAAGAGCTCTGCAGGTGGATGATGAATGTTTTTTGAATTGACTTTAAACGACTTAGAGTGACCTTAAGAGACTTGGCATTCTGTTCCTTTACGGCTTACAGAATGCTCCTTTGATAATATAGGTTTCGAGAGCTTTTTGAGAGGCAAAAATACGATACTCAAATTCATTTTTTCGTTTGAATTTGGGCCGGCCAGCATCGTCAACGCCATTGTCTTCATATGTCCGCCAATCCGTCGGGACGATGCACTGCACGCCAGCATCAATTAACGCGTTGTTTTGCCGACACTCCTTTAGGTAGGGATTTCCACCGCCGGTAGGTCCAACGAAAATGTCAATGCGATCGTTCCTGATAGCGCCGCCAATATCTTGCGCGCAAACAAATCCATCATGCGTGCTGCCATTTTTGAGCGATATTCCGCGCAGGCGCGGGATGTAGAGAAGAGCTCCAATGAGCTTTTTTCTGACTTCAACGACGGGCTGATTACAAAATTCGTAGCCGGCTTGTTTGCACAGATACACAAAATCCACGGCAACCGAACGATAGGGATGAAGGTTGTGTCCTAAGATTCCCACGCCGAAAGCATCACCTTTAAGAATTTTGTAATCCCACACACCATTAACGTAATTCGCGACATTCAGAACTCGACCATCTGTGAGCTTGCCAGTTCCTTCCATATCAAGATCATCGCGGAAAGATTTGCTGACCTGAGAAATCAAACGCCCGCTGCCCGCCTCATAGAGGGGGATGACCTTTGGTCCCGGATGAAAGGACTCATCGGCAATATTGTAATAAGTCGGATAGAGCGAACCCAAAGCGATTTTTTCATTTTGGCTGCTTCCGGAGGCCAGCAGCTCGTTCATCGGGCGAAAGGGGATCTTTGTTTCAGCGTCTGCCTGCGGACAAAGCTCGGTTTCCCAATAGATCGGGCGAAGTTTTTCGGATGGATAAAAGCAGGCCTTGCCATTAATGCGGAGCTCCACCGGTGTTGGAGAATCGAGTGTTGCATCTTTGTTTGAGAGACTCTGAACGGGTTGTGCATGAAAGACCCGCACTGGAGCTTGCTGTGAAGACGAACCATCGGCTCCTTGACTACACGGGCAGCCGGCAGGGCTGTTCGTGCAGTTAATCTTATAACGACCAGAGAAGAAACCCGTGTCAGCAGAGGCAGACCCTGTCGAGAGCAGGGTTACGAGAGTCGCTGTTGAGAATGCAGAAAAGAAATATTTTTTCATAGATTGTCTCCGTTTGAGTTCAAAGAATAACTCAGAGGGTTTTTCCCATCAGCAGCAATGCAGTACCTTTCCAGTGAGCAATTTTGGTAAAGGTATAGCCATTTTTTGAGTAGAAGCCAACATTTCGAGCATCGGGAGAGGTGACGAGGTGAAGGCCTGCCACGTTTTTACTGCGCATGTGATTCTCAAAGGCGATCAGTAGTTCGTGACCAAGTCCTTGTCCGCGGGCCGAAGCAGCGCAGTTAATGTGCAGATGAGCAGGGTATTGCCGAAAGCACTCGGAAAAGACTTCAAACCATGGGTGTAATATCGAAAGATCCGTGTCTGCAAGAGTGTCAGGCGCTCCGCAAATATAGCCGCCTGCGGTCTTATCTGTCTCCGAGTTGACAGCGACAAAGAAACATTCCGGATGGTGCTGCGCATACCAATCAAGGTATTTGTATCGGAACTTTTTCTTTTCCTCCTCCGATGAAAACGATTTTTTGACTGAGGCCTCAAAGAAAATCGCTTCGACATCGGACCAATGTTTTTGGTTAGTGTGCAACTTCTCTAGTTCGCTAAGACTCTTTATTTGCATTCTCTGTCTGTCCTCCGAAAGCTCAAATCATACATGGCCCGTTGCTTGAGACAATCACTTGACAGTGTCTGATCGTTCGACGGTTTAGAGTTCCTAAATTAGCGGAAAGGTCAATGATTTTGGCTGGCATAACTTCTGCTTTGTCGGTCAGCACGGGGTCGCTTGAATTGAGTCCCATTCAAGTGCTTCGTTCTGGATTCCTGATTCCGGAGATTGTTGTTTCTTACTCACAGGAATTGTTGGAGGCGAGTGATGAAGGCCAGTTTTGTTTTATCATTTTTCGGTGTTGCTCTTTTGTCTGCATGCACAGGCCGCAGTGTTGGCACCCCTTCATCCGATGTGATGTTCTCTGGCGGGTCCGAAGCTGCTTGTACAACAAAGGCGATTTTTGATTGTACAACTGCGCTAGGTGGAGTGACTTGTTTTAAGCGTTGTGATTTAGAGGCATCCGACAAGTTCTGCGCAATGGATGCTTTGAACAAGTGTCTTGATTTCAACGGTGGTGCGAAATGTTATCAGAAACACTGCGGAGATAGTAGTTCTCCATCTGGTGTTTCGAGCAGCGGGTTTTCATGGCCAACTCTGGGACGGCAGATCCGCAATGATTCAGCAGGGAGTGGCTATTATGGAGCGCCCAGAATGAGGGCTGGTCATCAAGGCATTGATATTGTCGCTTCCGTTGGAGAGCCGATATTTGCGACACGCGGGGGCACTATTGTCGATCCGAGTTATGAAATGTCATATGGGAATGTTCTCGATGTTCAGCATTCCAGTGGCTATTTGAGCCGTTACGCTCACCTAATGTCGTTTACGTACAGTCACGGAACATATGTGGAACGAGGAGCGAAAATTGCAACCTCGGGTCGTACTGGCAATGCGATTGGTTCAGATGTGACCCCACACCTCCACTTTGAGATTCGTCAGTACGGTCCAACATTGAATCCTCTCAACCTTTTGCCTTAATGTGTGCGTCGTCTGTCAACCGAAGACAGACGACGCAAAAACCTTTGGGTAAAAAAAAGTGATGAAATGTAGGAAAATCCGCATCGTATCCAATCATTTATGTGTTATATTTGTTAGCTTTTCTTCTGCGCTTGCAGCTTCAGCTGCAACATGGCAGCTAGACGAGGCCCTGCCCTCCGAGGGTCGTCCTAATCCTCTCGGACTCGACGATGAGCCACTGGCGGCCGCGGTCTTACGCGGTAAAAAACATGCATTGAATTATCCTGTTGAAGTCACCGGCGAAGCGATCCCCAAAGATGCTGCCCTGCGTTTTTTTAAGACGCAATTTTCATTCTCGCCTGTGTTTTCAGTGTTGCAGAATGTGTTTAAGCGCGTAGCTGACATGCGTTCTTTTTCTGACCTCGAGAGGATGGTTGGACTAGTTGATTATCCCGAGAGTGAGGGCTCTGGTGTTTATTTTGTTCCGATGCCCAATGGCCAAAGGCCATGGTTTAAGATGGGGACCAGTTTTTTTGAGGCGGCTGAAGGTCCTGCGCTCACTTTTAGTTGTGTGACATGTCATGCGGGAGAACTTTTTGGTCGCAAAATTATTGGTCTGAATAACCGTTTCCCACGTGCGAATGAATTTTTTCTGATGGGTCGAACTGCAACTTCTGTTGTTCCACCAGCGCTCTTTAAAGCCTCGGTTAACGCAACACCTTCTGAGCTGTTGATGTATCGCCGGCTGCGTGAAAATGCGAGATTTATTGATGGACGGAAGCCTCTGGTGCGTGGCTTGGATACATCACTGGCTCATGTAGCTCTGAGTTTGAGCCGGCGTGCAGCTGATGGTTTTGCATCAAAAACAGAGCAGGCTCGGACTTTTCCGAGGGATTCGCTATTGCGGCATCAGCCCGCAGACAGCAAGCCAGCGGTCTGGTGGAATGTAAAATACAAGAATAAATGGCTACTGGATGGTTCTGTTGTTTCCGGAAACCCTATTTTTACCAATATTCTTTGGAACGAAATTGGCCGTGGCACGGATCTAGTGGAGCTTCTGCAGTGGCTCGAGAGAAATAATTCAGTCGTGAATGATCTAACGGCAGCAGTTTTTTCTTCACAGGCACCGGCTTTTCTTGATTTTTTTCCGGACACTCATTTTGACTTGAATCGTGTGCGCAATGGACAAAAGCTTTTCAATAACAATTGTGCTTTTTGTCACGGCCAGTACGTCAAGGGCTTTGAAAGGGCAAATGCAGAGGGACAATCACTGCGTGAAATGCTCGCGACCATAAAGGTCAGTTATCATAAAAATACTCCTGTCATAAACGTTGGAACTGATCCGCTGCGGGCACAGGGTATGCAAGCGCTGGCAGATCCTCTGAATTCACTGGAAGTCTCGAAGGTAAATAATATCGTGGTGAAAGTTCAGCAAGGATATGTTCCTCCCCCACTGGTAGGGATTTGGGCGCGATGGCCTTATATGCATAATAATTCGATGCCGACTCTATGCGCTGTTCTTACTCCTGCCGCGCAGAGACCTGTTGCGTGGGATGTTGGTGAGGCTCGCTCTGAATCTACAGACTTTGACGCACGCTGTAATGGATATCCGCTCGGAGACAAAGCTCCGAACGTTTGGAAGAAAAATCGTTGGGGTCATTTTGATGTACGTCGAGCCGGTATGAGCAATCGAGGCCACGATGAGGGCATTTTTCTCAAGAATGGCCGTTCCCGCTTTTCCGAGGACGATATTCTTGATCTGGTTCAATACCTGCAAACGTTATAGATCTATATCAGGCCGGGCCCAAAATCATTCGTGACGACCAATGGTTCCTCTCGGACGCCATCTGCCAGACACAAGCTATTTGCCGCTTCACGTCCAGTACAGACAGATCTTTCCATGAGAGCTGATGGATAGTCTGTCTTGACCCAGTCGCCGGCAAAAGTCAGATTCTTAAGTCCCAATCGCTGTGGTTCGGTCACTGTTGGTCTTGCCAATCCTTGCCCACACTCAAACGATGTAAAATTGTGGTAGCTGCCAACACTGCTGGCAATAACCTGGGCGTCGGCCATTTCTGGCATGATTTCCAAAACAGTCGGGCGGATTGTTGGCCAGATGTCCTCATCCTTCATTCCGACAAGCTCGGGAGTTGTGTACAAATGGAACTCAATGATGGAGCCGCCTGTTTTTTCTGACCAGCGGCGTGATTCTTCCTCCAGCAATTCAAAACGTGCGAGTAGATTGATTGGTCGGTGCTGAGGTGTTTCCAGACAATCTGGAATATCATCGTTTGGCTTTTTATCGAACCAAACCCGCAACACCTTATACGGTGGGGCGACTTTGAGTGGCGCGATCAGGTTTTTTAGTTGTGTCAGTAAGCCTTCAGCAGTTGCATCTCGCGCAACAGAGTTGGCAAGAATTTTTTGCGCAGCTCCCACTTCTGTGGCTAAGATGACTGCATCGTACGTCTCGGACTCGTTGATCACTCCCGTGGCAATTGGCCCAGAAAAAGAAAGTCCATGAACAGGCTTGGAAAGCTGAATTTTGGCTCCCAATGACTTTAGACGTTCAACCCAAGGGCGGAGCAAAGCGTTGTAATGATCGGTAGTGGTCACTTCTCGGTTGAATGCTTTGGGGTGACTTAAAAAATAGAGATGCATGTAGTGACACATTTCAGCAGCACTGATGGTGTTCGGATCGTTCAGAGTGACTGATGCTGCAGGTTCCATGACGATGTCATAGAATTTTTTATTGACTTTGCGCTGTTTGGCAAAGTCAGCAAAGGTAATTTCATCGAGACTCAGGTAATTCATCTTGTGGCTGTAAAACAACACTTCACGTATGGTGTTGAGGGTTCCTGCTGCATCGAGCAGGTTCATGTTCGGCGAATTCCTGAGAATGTTGATGAGGTTGAGTGGATAGACAGGAGGCTCGCTTTTGATTGTTTCCTTTTGATAGTCTTTGAAAAGAAATTCAACTTGATTGTATGGTTTGAAGTGAGCATTGACTCCCAAGCGCTCTCGAATGTTGCGTAGAACGTGGTAATTCTCAAACCACATGTGCAAACCGTGTTCCACCCAGAACGTTCCCGCTGCATTGGTTTCCTGCCGAACGGCAAGTTTTCCACCGACAATAGGCATCGCATCGCGAATGGTGACTTTATACTTGCGTTCCGCCAGTTCGAGTCCTGCAGAGAGACCTGCCAAGCCGGCGCCGATAATGAGCACCGATTTTTCTTGGCCCCGTTTGAGAGAGCGGGGGGCATTCGGATTGCGTGGTGCAATGACACGGGGAGGTTGCGGAAAGGCTTGGG
>Ga0315901_10001851_pt1 | contig 30085 bp, 33 predicted proteins | sample LakEriMetagenome_10_FD_203761 | JGI IMG/M metagenome (GOLD analysis project Ga0315901, IMG submission 203761) | Freshwater fungal communities from buoy surface, Lake Erie, Ohio, United States - Buoy 2 MA116 | ecosystem: Environmental > Aquatic > Freshwater > Lake | place: USA: Lake Erie, Ohio...
AGAGGTGTTGAACCTCTTAGCTGCTTCCATAGTCATGCGAGTTCTACATGACTTCTTGGGTTCTTGTGCTTGTATGTTCAACACCTCTGCTGCTCTTCTCCGATAATCCTTACGGCTATCGTAGTTGGTTTCAATGTCAGCAGGTTTAGTAGGCAGAGGGTGGTTAACAATAGGTAAGAACTTACCAACAGGTCGCTCTAGTCTAGTTAGCTCCTCAGCAACCCCATAGGTAAAGGGGTTTATCTGGTAAGCTACCTTCTGAATCTTGTTCAGAAAGTCAAGAGGAATCTCCCCCTGTAGACGGGTGGGGTCTCCCCTCCGAACTAAAGAATAGCCTCGCATTACCTCATTAAGTAGGTAACCACCAGGACGATCGTTAGTCCAATCGTTTGGTTCGATAAGCATTGGCCATGCAAGTGGAGCAAACAGCTCTGCATCGGCCATTACCTTGTCCTTGATAGCGAGAAACTCAGGTGTTGGTACCACATAGGTCACTGTTACCTTCCCAAGCCTACGTAACTCCTTTGCGAACCAGCCACTGGTTGTCATGATGCAATCAAGCAGCCATGCACCTAACTTGATACGGTTAGCTCTACCCCATGCCTCCCACTCAGGTACTTCACACCTGTTCATCAGTGTTTGAGTGACAGTTAGCTTCTGCCTAGTACCAATAGACTTGTGGAAGTAGTTCTTCTTGAGTGAAGCAAGCAATCCAGGTGCAGTCTTCTCGTAGTGTCTCATCTGACACTCAGACTCAATGGCATTGCCGATGCTATCACACACCGATTGCAGTTGATCGCTACCTTTAGTGGTAGAGAACACCTTGTCAAAGGTAATCTTCAGTGCAATAGAAGCAGATGCTAATGGCTCTAGTTGAGATACATAGTTCTTGATGATGTCAAATTGATGACCAGAACCACGCTTCAGGCGATACTCACTGGACTCCTCAATGTATTTAACAAGAGCAGGTAACAACGCATCAATGGACGCTGCACCGTACACTGTAGCGCTTGCATAGCTTTGTTCTTGTAACTTACGTGTGTTGTCTCTGAGGCGCTGGAGTCCTTGCCTGATTTGCTCTCTTTCTAGAGCTACTTGCTCATCGATCTGTGCAGGTGTTGCCAATTAGTTATTCTCGATGATTGTGAATGAGTCATCAACAAGTTGTTCTTGCGCAAGTTTGATGATCTCATCACGGTTAGGATGATTCTCTACTTGCTTGATCAGTTGTTGAAGACGACGGGAGAAAGTGTAATCAGACATCAGTTGAAATCAGCAGGGGTGAGGAAGTGAATAGACTCGTGATCAACAACAGTGAACTCAATGTCAGGTGTGTTGATCAATGCATCTACCTTAGCTTGTGCAGCACTACGCTTTTGGTAGACATACTCCTTGACCTTACCAGTGTTTAGGTCAGAGGTGCGGATGATACAGCATACAGAAGATGGGAGTTCCCAACCTGCAACCTTCCATGACATGATCTCCTCAAAGGTATGAGGTTGGAACATGTCATCATCAGCATTCTTGTATTCTTGCCAGTTGTTAGGAAACTCTTTCTTTTTACCCATTACCATTCATCAGTTTGTTTTACATTAAGCAACTCATCGTTGCGTTCCTTGGACAACTCCAACGCTGTCCATGCAGCAGCTTCAGAGTCGGGTGCTAGGAGATACCAAACACCTGAACCAAGAGTGATCTCATACTCACGAAGGCCTTTGTAGGTGGTGTACATGTTAGTCAGTCAGGGAGTTGATCGAGAGCGCGGCGGATGGTGTTGAAACGTTGTGGCCACTCCGATTCCGTTAAACCAAGGTCAGCTTCGGCAAGTGCTTTAAGCGCCTGCTCCTTCAAGCTCGGGGGCTTGGGACGGCGTGCGGAAAGCAGATCACTGGCAAGGTTGTCAAAGCCTTTGACGCGCAGCCACACCAGCAACGCCTCCAGCTCCTGATCTGCGCCCCATTGGGCAGCTCGGGTGGCAATGAAATCAATGTAATCACGGCGACCACCCGGATCCGTGCTTAGCGTTGACGGCACGTTGCTGGCGGCTGCTCTCCACTGCTGCACCAACTCCGGCGGTGGAGTAATTAGATTTTGTGATTGTGACATTAGTTAGCGACACAAAGGAACTTAGCAATACGCTTAACTTGTTTAGTAAGCTCAGCTACCTGCTCATCAGTATAGAAAGAAGCATCAGCCCTCTCTTTAACAGCGACAGCAAGGAACTCAACTAAATCAATACGAAGTTGACGCTGCTCTTCAGTCAATGCTTTAGCCATTAGTCCTCCTCAAAGGTGAAGTAGTAATCGATCTGTAGCCAGATGTATTCACTTAGTGTAGCAGCTAAGTCATCATCCTCATCCTTACATGAATTGATAGCATCTCGTATGCCCTCATCAATACATGTCTCAAGCAATCGTTGGATGTTTAACTTCATACGCCCTCATTAAGTGCAACATCTGAGAAGTAGTCAAGCCACTCATTAAGAGCAGACCATTCATCACCAGTTAACACCTTACGTGAATCATCACACAGTAGTGAGTACTTAAGTGCCTTCATGATAGGTTTGAATTCATCAGGGTAGACATCGACTTTAATAGCAGTGCTGTGAGTGTGAATTGAGTCAGTCATAATCAGTTATTGCGGAAGAAGAAGGTACCGTTAGCAGTCTCAATGTAGCAGAAGTCATAACGCAGGTTATGATCCCACACATCTTGCCAATCAATGGCACTAAGGACAATCTCAGGGATCTGAGCATCCAGCACCTCGATACAGAAGTACTCAGCGAACTCTTTCTCAGCATACGATGAGTAGCTATCGTGGGTGTACTCATAAGCATCCTCGAACTCACTAGCAGTGTAGATACCGATATCCTCTAGCTCATCCATGAACTCAACAGTCTCCTCATGAGTCCACTTCTCACCGAGCATGTCCGTGATCTTATCGTAGAGATCCTTCTCATCAGTGCTCATGTCATCATACTCTTGTTCCATGGTGTCAGTGTTGGTGGTAGGGATTACACCTTTAGCATTGAGCAACTCAGTGTAGAACTGAGTGTACATAGCCTTACCATTGTCATAGACATAGCCTGCGTCCTTGATCATATCAGTGCGTGTAAGCTCACCCCTATTAACAAGCTGCATCTTGTCACTAACGAAGTCAAGAAGTGAATCACCCTTGAGCATAAACGGAAGAACAGCGGTGGTGGTAGTCATAGTCAGCTTTGTGATTGTGAAAGAACTAATTAGTCAGCGTTGCTGATGATCTCTATCAAAGCATAAGGATACATATCCTCATACTTATCGTAGTTTAACTCAGCCTCACTGTATGAATCGAATGTATCAAGGGCAATGAACTTACCCTCATCATTCATGCGTGCAATAGTGTAGCTGTAAGCGTTAGCGTCAGTAATCATCATTTAGTCAGTCCATAAAGGTAAGCATCGATGTCATCATTAGCACGAATAAAAGACTCTACATCTTCCAACTCGTAGAACGGTTCACCATCCTGATCACCGAATGGATCAATCAAAGCATATTCTTCATAGTCATCACCCATACGTTGTACAAGGCTATAACCGGTGCAGTCTTGCACGGCAGCTTGTAAGTCATCAAAGGAATACGTTGTCATTGATCTCCTTAATAGCGAATACGGTACCGGAAACAAGAACGAGTAAGGCAAGGGTAAACATTAAAACTCAATCTCCTCAAGTGTAGGTGTAGTATTGACAGCTGGTTTAGTGAAGCTATCGATGATCATGTCAAGAACAGACATCAATTCATTACCAGTCTTAGCTTTACCAAGAAGACCAGTAGCAATCTTCTTGTCAACAGTAATAGACATAATTAACTCCGTTGTAGTGGTGGTTTGTGTGATGGCCTAAGCGTAATATACCTCATCAGGATATAACAGAGGATTAGGCTCTATCAACCATGATCTAATTTATATAGCGCATGTGGATCTGCGCAAGTAACGTGGTCGTACAGTCAGGTCGGGTTGCAACCTATAACTGTTCGCGGGATCGCTCGCTCCGCTAAGTCCGTCTTGTGATGACCACACATATTAAGTTATCTAGGTTCTGTAGCGCAGCGGAAGGACCGCTGGTGCTGGTAAGGAGCGACGGTCTCGCCTCCCCCACCGATGAACCTACCATACCACGGCTGGCTCGATGTGTCAAACCCAAGAACCCAGTGGATCCGTGTAGCGCCCTAATTGACCCTATCAGCGTTCCTTATCGATCCGAACCGTAGCCGTGTCCAGTGTGTCGTATCAATGTAGTGCTGTTGTATTCGTGTTAGTTTGCGTGAGTGTGAATACTTTTTCTACGTGCCTCTGTAATGCCTCTCTACTGGCCTGTTGGTGTCAGTATACCTATTAACGGTTAGAGGCGCCTTATAGCCGCTTCTAGGCGTGGCTGAGAGCGTTATAACTGCGCTGTCCTGTTGAGTTGGAGAGGGCAGACAGATAACTTGATATCTACCCTAGTGTCATACCTATACCAATGCACTACATATAGCGTTATACTCATCACTATCCATTACTATCACTACCTCTTATTGCGATTCATTCTCAATAAGGCGTGACGATAGATGATGACGGTGCCCCCAGTACCGTGTCCAGAGTATCTGCATCAGGCACAGGTACGCAGGACATTGGACACAGTGTTGCCTATTAACAACTACCAGTGCTGAGAGTCCTTGATCGCAAGAGGGGGGCACTGGGGGGAAATACGAGACCCCTTGGCGATATAAGGCTTGTTAAATTTATGCCAAAAATTAAAGGACCCCCCAGCGTCACCTGAAAGGGCCTTATACTTCTTCTTAAGGTGTTTGTACCTCTGCTTAGCCTGACGCACCTTAACGGGCTTCCTAGACCCCTTAGAGTACCGCTTACCTTGTTCTCTCGGACCAGTACGACTATACATGACTTAGTGCTAAACAAACACTAGGGAGATGCTCTTCTAGGAGCTTATAAGCACCTTCTGCGATCATCCTATGCTCTAGCTGTGTCCCATTACCGCACCTAAGCTGACAGTAATGAATCCAAGACCGAATAGTGCCATTCATATACAGTCGAGTAGGTGTAGCCAGCGGCAACACTTCCCTAGCACACTCCTTAGCTACCCCAGCTGCTATCATCTCTTCATAGACTGCTTGGCTATTAGCAAAGATACTTTCAATAGCAGCACTAAAGTAGTTAGTCAACTTGCCTTCTGTATCTACCAATGACGACTGTCTGTTTGTATGATCTTGAAGACGCAGTTCAGGCATGATAGGATCTGCTGTTACTTTAGCATACCGTTGACTGAACTCCTGAAAGCTAAAGGACCTATGCCTAAGGATCTGTGCTGCTATACTACGTGTAGTGTTAATCTCTACACACATGTTAACCATTTCAAATGGAGACCAATGTTGATGGTCAATAAGATACTTAATTAGTTTAGCACTGGTCTCAGTGTTGGATTGGTTAGCTGGATTACTAACACGTGCCATGTAACTAATAAGTTCTTCAGCGTTAGGTGTGATGTGTACAAGACTAACTGTGTGGGTGGTCATTTTGGTAGATAGAGGTGGCAGTGATATCATCCCATGCTGATGGGATATAACGATTCCTAGTACTTACTGTATATTGAGAATCCAAGTAATCATCACTGACTTTAACTTGCTTTAACTCGTTAAGTGTCTTAGGGTGACGGAATTGATTACGTAAGGGTTGCTTACGATATGTTCTGCTCATAACGTATACAGTAGAATAAGTAGTGACAGGATTCAGAAGGATTGGGGAGAATCAGTACTCCAAGATTCAGTATTAGTTAGTGGAAGTTTGTGTCTTTGGAGGTAGTACTTACAGAATGTCCATTCCCAGGGACATTAATAAAGAGGAAGATGTGTCTTGTTAGAGACATGTCTTCCTCCCTTCACGGAGATCCGATCCACCCTTCGGCGCTCCGCTTTACGGGTGGGATCTGCCTAAACCCAGGTGGGGACTGGGCTCTTTTTTTTACCTCTAGCCTTACGTCTTTGCTCTAAATTCATACCCATAACTAGGTGATTTGTAGCAGCTTGAGGGTCATCTAGGAATGTGTCTAGGATGTCATTCCACTCCTCTTGCTTACGCATCTTAACAGCTTCATAGGCACTAATAGACATAGCGTCTGTAAAGTACTTAACGCCTTGTGCTAGTGAGTCTAATCTGTCGTCATGTTTAACAGCTCCCTTTTCTCTGCACATCCTAGACATCTGATAGAACAACATGTATAGGAGACGCTCCTCGGGTGCGGCTTCTTTATTCGAGTTGTAGTCCCATTCCACCACAGACCTATCAACAATAAGCCTATGCTGATTAAGGACTGGCTCAAGGGAATCAATAATCCTGTCTTCTTTACGGACATTAGCACGTACTTCCTCTACGTCTATTGCTTGTTTAGTTTGTTGTAGGTGCTTCTTAAACAGTTCTGCGACGATACCATCTCCGAAGTTTGTTTCGATGAGTAGTTTAGTAACATTGTACCGCTTACACCCACGCAGGATGTCAAGAAGTGTATTGTCGCTATAGCCGTCGCGATAAGCTCGTACCTCGTGAACGTAGAGAAACCCATTCTTTTGACTTATGTATGTTGCTGCTGTTTCATCACTACCCCTACCTGATGGGTCTACCGAGCAGATTGTTTCGGTGTAGTTACTCCAGTCTCCTTGTAATTGCATCGGGGAATAGAAGTAATCACCTGGTAAGCCAACCGTAGGCAGATCCTTGAGAACATTACGAGGGTCACTGCACCACACAACAGCATCCGGCGCTTGAGTCGGGTTAACAGAGGTAATGATAAGATCTGAGAACTTAAGTGGGAACTTTTCTGCATCACTAAGAGTCGTATCCAACATGAATTGAAGCATGAAGTTACTACGACCCATAGCAGCTTCACGTTCTACTAGGTCATCAGATGAGAAGCGATCAGGGTCTGTTACTTCCCAAGTTTCAGCACCTGTGTCTATGTCCTCTTGTAGTTGCGGTGCTAACAGTCCTTCATAGTTACTAAGTGAACGTGGGTAACGTGCTGGCCATACAAAGGGTCGATAGTTACGCTCAGCTAGTTTACGGTAAATAGTAAAGGTAGTCTGGGGTGTACCCAGGTACATGATACGACTATCTTTCTTTGGTGTAAGAATAGACTCAGCCTCAGTACAGAGTTGTAGGAGCTTCTCCCTCATCATCTCAGTCATCGAGTTACCAGGAACCTCAATGTCATCAAGAATCATCAGGTCTGCACGAGAACCAGTTAGCTGACCCGTGATACCGACACTCTTAACGGAAGGTGCTTGGTGAGGAGAGCAGTTGACATCAAAGCTGATACGACTCCATCGGCTATCATCACTCTTAGGTCTAAGGTGTACTAACCATGGTGTCTCAATGATTAACTTCTGTAGGAAGATAGACATGTTATCTGCCCGCTCCTTAGAAGCTGAGATGATCATGATCTTCTTCTCAGGGTCATTAAAGAGTGTCCACAACACAAACGCTCCAGTAATCCAGCTCTTACCGACTCCTCGGAAGGCTTGGATCTGTAGTCGCTTAGGACCGTGTTGTAGATAATCAGCAATGGCGTATTGAGCACGTGTTGGCGAGGGTAGATCCAGCTGTTGCCACAGTGCTTGAAGAAAGAGCTTAAAATCGCTTTTAAGGGCGGTTAAAGTGTCCATATGGTAGAATATACGTAAAGGCACCTAGAGGCCCCTTGTAGAGGCTCCTAGGCACCAATGGTGAGGGGTTAGACTTCTTTGCGAATAGTCTTCATTGCAGCATCAGAAAACCGCAAGAATTGTGACATAGGATTTAACATGTTTACAAGAGGCATTAGATTGCCTTTTGCAGCTTGCCTAAGTGGATCAGCTTCAGCTCTTTTAGAACCAGCACCTTGACCACGTGGAACTAACTGAGGCTTACCTCCCTTATAATCAACACCAAAGCTAGTAGGACGACCATCGTTGGTGTAGACTTTATTAGCCTTTTTGTCTAACCAATATGGTGTTCCATTAACTGTAACACGTTCAGGACCACCTTGTGCTGCTCTAGGAGCTGCTAGTTCAGTAGCCACAGCGGCAGCAGCTGGTACAGCAACAGGAGCGGCTTTAACAGCAGCCCCAACAGCTGGTATTAGCCGACTCATAATAGGTTTAACTATAGGATCTGTTGCCATACCAATAGCGGTACCTTTGGCAACTTCCTCTAGAGCTTTAGTAGGTTGACCTTTTTGTAGAGGCTCGATTGCAGAACCAACGTTGAATGGTAGTTGACCTTTAATGCCCGGTGCTAGCTGTTTAAGTTGAGAGCCTGTTGGGATTGGAATAGGCAGGGTTGCTCCGATGTTTAGACCACCTCTTGTCTTGCCCAATTCATACACATCAGATAGTTGCGTGATACCAAGTCTACCAACATTACCAGGATCAGGCGGGACAACCCTAGCAGTAGCTTCCGATACACCTTCTAGTTGTGTTGGAAGAATCGGAAACGCTTTAGATTGTTTAGCTAGTGATTGCCTAACTTTTAGAGATTGTTTATCTGGATCAGTTACACCTAAAGCTTCACCAGCTTTTTTAACCAACAGTTGTTGAGCTGGATTAGTTTCTAAATAACCTGCTCTATAAACAGCATCTACAAGATCTGGATACAGTTGATCAACAATTTCTTTTGGAGTGACTTCAGTATTTATCTCACCCATGGTATTGGACTTAAAGTTACCACCGTGTCCAATAATTCCATGTAAATCCCTGGTGGTATAAATTAGTTTATCAGGATCAGTACCAGGACTCATAGTATCAGGCAACTGATCTCTAATAATTTTAATTACTTCAAGTGCTTTCTTGGGATCAGCTTTGAACAGTCTATTTGCTAGTAGTTTTTGATAGATAGGATGGTGACCTTCTAACCGCTGATAGTAGTTACCAGCCTTAATAAGGGTACCTTCACGACTATTAAGTTTACGAACAGCTTCGTCAACTTCTACATCACCGTTTAAGTATTTATATAAAATATCAGCAAATAGATCATCACCTTGATTTACAACGTTAGCATAAGCTCTAACAGTAGGTGATTTAGATAATTGTTTAGATTTAATAAGAGGCTCGCTTTCGCTTTGCAGTTTAACTGCAGTTTCAGCCAGTAGCTGAAATAACTCCTTATCCATTGGGATTACTTAGCTCCCAACTACATTGGACCCGCCTTTGTCCATGTTATTCTTACGCTTACGCTCCTCACGTTCCATGATCTCGCGTTGACGTTGATTACTCATCATGTCTTCACGACCTGCACCACGACGTTGACGAGGCTTAGTCTTTCCCTTAGGTTGTTCTTCTTTTTTCTTAGCCTTGTATTCACCGAATGCAGGACCCATGTACTCCTTACCATTAGGGGCATCGAAGACGGTAGCTGAGCCGCCCCTAACCTTATCAAGATCCTTAGAGGTGAGATTACTACGCCCTTGTTGACGTGACATCGAAGCAGCAGTAGCCCGATTAACAAAGTCCTTAATGTTTTCAACTACAGACCCACGGTTCTTCTTTTGCTTGTCGTCTTTTTTCTTGTCCATAATTAACGAATGTGTGATAGAATAAGTGTTTCCCTACTGGTGATACCAAATGTGTCCCTCATCCATTGTAGCCAATTACTACTTCCTTTAGCCTGATTGCATTTCCTACAGCTGGGTACCAAATTTGAAGTAAGGTCTTCGCCACCAAAACACTTAGGGCGAACGTGGTCAAGTGTAAGTTCATGTAGTTCATAAGTTTCTCCGCAGTATACGCATTGACAATTAAAGTATTCCTTAATTGCACGACGGTGTAGCCTTTTTGCTTCAGAGCTTGTCATCGTTATTAGGTTGTGGAGGTAGTGATCAGGACTAGGAAGTAGTGGAGTCACATTACTGGAAGGGTAGAGTAATGCCAAAAATCTTCATTGGATCTTGACGCTTTAGAGTTGGTTGTGGCATCGGCTTTGGTTTAGGTGCAGCAACTGGGTACGCTTGATCTAGCTGCTGCGCATAGTTAGCCCTACGGTCATTGTGTGGTTCACCTGGTCTAAAGTATGTATTACTAAAGTACAAAGCTGCTTGTTGTGGCGTAATACCTTTAGGAGCCTTTTCAAATGATTTAGTGTAACCAACTAGTGAGTTACCATTTGGATCGTAATCACCTTTATACTCCTTTGCTACATACTGTAGTTGAGCATCAGGGTTATTCCTATTTTGGTAACGACTAGCCCACTGATCATAAGCAACACGCCTAGCACCAGTGAATTGACCAATACCCCTACCTTCAGCCCTACCTTGTTCAACAACATCTAATTTACTAAGATCGGGTGAGCCTGTTTCTTGAATCAAGTTAGCAGTAAAACCAATAGCTTGTTCTCTCGTTAATTTAGGAATACGGCCACCACTCCATTTAGTCATAGTGCCATCAGTAAGAAGTTTGATGGTACGTGCAATCTGCGGTGATGGTTTAATCTTTAACGGATCAGCCATACTTCTTACCCTTACGTGGTCGTGTGCGATTAGCTTTAGGTGATTCTAGTTTGCCTTTGTTAGGACCAGTATGGGAAGCATCCATACCATCACCATTACCGTAGGTACCAAGCTTACGGTTTAGTTTATTAGCGTTAGTACGGATCTTGAGACCCTCTTTAGTTCTGTTGTATTCAGCTTGTTGCTTCAGCCGTTTGGCTTTAGCTTTAGGGTTATTCTTGTAGTAACTAGACGTGCGACTTGCCATACAACCTCTTTTGGATAAGTTCAGGGTCTACCTTAGGCATGATGGTGGCTAGTTTATCAAGGGGGTTACCGTCATATGCAACACCGCTGATGTCGTTTTTAGTCAACCAGTCACAAGCTGCTTTAAGATCAGCAGTAGAGGCTTCACCGCTCTTGATTCGGGTTAGAAGCTCTTTGGTGACAATGTTATGGAGTTCATTAAACATATCCTCCGTTGCTTTCTTGTTAGCCATTACGTAATACGATTTGATCTAGTTTATTTTCGATGCGAATCATGTGATCCTCCATCTTTTGTAGTGCATTGGCTAGTTCTTGTCGTGGTACATACTTCTCAGCAAGACGTAACTCAATCTCGTCAATACGTTTATCGATACGATCCATACGTGAGTTTGTTCTACTACTAAGGGAAGCTATGCCACTACCTACACCAATAACAAGGGATGCAACTCCCGTAATAATTGCCTCAACCATTTTCCTTTAGTAGACGTTTTAATTTGGTGGCATATAGTGGATCAGTTGCATATCCTTCTTTCACCAACAGTTCAGCGCATTCCTCAGGTGTAGAGGCACGGTTAACTCCTTTATAGTTCTTGTAGTCCTTGTACCAGCGTTGTACTAAGTATGATACGCAGGATTGTAGATCAGGAAAGTTAAGGAAACCAGCAGTAATGGTGATCCACTTACCATCAATAAACTCTTTAGTCTCATGATCAGTACCAGAACCTTTAAGACCGAAGTAGTTATGGGTACCAGAGGTATGTTTACCGTAGCCACTTTCTAATGCCCACTGTGCAGCTACTACTTGTGGAAACTTAGCTCCTGCCTTAGAGGCTGCAGCTATCACTCCCTCCCAAGTGTTAGCAACAGGAGTTGATGGTTGCGGAGTATTGGTTGGACGGAAGGTCATAAACCAGCCAGTTCCTTTACCTTCTACTTCCCAACGCTTGAGCCAGTTATGCCAGGTGTACTTGACATTCTTACCACCATTGCCGATGGTAACGTAGCCACCATTAACATTATCCATTTCACCGTATGGATCATGGAAGATACCATGTTCCCCATCATCACCGATAAGGAGCATCCAGTGACCACCACCAACGGGATTGGAGACATGGCCTTTATGGAGGATACCTACAGCTACTGGGTAACCAGCTTTGAGTTCGTTGAGTAGATCCCGCCTTGTTCCTTTCTGGTAGAAGGTAGCAAACACACCGTATTGCTGACAGGCTTTTATTTGACTAGTGGAGAATGTAGTGTCACCGTATTTAAGAACTGTTCTCAAGTAATCATCATCTGCATTACTACCCTTTAGGGCATCAGGTAGGAGATATTTGACGGCCATAGCGCATGTAGAGCTAAAGCACATCCGATCTCCATGACCTGTTGCACTATCTGTCTGGGGGTAGTACTGCTTAACTTGCAGCAATACCATGATGATTACTTCCCTCTAAAGGTTCGACGGATACGACGTACTGTGTCATCTTCAGTACGGATCTTACTAAAGTAAGCAGCAGCCATAGAGATGGCTTGTGTAACGCTGTTGGAGCGACGCTTCTTAGTTAGACCGAGGTACTCAGAAGCAATGAATAGGATAAAGAAGGCAAGCGTCTCATAGGACACTTTGATGCCGAGGATGGTGATCATGGTTAGGTTAGGTCACGTGTTTTTGTCATAAGTTTAGCCTTCTACTTCAACGGCAAAATAGTCATAAGTAATAGAATCAGCAGAATTAGCAGTTGTACCTGTCACGACCAAATCAATCGCTGATGCGCTAGCAAGATTGTGCGACAGTGTTCCGGCGCCCATTTCAACAACATTACCGTCTTGAATTAGTTTTCCGTTGACACGTTGATCCGTGTTTCCGCGAATAAAGATTTCGGCTACATATTCCCACCGACCAGCGGCAGTCGTTACCAGTGCGCTCATACTCGTACCAGCAAGACCACCAAGACGAACTCGGAAAGTCTTATTACCGGCAGTACCAGTCACATTTCCACGAGCAATAACACGGATACATTTACCAAAATAAGTTGGACCAGTAATAGTCTGGTACTCTCCAGCAGCAAGAGAGTAAGTGTACATTACGGTTTCAGTTGTGCTGCCACTAATACTCCCTGCTGTAGTTACATCACGATGGCGGACTCTGTTTGAAAGGCAGTTCTGATCAGCACCAAAGTCTTGACCAAAGGAAACGAGCCTCAGGTTTTCGGTGTTTGCATCTGCAGTTCCTACATTGAAATTACAACCAGTTCTTAGGACGTTGCCACCCCTCATCCTGATTGCGACAGTGTTGCGCTTAAAATCAGACCCACTGGCGTTAACTCTCGAATTTACTTCGGAAGAAATCCCAAAGTCATTATCTTCAAATGTAACGTAATCGGCGTGACCTGTAGAAGATTCTCTAGCAGAAAAACCAACAGTGCAGTTCTTTATAATAGGACCACTACTGGTGTCCACAGCGGATCCATCACCAATGGAATGATAACAATTAAATAGAGACCTAATTCCTTCATCGCAATTCTCGATGATACCTCCAACTACTTTTAGTACACAATTACCGTATCCCACAATACCGAGATAGGCATCATTGACGTGTACATTATCAGTAAAGAGCTGCCCCTGCTCTCTAACTGCTAAGGCATATGACGATGAGTTTGCATCATAGTTAACGAACTTTATATCTTTAACAAGAGCTTTGCTGGTTACAAATAAGAAGCCAGAAGTAGCTGGTGTTGCAGGAGAGAATACTGCAGTAGGGACATTTGGGTGGCCACCAACATCAGGACCACTAATCAGTACTGGCTCTTGCGAAGTAAGGCCTTCTGGAAAGTTAACAGAAGTGTTTGTATAAGTTCCGGCGGCCAATAATACTTGCCAGGTACCCGATAAAACTGGTCCGTAATTAGCAAGCGCATCGAATGCCGCTTGGATAGTAGTAGGTTGAGATGAACTCAGCCCATCATTACTAGTAGTGCCAGTAGTAGCTACATAAAGTTTGTTAGAGTTAGTATCTACAGGATTCACATAGAAAGTATCTGAACCACGTTTGACGTTGCCGGATCCTATATGCCTGACCCCGTGAAGATTAGAAATGGAAGTGTTTGTGCTGTAGGATCCACTATCCCAGAACAAGGCTTTGCCAGATAAAAATGCGTAATTAACAGCTGCCTGAATTTCAGTAGTATCATCATCAACACCATTCCCAACAGCACCAAAATCTTTAACACTCACCACATCTTGCAGCTTGGATTCAACGGTGCGCTGCACAGCACCAGTACCGGCCTGGATGAAACCTCCACCCAGGTCGGCTAAGTCACGTGTTTTTGTCATTAGTTTATCTAAAATGGAGGTTTACGATTTAAGTTCACAACAAGTTAATGGACACTTTGATGCCAAGGATGGTGATCATGTCTGTATACGTTAGATGTTATTTGCAGAGACATTGCCAGTACCAGTGCTGACATTTACGTTTGTGGTAAAGCCACGAGTCACGTTATTCCATGCGCCAGAGTAAGTGACTGTGGTCGGCGCAAAGACTACCCCGATCGTAGTTGTCAAACCGCTAGCAGAGTAATAAACAGAGTTTCCGCTGACACTAACATATGAACATGTACCTGTAAGCCTTACTCCGTAGCCAGAAGAACCAGAAGTGTTAGTAATTTCAACACTATTCCCACATATAACAGAAGAATTGCAGTCAGTCAAGATGATACCAACAGCACCAGCAGAAACGGAGTTGCCTGTCACCGAAGCATTGTTGGCAACAGTTACTTCAATACCACTAATGATAGTTGAAGATGACTGCTTTTGTATCGCGTTGCTTGAGACTACCGTTCTGATTGTTTTAAAACCAGACTGTCCCGTAACTCGGATGGGTTGAGCAAAAGAAATAACTCGGTTGCCACTTATTGTGCAATTAACAATATCTGCTGTTTGCGCTGTAACAAAAATTCCGTATTCAGAAGTTTCGTCTCCAATAGAAAGCAAGGTGTTGTCGTTGACAGTGATAGTGCCCGCGCTGGCGGCTCTAGGGTTAATGTAGATGCCCCCTGATGCTGTATTTTTGATAAAGTTGTTGGAGACAGAACCTGTTCGCGCCTCAAAATTGACGCCGTAGTTGCTGGACGAGTTTACGGTGTTGCCAATGATGAAAATGTCTTCTGCACCTGCGTGCGTATCAATCGCATCACCACCAGTTAAACCTGTCGCTTGAGCAGAATCAGATACAACATTATTAGAAAACAAGATACGTCGCGTAATACCGTAGGAAGTAGTGGTGTTGTTATTAGTACTCAAGGAATGCCGTACATCAACAAAGGAGTTGTCAACAGCAGTGCAGTCTTGGCAAGCATCAGCAAATGAAACACCATATGCTTGAGCTGAATGGTTGGACTGCTCAAAGTGACACTTAGTGACCTTAGAAAATACGCAGTCAGTTAGTTGCACATGTACTTTATCAATGTCATAAGACCTGATGTTTTCAATCAGGCAAGCGGATCCGGCGCGAATTCGCAGTCCCAGTATCTCGTCGTTTCCAGACGGACCAATAATGATGCCGTTTCTTATGACAACATTCTTGACTGGCGTGATTTTTTGAACAGTTGCAGAATCGGCTGTTGTGTAACCAACTTGCGTTTCTGTCGTAATGTTCAAGGATGTGCCATTTGGTACGGATTCAACAAAAGTAAGTTCTCCACTCCTAGTGCTGGTTCTAGTTGGATCCCAAATACTATTGGAGTAAATGCGAACCATGTCACCAGTGGCAAAACCAGAAGAAGCAGCAGAAATTGTTTTGTCACCAGCTACTGCGTTTGATGTAAGAGCCACAGCAGCATCATAGGTGCCAGTAAACTGAAGAAGTGGCCCAATTTCGGCAAGGCTGAGTCCCGAAAAGTCCAACGTGGAATTCTGCAGGTCTATCTCTACATTGGACCCAGTGAACGAGCCCAACACTGCGTTGCACTTGTACTTACCACTTGGAAATACGACCTTGCTATTCGACATACTGACAGCATATGTCAGTGCCGCCTGAATAGCCGCCGTATCATTAGCAACACCGTTACCAACCGCTCCGAAGTCTTTAACGGAGACAACATCCCTCAGCTTGCTTTCAACAGTCCTAGTGACTGCACCACTACCAGATTGATTCCAGTAGACATCCTGTGCTTGAGCTGTTGTACCAGTGTTGAGGTTATTGACGCAGATGACTTCAAGAACATCACCAGCAATAAGTGCTACATTAAGTACAATACTAGTGCCATTGTTAGCAGTGTAGTCAGCGTTACGTTGCAGTTGGGCACCATTAAGGTACACCTGCTCACGGTTAGGACTATAACCAAGGGTGCCGCCAGTCGTACCAACACCAGATAACGTTGTCTCGCCACCAACTGCAGTCTTACTCCAACGTGTAAAGCCAGGGATACCACCATTACCGGAACTTGCATCAACATAATCCTTAGTAGCAGCATCACCACTTACAGTTGGAGTAGCTAGGTTATTAATTTGATAACCATTCATATTGAGGTTACCAACCATAGGATTGGAACCATCAACATTAAGCGCGTTGTTGTTAACCTCTTGGGTTACATATAGGTTCTGAGTGAAGTTATCATTCAGGTCCTTTGCTCGAATGGCGGAACCAGAAGAGAAGACAGCAGACAAAGCATCATCATCAGTATCTCGAAAGATACGAATAGAGGCTCCGTTAGCAGGGGCGTTACCCGCAGTAAACAGGACTTGACCACCAGTCTTTGTCGTATAGTTAAGGCTCTGAAGGTTATAGTGAGTACCAGCTGTTTTCAGTACACCACCAACACTTACCTTAATATCAGTAGATTCAAGCCATTTAAAGGTAAAAGAGAAGGGTCCTAAGTTGGACCCATTACCAGTGAATGTATTTTGTGTAGTTGCCATTTAGGGTTATCGGTACATTTGGGTTAGTCGCTCAATCTCTGCTTTACGACGATCAGCAGCCCTGGCAGCATCATCAATACGACCCTGTTTCATAAGGTTCTTATTGGTCAGGGATTCTTGAATAGAACGCCACATCGGTTCATTCTCTTGCTGCATACGCATCTCAGCTGCCTTTTGGGCTTGAGACATGATATCATTCATCACTGAATAAACTTCACTTTGAGCTGCTTGGATCTCCTCAGATGGACGACCTTGAACACGCATAGCACGAATACGATCTAGTTGATCGTTATACTTCTTGTTCTTACTAAGCTTATCAAATTCCTTCCACAGTTGTTGCTCACCGATGTACTTATACAGTACTTCACGTTCCTGTGGGGTGTACTCGTGGTTACCAGTACTATCCTTACGAATCATCTGTACACCATCCCAACCACTATCAATAAGCCATTGTCTCCAAGGTTCTGTACCTTCACTGATCTTAACTGGATTAACAGCATTAAGAGCACGAAGTACGGGGTTATCAATATCATTAAGTGGTTTACCAGTGTAGATATCAATCTGCTCTGGAAGCTGACTGGAGAAACCAGGCAGTCTGTTTTTAACATAACCTATAAGGTCATTGTAGATATCCTTCTGAGAACTGGTAATGGCACTATTGACAACACCAAGAGCACCAGACATAGGAATAGCAGATCGTGCTTCATTAGCAAGGAACCGAGTAATAGCTGTCTCATCACCATCAGCAACGGCAACGACAGGCTCAAGACCAGCCACCCAAGACTTGTTCACAAAGGTAGCAGAAAGTGTCCATGCCAGCTTTTTAACAAAGTCTTCGGTTAAGGTAGAGCCAATATCGCGTGAGTAATAAGCTAGGTCACCAACAAGAGTAAGAATAGTGTCGAGAGGTTCATAACCAGCATAACTGACCCACTTACCAGCAACATTGATGGTCTTAGGTTGCCAACCAAAGTTATCACGAAGCTTCTTACGCTCACCAGCATTAACAGGACCATTGCCACGGATATTACCACCAAGGGCATAGCCAAGCATAGAGGAAGATAGCAGTGCACCAAAGGCTACACGACCACGGTATTCAGCCTCAAGGCCCTTGAAGATAGCCATACCGTTAGGTACACCATCATAAGAAATGTTGTGCTCCATAAGAGCATCTTTGATCTTGTCGATGTCGTCACCAGCCCACAGTACTTTAGAGTACCTGTTCATGCCAGGAAGAGTAGCGATAGGTGTATAAGACATAGCCGCCTTAACACCATTAACGCCAGTCTTTGGGAACATGAAGAATGGCTTTAAGATAGGTAGTTTGTTGATACCACGAGTCAACCAAGTAGCAGTCTCATCATCCAGATTAAGGGAAATCTCTCCAGCAGCATTCTTAGCAGCAGCATCAGTGAGATTACCAAGAGCATCAAAGGACTCATCATAGGCAATCTTTTCAGCCTTGGCTAGCTGTTGAGCCAGTTCAGCACCTTTGTAACCAATACCATAAACCTCATCCCAAGCCCTAGCACGAGCTAGTTGAGAAGCAACAGTAGTCTGTACAAAGGCATCAGCACTAATCATTGCATTAGTACCATACTTAAACCAACGCCAGTTACCAAGGTCATACAAGAACCTAGCAGACCTGTATTGGAAGAGACGACCCCAGTTACCATCCTTTTCCCATACCTGTTCCATATCGGCCAAGGTATCCCAAAGGTTAGGGTTGTAGTCAGTAACAAGGTCTTCACGTGCTAGTTCACGGAAGTCCATAGTTGCATCATTACCCCACTTACCGTTATTCCATGTACGTTTAAAGGTATCCCAGGAATCAGTAAGTGCTCGTTTGTTAACTTGCCAGAATGAACCGTAAACATGGGTAGCTTTACGGAGATCATCAACCGTATTACGACCCATCAACATACCAATGCCAGTACCAAGGAGTGCATTGTTAGTACGAAGGGTAAGTGCAACAGTGTTGCCAGTAATAGCTTTGAGTGCTGAGATACCAGACAACATGTTGTTGTAACGTACTGCCCACACACCTTGTGCAAAAGCATTCAGACCTTCATCACCACTCTTAAGGAGACCCATGGGGCTAAGTTGCTTAGCACTCCACTTCATCAGTTTATCAAGAGAGTCCACATCACCCTTAGACAATGCAAATGCATCAATTAAAGGTTGAGCAGCATCAGGACGATCCCTAGCAATAGTCCTAATCATATCCCGATAGCCTTGGGCTTGGAGATTCTTCTCTTGTACCTTAAGGTCAAACTGTTCAGTAATCTGTCGAATAGCAGTCTCCTTATCAGGTGACTCCTTGAGAAACTTCTGCCAACGATCTTGGTTCTTAAGCGCCCAACCTGCGATGTACTTATTGAGAGCATACTCTTCCATAAGGAAGGCGAGGCGATCACCAAGCATCTCAGTAGTACGGCTAAGGTCAGCACTCTCAGGGAATGCTTTATAGCCCTCAGCAATATCGGCAATCTCACGTCCTACGGTATCCATAGCACGAGCTGATGTTTCAGTAACAACTTGACCGATGTATTTATCAGTCAACTCACGCATAGCATAGCCGATAGCTTCCGCTTGAACATCATTGACATACTTAATGGAGCGACCATCAAGGAGGTTCTTAACATCACGATTATCAAGGAAGAGGTTCTTGAGATCAGATACCTTATCCGTACCGATGATGTCATTGTAGATCTTCCAGGCACCATCACTCATCTGAGCTTTGGTGTACCTAAAACCATCGACAATAGCATCAAAGCTACCAGTAGCACGAGTACCTTCAGCCAGGTCTTCAATGAGGTTACGCGATACAGCATTACCTTTACTAAGGTCATAGTAGGCACGCTCAGAAAGGATAGGAGCAGGGGTACCACCACTGTTACCAAGTTTGATAGCAGTAGTGTCTGCCATGTTACGGGCAATGTTACCAGGAGGGATGCTAAGAGCAGCAGTAGAACCCTCAGGGAACATAGTAGGAGTGACCATTGGATCAACACCACCAGCCCCTTCAGGATCGTCCATAAGGCGCCCTTTACCTACCTCATCGATCTGACTATCACGGCTGATCTGTTGACGCTCTACAAACGATTCTAGAGGGCTCTCAGTGAGGTCTGAGGCTCCGGTATCAGCGTACTGTTTACCGAGCTTACCAGCTTCACTATCCAACCCTTTAATCTGTGCTTCAAGATCACCAATACGTACACTTTGTTCAATCAGCTGTGCTTCATCAAGAGGAGCAACAGAAGAAACCTGAGCTAGCTCTTCTTGTAGAGCCATGCGTTGAGTGTCAATCTCAGACAACCGAGTAGCAGTGGCAGAGTCAGCATTGACAAGAACCTCAGAAGCTGCAAACTCCTGAGCTACTTTATCGTTAGGCTTAAACCAATCCATTACTCCACGGCCTGCAGCAGCAGAGTAACCGATGATGTCACCAACAATGCTGATACCAGCTGATTCGTAGATGTTACGTTGACGACGTTGTTCAGGTGAGTCAGTATCCTTAACAACAAGTGCATCAGGAACAGGCAACCAAGGCGCCGCTTCTTTCACAATCGTCGATACAGTCTCACCTTCTGATTGATCACTGATAGCGTTGATAGCGACATCACCAGCAACGTTAATACCAAGAGCAGAGAGACCACGAGCAATAGGACCACCAGCCATACCAGCGGTACCGATACGTGATGCAGCACCAACACCAATACTAGGGACAAGGATTGAAGATACTTCCCTTACCTTTTGAAAGCCAGGGTTCTTGAACTTTGTCTTAGCATCCCAGGTATCATCGATCCACTCAGCACCAGGAATACGGCCAATGGCATCCATACCGAAGTCAATGATGCCCATACCGACTGAACCAAGACCCTCAAGGGTACGTTGGGCATAGGTACCGATATCTTCACCAAGGGTAGCATTAGGGTCACCACTACCATAAATGAAACCAGAACCTCGGTTAAGTGGTTGTTGCTGTTGACCACCACCCATCAGTTGCTGAGTAGCTTGTTGTTGAGGAGACTTAACAGGCTGTACATTACCAGCAGCTTTGTTCTCTGCTGGTGTAGCCTCCTTGTACATTGTTTGAGGAGCCGTCTTAGGACTATAAGCTGGAGCTGCCTGTTGTAAGGCTTGCTCTTCAGCAAGTGCTTCAGCTTCTAGACGCTTCAGCTCCTCTTCATCTACATAGGGGGTTTGTGTCATAGAGTTTTACCATGTAAGAAACTGAAACGCCGTCCATCCGGCAGTTGAATAACCAATTTATCTCCGTGTTGTGTACGGGTTTTAGATACAATACGTGCTCCATTCTGCAGGAACACTTTAGAACCTTTAGCTGTACCATAGTCAATACCGTGAGAACCACGGGCTACATGACCAGCAAAGGTATCAGTAACAGGAATACGACTCAAAGGAACACGTCCAAATTGAGGATCATCAACAACGACAAAGTTGTCAAGAGCTTTAGATGAGAACTCCCTAGCAAACTCATTCTGTGGTGTGTTAGGGTTATCTTGTTGTTTAACATCTAGGTGGGGACCAGTAGAAGTAGGTCCAATGTTATCTGTAATGTAAGCAAGGGTAGGACGCATAAATGCTTGGTTACGTGCAGGAGGTGCAGTAGTATATGGTTGATCAACATTAACACCCATCTGTTGCATGATCTTTACTGTCTTAGAGATGTAATTAGGATCAGTAGCATATCCTGCATTGCGAATAGCTGTAACCGCTTCCCTTGGTGTCCTAGCTTTAGCGATACCAGGAGCATACCGTGGATCGGTCATTAGGTACACAAAATCTTTAGCAGATTCCAAGACTGAAGGGTAGTCCTTAAATTGACCAGTTCTACGATCTGTGATATTAAAGACATTGTTTTTTCCACTATGACTTGCACCACGTCCACTTTCAAGTGCCCACATAGCTGCCATCACCTGAGGGAACTTAAATCCTGAGGCAGTACCAAGGGCAACAACATCAGCATAACCATTGTTGCCAGTACGAATAGTAGCAGGTGCATTACCACTACCAATGATTGTAGTGTTAAGACGATCCTGAGTAGTAGGTTGAGCGAAGATAGCACGCAGTACTGGGTCATTAACTTGACTCAGTTGATCCCTAAAGCCAGGTTTGATTTGTTGGGTAAGACCTGCTGCCTTAAGCTGTGCATTAAGGATTTGAGTAGGACTCATACCAGGTACTGCCCTAGACAAATCAGTGTAGATCTGTGGGATAGAGATGGGCTTACCGCTAGCAATGCGATTATCAATATCCTTGAGCAGTGCAGGGCTAGCCAGTACTTCAGTGTTAATTACATTGCTGTTGGCACGTACCTTCTTAACAACTTCAGAGGTTGTGATGACATTGATAGCAGCAGGAGCACCAGGATGCTTACCAGGTGTAAAGGCAGCGTAGAAGGCTTGTGTCTGACCTGTCTTTGCTTGAGAGGAAGCAATAACGGCAAAGGCGCCCTTCTTTGTTTCAATAGCTGTGAGGACATCTAGGCGTGCTTTATTAGCAGCAACGCTAGGTTCCATCGTCTTGGCGTACTGTTTGAACTTCTGGTTATAGAGCTTGAGTGCATAGTCAGAAGCACCACGCAGGCTATAGTGAGCAGCACGGTTAGTACTATCGCCAATCAGGTTCTGCTTAAGTGCATCAGTAAGTTCACCTTTGATGGTCTCTTGTTTGATACCAGAGTCAGAACGTTGTTGATCTAGTTGCTGTGCTCGTGTACGCCATGTCTCACGTACTTCAATAGGTACACCAGGTTGATCAACATCATCAGCAGTGAGAGTACCTTGCTCGTACTGTTCACGGAACTGCTTAGCCCAGAAGTCAGCATTTTGCTGCTCAGTGGTGAAGGCAAGGTGAGCTTGGAGGCGATCGGTGGCAATACCGTTAGCCTTTGCTTCTTTGATGATAGAAGTAAGGTCCTCTTCACTAGGGTTATTGTTCTTCACCCAATCAAGTAACTGGTCCTCCTTACGCTTGTTCTCACGACGCTCTTGTGCTTCAATGAGTTGGAACTCAGACTCCTGATCTTTCTGTCTAGCATTCCTCAGGTCGTCGACATCACGAGGGAAGCGATCATACCAACTACCTTGGTCAGTCTGTGCTTCTTTGAGCATACGCTCGACATCAGCATCTGAGTAACGAGTAGTATCAGCTAGTTCCTTGAAGATGCTAGCTTTAGCATCAGCATTACCGACTGGTGTTACACCATCCTCTCTATAGCTACGTGATGTGGTCCTAAATGCCTCAGTAAGGCTTTCCCCAGTCTTGGTGCGGGACATACCACTGAAGGCATCATCACGCATCATGGAGGACTTATTAACGACATCAGACTTCCTAGCAGCTGCGATAAAGGAGTTATAAGATCCCCTCATCTTCATCAAACTTTCTACCATGAAGTCAGCCTTCACTTCAAAGAGGCCGTTCATTTGTAGAAACTCTGTAAGAAGTGTAGGGAAAGATGCTTCACGCTCTTCAGCTGTAACCAAGTTACGTTTATCTAACTCACTTTGCGCCCATCCAGGGAACTCAGCAGCTGCAAGCATGGAAAGCCCTTCGAGCTTCCACATGTCCCGTTTCTTGTTACCCGTAAGTAAATTGGTAACAATATATGGATCCAGTCCCCTAGCTTGTACTCCTTCGGCGATCTTATCGTTAGCTTCACCAGCTTGGGATAACAAAGCTTTAGCATTGTCCTGCATCTGTTGCCGGTGCATTGGCAACCCATTAGTCGCAACCTCTACAAGCGTAGCCGCCCTATCACGTTTATCCTTTTCCTTTTGATACTCAGTTAAACCATCAGCAATAGTGGAACTGAATTTAGCCAGACTTTCAAACGTAGCAGCTACGTTCTTACCACGCTGTAGCTCACTTTGTATCAGTGTTTGAGCATTCTTACTAACAGCTTCCTGACGGGTCTCAGAAAGCTTCTTTTCCCATGCGTAGTTCTGATCACGATCTCGTGCTTCGATGCTGAGCTTACGTTCAAGTCCAGCACCATACTCGTCTCTTACCTGTTTAATTTCCCTACGGTTATCCTCCATACCACGTATGATACGGTTGTCGCGTTCTTGCATACGAGCAAGACCATCCGTAGGTGCTTTAATAGGATCGAAACCTATACTCCGGGCGTACCCTCTGTAACTTACTTGATCCATTTACACAAATGTAATGTTAACCTTTTAGACCTAATGCTTTAACGATTGAGCTACTGTTATTACCGAGGAAACTAGCACCTGCTCCCATCCATGAACCAGCAGAAGATACCATAGCACCTTTAATTGGCATTGGACCAAGATCAAATTCTTTAGGCCTACGTGGCTTGAGGAATTCAGCACGTGGTGTAGTAAGTGGCTTAGGCGGTTGCGGAAGACGATCAGGACGTAGCATACGGTTAGCTTCTGCTGCAAGATCAGCACCAAACTTGTCGTTAGCAATCTTACGTAGAGCAGATGCTGTATCTGCCTTAGCACTCAACAGTGACTCAGCAAGAATTGCCTGGTTACGACCAAGAGCAGCAAACTCAGCCTGTTCTAACTTTTCAGCACTCCTACCTTGTTGACCCTTAACAGCAAGAGCACCTTCACCTTGCAGAGCTTTAATAACAATATCTTGATTCTGGAAGGCCATCTCTTTCATGGCGTCCTCAAGTTTACGGTACTCAGCTTCCTTAGCGGCAGCTTCTGCCATTTGGTTGAAGGTAAGTTGTTGACCGTAGATCTTTTCAGACTTAGCATATTGCTTCATCTGAGAGGCATACTCAAAGTCTTGAATCTTTAAGTTGTATAGCCAGTCTTGTAGGTTGGTAGCATCCTTAAATGCACCAAGGGTTTCTTCGTTCTTTTGATTGAGGCGCCACTGCTTAGTACTGTGACGCCAATCAGCCATGAGGCTACGTTTCCTGTAACGCCTAGCTTGTAATTCTTGTTTATACGTAGCATCAATAGCAGCATTCTGAGCATCAGCCTCAGCTTGCCCACCTAGACCGCTAAGTAAGGCACTGGCACCTTGAATAGCTAATTGCCATGCCATGCTCAGGTCCTCCGATAGAAGCCAGGTGCATATTGTCCCTCCCACTGCATAGACACAAGACTAACAGGGAACGGAGTATTTGAAGTAACTTTCATTGTATAGTTGTCTGGCCTTTGATAGATTGGAACTTTGTAAATAAAGACATCACGGAATGGAGATGTATCAGCAGTGTAAAGATCAGCAATCTTAGCACCATTAACATTATACCATTCAGATCTAGTGCGGTCCTTTAGGTTGAAGTAGATATCACCACCAAGACCTGTATAGAATGCCATACGAGATGTGGTGGTAACAGCAGTAAAGTCAACACCTGGTTGACCCATATTATAATAGTACCTAGGTAGGATTAGCTCCATGCTGTACTCATATCCAACATAGATGTAACTACCACTAGCATCACCAGGGATACTAAAGTATGTACCACCACCATCAGTTAGGAGAGTAGCAACATTGGTATAACCAGATTCTGTACCAGCAGGTGGTACTTTCTTTAAGCCAACCACGTACCTGATTGTCTTAGTGGTATCGAAGTAGGTGGGTAGATATACTTTAGTTGTATCGTTAACTTGGTTATATGTTGGTGCAGTAGGTGGTACTGGTGATACCATCGCTACATCAGTTACTTCACACCATGAATCAAGATACGGGTCAACTGCATTACCAAAGATGTTAATGAGTCCACCTGTGCTAGGTGCAAGGACAAGTTTATGTTGAGTCAGTGTGTAGCCCTCTGTGCCACTAGTTAGTACATAGAGGATATCGTTTTGGATAGCTGTATGGATCACATTGGAGGGAAGTAACCACTTCACCCAAGCAGCCATAGGACGCTCTTCACCCTGCTCGTAGTACCTATGGATATACAAGTACTTAGACGTACGGCCAGAGGCTACCCACAGGCCATTCTGAGCGCTACCAGTGGTATCTGTAATACCGTTAGGCATCCACTCAGGAACGATCTTAGTGGTTTCAGTTACGCTAGGCGTCTCACGTTGTCCCCTAGTGAAGATCTCAAATGCTCTAGACCAACTCTGGTTCCTACTTACATACAAGACAGTAGAACCAAGGTCAATCGGTTTGATGTAACGATCGCATTCATAGTTAGCGATGGTACTGATAGAGCAGTTAGCAGGAGTCCAAGCACCATTCTCAGCTTCCATAAGGAACTGTTGGTTATCACTGAACAGCAGTAGACCTTGAGTGATAGGGACAACTGAACGGACAGTAGCCGGTTTAATACTAGCACAGCTAAGATCAATGGGATCAGCTGCAGTAACTGTAGTAGCAGATTTGTGGTAGAAGTTATAGTAATCTCCAGCTTGCGACATAGAGACGTTATCTTCAGTTAGGAATCCAAGCCTATTGTTAAATAGGAAGATATCCTGGATGGTGTTATCTACAAAGGATGGATGGCTGTTTGATTCATTATCTCCAACCAACCGTGGTTCCCATTGAAGTACAAACTTTGTAGGATCAACTGGGCTGGTTACAGCTGACCCATCTGAGTAGGTTGTAGAGTCCAGGAAGGTGGCTCTAAAGGTCAATGGACTAACACTAGTGCGAATCAATGCAACAGGCATTGTAGCCTCATTTAGGCCAGTGCTTACACTAGGAGAGACTGTTTCCTCCCAGTATCCAGCAGAAGCTGCAGTAAATATATCAACATTACCACTAGCTGTTTGACTAGCTGCAGTGTAGGTGAATGCAGTGGTACTTGTTACAGTAACTTTGTAGTTACCACTTACGCCAGTACCACTTGTGACAACAACATTAACTAAATTATTAGTTGAAAGACCATGTGGTGTTGGTGTAGTTACTGTTACTGTAGTACCAGTTTGACTATAAGTACTTGCAATACCATTTGGTTGGACGTACTTCAGATAGAAGTCATCTTTATCTGCTGATGTATTATTAATTTTTACGATTTGACCAGCAAAGGCTTGCTCAGGTAACCTAGAAAATGTATCAATTGAATCTTGAAATACACGAAGATCCTTACCAGTTACACCTGCATAACCAGATACATTAGTATCAGTAGTGAAGGTAAGGTATAACGTATTGTCGATAACAGTTTTGGTATCAAAATTACCAGTGATAGCAGTGAAGATACCAGAAGTAATATCAGTAATTCTTAAGTTACCACCACCAGCTGCCGGTGATGTGTAGTCATAATTAGTACCGTTGATGGTAACCCTGTACAGTGTACTATGTTCAATACCAGTAATGATAATAGTAGCTTGTCTCTTTGTGTTATACGTAGGAGCAGCTTTAGCAGTTACCGTCTTCTCACTGTTAATGATATAGGTGAAGTCGTTAATAGTAAGAGTTTTGATGCTACGATAATCAGTAGCTGTGAGATAACTTTCAATAGATGCTTGCTTATCAGCAGGGTACGTAACAGTACCAGCTAAGCCAGTCAGTAGGTTCCATACTTTAACGACACCAGCAGAGGTGACATTAGCAATGTACTTCTCTTGGTTATCCCTAAACATACTGAACCATGCTGTTTGGTCAGCAGTGTTAGCTGTTAGACTTGCTAGCCTACCAATAAACTTACCACCAGGACGCTTAAGCATACCAAGAGTAATATCAGGGTAGCAGTTCACAGCATCTTTAACTTGACCCAACAGCATCTTCTCATCAGCTTGTTGGGAAACACCACCAATGAAGTTAGGTATACGTTGAGAGATTGCTGTCATCGTGCAAGAGCCTTGAATGGTTTATAGCTGTTGTAGAACCCATCACCTTGTTTGAAACCAAACATAGTGTAGTCACCTTCATTGCATTCATACTCAAGACAGTTAGCCCTACGCCACGTCTCAAATGAAGCAAGAGCTTGGGTAAGGTTCACATCACCAACAAGGCGAATAGCACAACGTGTAGCAGCACGTGATGTAATGTAGTCTTTGAATACTTGAGGAAGGTCAGCAAAGTCATAATACCAGACCACATCTACTTCGTAGGTCTTGGTTGTATCCCATACATCAGTATGGCCGATCCTATCATACAGTCTACCATTCCTAATAACAGCATCGTAGTTGCTATTAGCTAAGGTATCACTGAGATCAATTTGTAGCATACTACCAGTCATCTCCAGATAACCACTAGTATTAGGAGTAAGTGGATATTCAACCTCTCGGTTAAATGACCACCCCTCTGCCTGTACCTCCCGAGAGACTTGTTGTAGAGTCTCATAAGTAATTGCAACTTCCGGGTTGATTACAGCTTCGACAGTAGTACCATCTTCATACGTGATGGTCTGTGCCTCGATGGTGGTAACAGGCGCCTGACCAATAGACGCCAGAATTTCATTAACAGCTTGTAGCTCAGCCTGAGCGTTATTGGTTATCGGCATAACAATGATGTTATAAAAGAATTAAAAAAAAGGGATCCCGAAGGACCCCCTTAGAATTAAAGTTTAATCAGACGTTGGTGATGTTGCACTCAACGGTGGGATAGGCAAGACGTAGGTTCTTGGTCACCGATTTAACTGCAGAGTCAGGTACTGCAGAACCATAACCAGAACGGGTTTTAGAGACAGAAATACGTTCTGCATCAGTAGTGCAGACACCTTGGGCATTGGATGCCGCCATAATGTTTTACCTCAGTTGGTATAAGAAACAGTAGCAACCACGAAGGTTGCAGGAGTGGTACCAGCAATGCTGAGTACATCTCCAATTCGATAACCATCACCACCATTAGTAACGGTTTGACTAGTTACTGCACCACCAGTCACAGTGGTGGTAAGGGTGCAGCCAGCTCCGTTGATGTTATCATCAGTGGTAGTCTTGAGACCGGCAGTTTGATTAGTACCACCAGAAGTACGAGTTACACTAACAACAGTACCACCCTCGCGACCGGGTTCAATCGGAGGACGAGGGTAGAACGTTGCACTAGTGGTAACCCCAACGCCATCATTAGCTTGAGCAGCCATTGGTAATTACCTCTAGCTATCAGGAGCGTGCCGACTGCAGTTCGATAGCAGCAGCAGGGTTCAGAGTACCGACACCCATAGCCAGACGACCAACAATCAGGTCACCTTGGTACATCACAGAGACATCACCAGAGGTGGTCTGCACAGAAGGAGCAATAGCTTCCACAACACCAGCAGCATCCTTGTAGTAAATCAGGCCACAGTGGGTGCTGAAGTTACCGGAGTAGTCGTTGTTCTCACCGTTGACGGAAGAGATGTTACCAGCCAGGAAGGGCAGGTTATTGGAACGCTTGATGGAGATACCAGCGATCTCATAAAGACCCTCACCGCTGTTCAGGTTACCTTGGTTGTTGCCATAGTCACGGTTGAGGATGTTGCTATCCACTTGGCTCACCAGTGCGTAGTACTGGCGGGGGCTGAGGACAGCAGTGCGGCCTTGCTTGGGCAGGTTCTTCTCATCGAGAATAGAAGCAGCCTCGAAGAAGGCATCAACAAGTGCTTGAGCATCATACTCTTTGTTAGCACCAAGTTGGATCACAGAACCGCCGGGCTCAGGACCAGGAGCGGCAGTGATGGGGTGAGCTTCACGAGCAGACTTAGCGATCTGACGGAAGATCTTCTTGTCATAGGCCTCAGCCAGAGCATAACCAATCTTCTTGGCAATCTCAGAACGCAAGCTGTAGTGAGCCAGGGTCTCATCCAGGTCGTACACAAATGCACTAGAGATGAGCAGGTCATCACAAACGATGGTCTTCTCGGCCACCGGAGGATCACCACTACCCAGGATCGGAGTACCGGGCTCGTGGTAAGCCGCTTCCATACGGCCAGTGAAGATGAATTGCATAGCCTTACCGTTACGCAGGGTACGGCTTTGCACAGTGCCCTTAGCGATAGTCGCGCCTTCATAGGCTTTGAACATTTCGCCAGAGAACAGTTTCAGATAAGTTGCATATTTGGTGTTATAGTTATCACGAACACCACCAGTAAATGCACCGGTTCCAAGGGGAAGACCGGGAGTAGAGTTAAGATTACCTACAGGGGTAGGAGAAAAGTTAGCCACAATAGTTAAAGAGAGAGTTGTTTACGTGTAGTCTCTCTAAGCGCTTAGAATTTTTGTCATTATTTTTGTGTCGTCTCTCCGACTGTCATGGCAAAGGGTGTCGGTCGTAACCGGCCTAAGCCAAAGAAAAGGAGGTCCTACTCTGAGGTGCCTCCAATCCAATTAAAAGTTAGGGCCAGGTAGCAAGCGTACCAGCTTGTACCTTAACACCTTTAGGGCTCATCTCAGTGAGCGTTTGATTAGCTTCACCGTACGCAGTAGCAAAGGCAGCAGAGCCTGCAGTAGGTGTAACATATTGAACAGCAGATACCGAAGAGTTCTTCGGATCAAAGGGATTAGCTCGTGCCATAATTAACCAATGATAGGTGCAGTG
>Ga0315901_10001855_pt1 | contig 30037 bp, 25 predicted proteins | sample LakEriMetagenome_10_FD_203761 | JGI IMG/M metagenome (GOLD analysis project Ga0315901, IMG submission 203761) | Freshwater fungal communities from buoy surface, Lake Erie, Ohio, United States - Buoy 2 MA116 | ecosystem: Environmental > Aquatic > Freshwater > Lake | place: USA: Lake Erie, Ohio...
CCACCCAGCTGATCGGCCACGTGACGTTCACGATGTCGTTCGTGGTGATCATCGTGCGCGGCCGGCTCTCCGCGATCGGTGGGCAGTACGAGGAAGCCGCACGCGACCTCGGTGCCTCACGGGTGCAGGCGATGCGGCTCGTGCTGCTGCCGATGCTCGGCCCGGCGATCTTCGCGAGCCTGATGGTGGTGTTCGCCACGTCGGTCGACGACTTCGTGATCTCGTCGTTCCTCTCCACCGGTGCGGCCACGGAGACCGTCCCGATCAAGATCTACTCGGGCGCCCGCGCCGGATCGACCCCCGCCCTCAACGCGCTCGCCACGGTCATGCTGCTGATCACCCTGCTCGCCGTGCTGCTGGCCGCACTCGTGGTGCGGCGCATGCGCACCCAGGGCGACCCGAACGCCACCATGGCGGGCATCAGGGCCTGACGAGGGCGCCCGTCCGGCGCTGCCGTCCGACCGGGGCCGCGGTCGGACGGCAGCAGCACCACCGCCGCGGCGAGCCGGCCCGCGAGCACCGCGTGGCGCCCCGGTTCACCGCCGCCCGTCACCGGCGACGGACGCGCGCCGGACGGTGCATCCGTGCCATATTGGGCGCCTGTCCGACACGACGCGGCCGCAGCCCACGACGGCCCGGGAGCGCAGCACATGACCGTCACCGAACCCCGCCCCACCAACGATGCGCCGCGACCCCGGTTCGTCCGGGCCGACGGTCCCGACAAGGTCACCGGAACCGGGCGCTACACCGCCGACCTCACCCTCACCGGGGTGTTGGCGGCGAAGTTCCGCTACGCCGACCACACCCACGCCCGCATCACCCGGCTCGACGTGAGCGCCGCCCGGTCGATGCCCGGTGTGCTGGCCGTGCTCACCGCCGACGACGTCCCCGACGTCCGCTACGGGCCGTTCGTGCAGGACCGCACCCTGTTCGCCCGCGACGTCGTGCGCTTCGAGGGCGAGATCGTCGCCGCCGTGGCCGCCACCACCGCCGAGATCGCCCAGCGCGCCGTCGACGCGATCGTGGTGGAGTACGAACCGCTGCCCGTGGTGACCGACCTCGAGGCCGCCCTCGCGGCCGACTCGCCGCTGGTGCACGAGGGCTGGGAGTCGTACGGCTCGGCCGACCCGATCGTGCGCGACCGCAACGACGCCTCCTTCTCGTCGATCACCAAGGGCGACCCCGACGCGGCCATGGCCGCCGCCGACCTGGTCGTCACCAGCCGGTACGTGGCCGACGCCTCGCACGCGGCGCCGATCGAGCCCCGTGCCGTGCTCGCCCAGTGGGAGGGCGACAAGGTGACGATCTGGACCTCCACCCAGGTGCCCTACGACGCCCGCGCCGGCGTGTGCGAGACGCTCGAGCTGCCGGCCAACCGGGTGCGGATCATCGTGCCCCACCTCGGCGGCGGCTTCGGCGGCAAGTGCGGCTTCCACTACGAGGCCCACGTCGCCGCCCTCGCTCGGGCCGCCCGGCGCCCCGTCCGCCTCGTGTTCAGCCGCCGCGAGGAGTTCCTGGCCCCCGACCGGCGCCGCGAGGGCATGGTGATCGACATCACCACCGGCCTGCGCCGCGACGGAACGATCGTCGCCCGCACCGGCTGGATCGCGATCGACAACGGCGCCTACACCGCCGACAGCGGCTTCTTCCCGCAGCTCGCGGCGATGCACGTCGCCGGCCCGTACCGGATCCCGAACGTCCGCGTGGAGGCGCACCTCGTCTACACGAACCACCAGCCGTCCGGATCGGTGCGCGCGCCAACCGCACCGCAGGCGTGCTGGGCACTCGAGTCGCACACCGACGAGCTCGCCCGCGCCGTGGGCATGGACCCGGTGGCGATCCGCAAGCTCAACGCCGTCGACACCGGCGCCGAGGGCCCCAGCGGCCAGACCTACGACGAGATCGGCCTGCAGCAGTGCATCGACGCCGCCACCGCGGCCGCCGGCTACGGAGGCGAGCTGCCCGACGACGAGGCGATCGGCGTCGCGATCGGCTGGTGGCCGAGCTTCTCGGCACCGTCGGGCGCGTACGTGCGCATCGACGGCGACGGCAGCGGCCAGATCATCACCGGCGCGCAGGAGTGCGGCACCGGCGCCGTGATGACGCTGCGCCAGCTCGCCGCCGACGAGCTCGGCATGCAGCCCGAGGACTTCCAGCTGATCTACCAGGACACCTCCGTCGCCCCGTACGACATGGGTGCCACCGGCAGCCAGACGCTGTTCAACAACGGGCGCGCCGTCGTGGCGGCAGCGGGCCAGGTGGCCGAGCAGCTCAAGCAGCTCGCCGCCGAGCAGCTCGAGGCGTCACCGGCCGACATCGTGCTCGCCGACGGTCAGGCCCACGTGGCCGGCACCCCGTCGCGCAGCGTGCCGATCACCGAGCTGGCCGGCATCGCCGCCGGCGGTGAGCTCCTGATCGGCCACGGATCCGGCCAACCGCCCGGTGCACCACCGCTGGTGGGATCGAGCTGCGTCGGCGACGTCGGCATGGCCGCGTTCATCGCCCCGCAGTTCTCGTGCCACGCGGTGCGCGTGAAGCTCGACCGCGACACCGGGGTGGCCCGCGTGCTCGAGGTGAGCACCGCCCACGACTCGGGCACGATCCTGAACCCGGTCGGCGCCCACGGCCAGGTGGAGGGCGGCGTGCTGATGGGCATCGGCCAGGCCCTCACCGAGGGCACCCGCTACGACGACGACGGCCGCCAGCGCAACGCGGCGATGCTCGAGTACAAGCTGCAGACCTGCGCGGACGCCCCGACGATCCGCACGACGTTCATCGAGATCCCCACGCCCGACGCCGGACCTCGGGGCGCGAAGGGTCTCGCCGAGGCACCCAACGTCGCCACCGCCGCCGCCATCTCCAACGCCATCGCTGCGATCGTCGGCCGCCCGGTGCGCCAGCTGCCGATGACCGCCGAGCGGGTGTGGGAGACCATCGCCGACGCCACCGAGGCAGCAGCGCAGGACGGGGTGGCGTCGTGAGCATGCTGATCGCCTCCACCCTCGACGACGCGCTCGCCGCCGTGGCCGCAGGCGCCCGCCCGATCGCCGGCGGCAGCGACCTCGTCGTCGGCGCACGGCACGGCAAGGCGCCGCTGCCGGCGTCGCTCGTCGCGATCGACCGGATCGCGGAACTGCAGACCGTCACCGAGACCGCCGACGGCGGCCTCGTGCTCGGCGCCGGCGTGTCGCACCACGTGATCGAGACCCACCCGGTCATCACCGGGCACTTCAGCGGGCTCGCCGACGCGAGTGCGCTCGTCGGCTCGCCCAGCACCCGCCACGTGGGCACCATCGGCGGCAACGTGATGAACGGCTCGCCGGCGATGGACACCGGCGCACCGCTGGTGGTGCTCGGCGCCACCGTCGAGCTGCGCAGCACCACCGGCACCCGCACGGTCTCGATCGGCGACCTGTGGACCGGTCCCGGCCGCACCGCCGCCGCGCCGGACGAACTGTGCGTCGCCGTGCACCTGCCCGCTCCCCCGCCCCGGTCGGGCTCGGCCTACGTGCGACTGGAGTACCGGCGGGCGATGGAGATCGCCGTCGTCGGCGCCGCCGCCGCCGTCACGCTCGACGCCGACGGCGACGTCGCCTCCATCTCCGTGGCGCTCAGTGCCGTCGCTCCCACGATCCTCGCCGTCAGCGGCCTCACCGGCCTCGCCGGTCGCTCGGTCGCGGACGTCGCCGCCGCAGCCGCGGAGGCCGCGGCCGAGCAGGCCCGGCCGATCAGCGACCTGCGCGCCAGCGACCGCTACCGCCGCCACACCGTCGGCGTGATGGCCCGCCGCGCCGTGGAGGCCGCCGCCCGCCGCGCCGCCGGCGAGACCATCGCCGTCCCCGTCAACCGCGCCCTCGGCATCGGCGCCGTCGCAGCCACCCCCGGAGCACCCTCATGAGCCAGTCCCTCGACCGCGACCTCGTCCTCACGGTGAACGGCATCGCCTACCCGGTGAGCGTCGACCACGGCCGCAACCTGCTCAGCGTGCTGCGCACCGAGGTCGGCCTCACCGGCACCAAGGAGGGCTGCGACGACTGCGAGTGCGGTGCCTGCATGGTGCTGCTCGACGGTCAGCCGGTGAACAGCTGCTCGTACCTGGCGGCGCAGGCCGTGGGCCGCGAGATCACCACCGTCGAGGGCATGGTGCGCGACGGCGAGCTCCACCCGATCCAGCGCAACCTGCTGGAGGAGGGTGGGGTGCAGTGCGGGTTCTGCACGCCGGGGATGATCATGTCGGCCACGGCGCTGCTCGCCCGCACCCCCGACCCGACCGACGAGGACATCCGCATCGGCCTGTCCGGCAACCTGTGCCGCTGCACCGGCTACGCCAAGATCATCGCCGCCGTCCGTCGCACCGCAGCCGACCTCCGAGGCGAGTGATGGGCGACGAGGGATGAGCGCGCCACGGCCACTCATCGCTCATTGCGGTCGGTGCGCGTAAGCTGACCGCGCGTTCAGTCCTCGCCGGACGAGGCTGCGAGAGAGGTCGTCATGAACTGGGAGGTCTTCGTCACCTGCGCCGTCACCGGGGCGGGTGCCACGACGAACAAGAGCCCGCACGTGCCGGTCACGCCGGAGCAGATCGCGAACAGCGCGATCGACGCGGCGAAGGCGGGGGCGGCCGTGGTGCACATCCACGTCCGCGACCCCGAGACAGGTGTCGGCTCGCGCGACGTCGGCCTCTACGCCGAGGTGTGCGAGCGCATCCGCGACAGCGGCACCGACGTCGTGCTCAACCTGACCGCCGGCATGGGCGGCGACCTCGTGCTCGGTGGCAGCGAGGACGTGCTGCCGCCCAACCCCGACGGCACCGACATGGCCGGCGCCACCGAGCGGCTCGCCCACGTGCGCGAGATCATGCCGGAGATCTGCACGCTCGACTGCGGCACGATGAACTTCGCGTCGGGCGGCGACTACATCATGGTGAACACCCCCGGCGTCCTCGACTCGATGGCCAAGCAGGTGCAGGAGCTGGGCGTGCGGCCCGAGCTCGAGGTGTTCGACTTCGGTCACCTGGTGTACGTGCACGAGATGATCGAGAAGGGCCTGCTCGACGACCCGGTGATGATCCAGCTCTGCATGGGCATCGCCTACGGCGCACCTGACGATCCCGGGACGTTCATGGCGCTCGTGAACCGGCTCCCGCGCGACTGCGTGTTCTCCGCGTTCTCGATCGGCCGGATGCAGATCCCGTTCGTGGCGATGGCCGCGCTCGCCGGCGGCAACGTGCGCGTCGGCCTGGAGGACAACCTCTACCTGGGTGCCGGCCACAAGGCCACCAACGCCGAGCTCGTCGAGCGCGCCAAGCTGATCCTCGAGGGCATGAACGTGCGCCTCATGGGCCCGCAGGAAGTGCGCGACAAGCTCAAGCTCGTCAAGCACGGGTGAGGTGACGACCATGACCGGCACCACGAGCCCGATCCCCGGGCTGCAGACCGTCGGCCTGCTCGGCGGCGGCGTCATCGGCGGCGGCTGGGCCGCCCGGTTCCTGCTCAACGGCGTCGACGTCAAGCTCTACGACCCCGATCCCGAGGCGCCACGCAAGATCGGCGAGGTGATGGCCAACGCCCGCCGCGCCCTCGCCAAGCTGGTGATGCCTGCCCTGCCGCCCGAGGGCACGCTCACGTTCGTGGACACGCCCGAGGAGGCGGCCACCGGCGTCGACTTCGTGCAGGAGAGCGCCCCGGAACGGCTCGAGCTGAAGCAGCAGCTGCTGCGGCGGGCCAGCGCGGTGGCACCCGCCCACGTCGTGTTCGGCTCGTCCACGTCCGGCCTGCTGCCGTCACAGATGCAGGACGGCATGACGCATCCCGAGCGGCTGGTGGTCGGCCACCCGTTCAACCCGGTCTACCTGATGCCGCTCGTCGAGATCTGCGGCGGTCGGGCCACCAGCGAGACGACGAAGGACCGCGCCGCCGAGGTCTACGACGCGATCGGCATGTACCCGCTGCGGCTCAGCACGGAGATCGACGGCTTCGTCGCCGATCGGATGATGGAAGCGCTGTGGCGCGAGGCGCTGTGGATGATCAACGACGGCGTGGCGACCGCGCAGGAGATCGACGACGCGATCCGCTTCGGCCCCGGGCTGCGCTGGAGCTTCATGGGCACGCTGCTGATCTACCGGATCGCCGGCGGCGAGGCCGGCATGCGCCACTTCATGGCCCAGTTCGGACCGTCGCTGAAGTGGCCGTGGAGCAAGCTCACCGACGTGCCCGAGCTCACCGACGAGTTGCTCGACACCCTCGTCGGCCAGAGCGACGCACAAGCGGGTTCGGCCACGCTGCGCGAGCTCGAGATGTTGCGCGACGACTGCCTGATCTCGGTGATCCAGGGTCTGCGCACCCGCGACTACGGCGCCGGGCAGGTGCTCGACCGCTACGAGAGGGCGCTGTTCGACCGGGCGTCGCAGACGGCCGTCGAGCCCGATCTCACCCGTCCGCTCCGCCTCCACGAGGTGACCGTTCCGACGGAGTGGGTCGACTACAACGGCCACATGAACGACAGCCGCTACATGCAGCTGTCGAGCGAGTGCGGCGACCGGTTCCTGCGCTTCATCGGGATGGACGCCGCCTACCTCGAGTCGGGCCGCAGCTTCTTCACGGTCGAGAGCCACGTGAACTACCTCGCCCAGGCGAAGGCCGGCGACCGCCTCTACGTGACGGTGCAGCTGATCTCCCACGACGAGAAGCGGCTGCGGCTGTTCACGGCGATGCACCGCGCCGACGACGACTCGCTCGTGGCCACCGCCGAGCACATGATGCTGCACGTCGACACCACGCTCGACCGAGCTGCACCCGCCGACCCGGCGATCCTGGCGACACTCGCGTCGATCGCCGAGCACCACCAGCACCTCGACCTGCCGCGACAGGCCGGCCGCGCGATCGGTCAGGGCCGCTGACACCGTTCTGGTCGCGCATCGTCCCGGGATCCGGGAGGGCGCGGGACCAGAACGATGCGGTCAGCGGGAGCGCTTCAGCGGGCTCGTGTCGAACCCGGGGCCGAGCAGGCGTCCGGCCTCCGCCAACCACGCCCGCTCCACCCGCTCACGCGTGACGCCCTTGGCCTTCACCGCGAGCAGCGGCGCCCAGCCGTCGATGAGCGCGGCGAGCACGAACATCGTCTCGTCCGGGTCGCTCGGCGCGAACTCGCCGCGCGCCTGGCCCTCCTTCACGACGTTGCGCAGCGCCGCACGCCACCGACGATCCATCCGGTCGCGCTCGGCGGCGGCGGAGCGGTCGCGCAGCGCGAGCACGCACAGCTCCATCCAGAGCCCCCAGTCGTAGTGGTGCAGCATCGCCTCCACGAGCGTCCGGAGCTGATCGCTCGCGGTGCGCTTGCTCCCGCTGCGCACCGTGTAGCGGTCGTGGAACTCCTGCTCGCGCAGTGCGAGTGCCTCGCGGAGCAACCCGTCCTTGCCGTCGAACCAGTAGAGGATCGCCGCCGGGCTGGTCCCCGCGGCCTTGGCGATGTCGACCACCCGCGTGTTCGCGTAGCCCCGCTCCGACAGCACCTCGGCTGCGGCCGTGAGGATCTGTGCCTTGCGGACGTGGTCGAGTCGTGGACGGGGCATGCGGGCCTCTCGGGTGACGCCGGTGATCGGTCCGGTCGCCGGGATCATCGAATCCTGAACGATCGGTTAACTTATGCCCATGTACGTGGCGGTGGTCGGATCCGGGACGCGTGCCGGTGAGTGGGCGACACGATTCCTCGCGTCCGGACTCGACGTGGTCGCCGATGATCCCACAGTTCCCGACACGGTGTCTCGCTGCTGGCCGATGGCCGAGCGGCTCGGGCTGTTCCCCGGTGCGTCCCCCGAGCGGCTCCGCATCACCGACGATCCGCAGGTGCTCGCCGGGGCATCGCTCGTGCAGGTGGTCGGCGACGCCGTGGCCCCGGCGGGCGCGGCACTGGTCGCCGACGACGACACCGCGTTCGCCCACGAGCCGATCCACGTCCTGCCGCTGGTGGAGCTGCAGCACACCGGACGCCACGCCGAGCTCGCCGCGTTCTACACCTCGATCGGCATGTCTCCGCGGGGCCCCGAGACGCACCCGCTCGAGCGCTGGCGGCTGGGCTCGGCCCTGGTCGAGCTCACCAACGGCGACCCCGACGCGATCCTCGCGGTGATGCGCGCGTTACGCGCCACGGGGCACGGCGCGGGGCGCGCGATCGCCGACCACGAGGCGAAGCGGTTCGCCTCGGGCGTCCGCGCTCCGTGGGCGCCGGGCGACGAGGTCGCGGCCCCGCTGCGCCTCTACCGCACCCCCGTCGAGCCCGAGTGGGTCGACTACAACGGCCACATGACCGAGGCCGCGTACCTCACGGCGGCCGGCTGGGCGTCGGATGCGTTGTTCCGCTACATCGGTGACGACGAGGCGTACCGCGCCGCGGGCCACAGCTTCTACACCGTCGAGACCCACATCCACTACGTGAACGAGGTGGCGGTGCACGAGCCGATCGAGTTCACCACCCAGGTGCTGGGCGTCGACGCCAAGCGCCTGCACTTCGTGCACGAGATGTACCACGGCGTGAGCGGTGACCTGCTGGCGTCGGTCGAGCAGATGCTCGTCCACGTCGACATGCAGGCCGGCCGCAGCGCACCGATCCTGCCCCACGTCGCCGAGGCCCTCCGAGCGATCGCCGAGGCCCACGCATCGCTGCCGGTCCCCGATCGCGTCGGCAGCGTGATGCGCCTGCCCGCGCCCCGGCACTGACACCCGCCACGCCCCCCTCGCCCCCTCGCCCCCTCGCACCCCCGCACCGAACGACCCCGATCGCCCCCCACGTTTCCCCCAGGAGTCATCCACATGTTCTTCCAGCTCACCGACGAGCAGCAGATGATCGTCGACACCGTCCGGAGCTTCACCGAGAAGGAGCTCTTCCCACACGAGGAGACGGTCGAGCGTCTCGGCGACGTGCCGCCCGACCTGGTGGAGGAGATCAAGCGCAAGTCGATCGACGCCGGCCTGTACGCGGCGAACATGCCGGCCGAACTCGGCGGTGGGGGTCTCGACAGCTTCGGCGTCACCCTCGTCGACCGCGAGTTCGGCGCTGCCTCCTACGCGCTGCACTACATCGTCGCCCGCCCGTCCAACATCCTGCGGGCCTGCAAGGACCAGCAGATCGAGGAGTACCTGCTCCCCACCATCCGCGGCGAGCGCGTCGACTGCATGGCGATGAGCGAGCCCGACGCCGGCAGCGACGTGCGCGGCATGAAGTGCTCCGCGGTCCGCGACGGCGACGACTACGTGATCAACGGCACCAAGCACTTCATCAGCCACGCCGACCTCGCCGACTACGTGATCCTGTTCGCCGCCACCGGCGAGGAGGACACCCCGAAGGGCCCGAAGAAGAAGATCACCGGCTTCCTCGTCGACTTCGACACCCCCGGCTGCAACGTCGTCGACGGCTACCGCTGCGTCAGCAACCGCGGCTACCACAACATGATCATCAACTTCGACGACTGCCGCGTGCCGGTGCGCAACATCCTCGGCGAGGAGCACCGCGGGTTCGACGCCGCGAACGAGTGGCTCGGCTCCACCCGCCTGCAGGTCGCCGCCGTGTGCGTCGGCCGCGCCCGCCGTGCGCTCGGCATCGCCACCGAGTACGCGGCGAGCCGCGTGCAGTTCGGCCAGCAGATCGGCAAGTTCCAGGGCGTGTCGTTCAAGCTCGCCGACATGCGCACCCAACTCGAGGCCGCCGAACTGCTCACCCTGCGGGCGGCGTGGCTCGACGCGCAGGGCCGGGCCACCGACGAGGACATGGCGATGGCGAAGGTGTTCTCCAGCGAGATGTGCCAGATGGTGACCGACGAGGCGATCCAGATCCTCGGCGGGATGGGCCTGATGGACGAGCTGCCGCTCGAGCGGATGTGGCGCGACACCCGCGTCGACCGCATCTGGGACGGCACCAGCGAGATCCAGCGCCACATCATCAGCCGCGCGATGCTGCGCCCCTACGGCGCCTGACCGTGGTGGCCCTGTCCGCCCTCCTTCTCGGACTGGCTTCACCAGCGACAAACGCCGAAGCAACCACTCTCGTGCAGGCCAACACCCCGAGGCTCGAGGGCTGGTCGAGGTCCACCTACTACCAAGGCACGGTTGCTCGCAACAACAATTGCACCGCGCTGAACTGCAACGACTGGGCCGGTCTTCAGTGGCGGGCATGGGGCAACTGGAAGACCCGAGCGAGCGCGACTCGCGATCGAAGCAATACGACAGGGCCGTTCTGCGGCGGACCGGCGAACATCCGGACCGTACACCAGGCGGTGTACGGGGTCCCCGGTCAGTCGGGCACCGAAGTCGGAGTGAACGTCCTCGGAACGGGAGTGAACTTCGGAGGCAGCGGCACGAACATGCAACTCATCTACGACACCAGGTATTCGACCAGCACCTTCGGCCAGTCGGGGCTCTCGAGTTGCTGAAGCAACGGCGAGAACGACACGGCCGGGGGATCATCGGCTTCACTGGCGCACTGTTCGCAGGCGTGCTGGTGGCTGCATGCTCAGGGTCGGACGCATCTTCGTTCGAGCCGGCGACGTCCGACGATCCGCCCGTCTACGGGATGCTTCCGACCGATGCGGTGCTCCATCCTGTCCTCGACGATGCCGCGCTCCGTGCGCTCGAGCAACGTTCGCTGGATCGACAGTCATTTCTCGTCAGCTGCCTACGCGGCGTCGGATTCGACCAAGTACCGCCGCGCGACATCGTCAGCTACGAGTACGAAACACCGGTCGATCGGAACGCGAGCTGGCAGACACAGCGCGAGTGGGTGGCCGTCCACGGATTCGGCATCGTCGACGGGTCGGTCTCCACGGCGCCGCCGGAGCAGCCCGTCCCAACTTTCGACGACGACGACACGGGCGCTGCCTACGACCGAGCCCTCGACACTTGCGAATCCGATTGGACACCTCCGGTGGAACGCGATTCCCCCGAAGCTGATCCCATCGTTCGACAGGCCGCCGAGGAGATCGCTACCGACGCAGATTGGTTGTCCGCCGAGCAACGTCTGTGGCCGCCATGTATGGCCAGGCAGGGCTTTCAGTACACCTCGATTGAACACGTGTGGGACGAGATCGGTCGTCGTCTCGAGCAGGCGAGCGCGAACAGCGACCCGTCCGAAGCCCGAGCCGACCTGGCCGAGCAGGAACGCGCCCTTGCGATGGCCAGCCTGGAGTGTCGCATCACCGAAGTGATCGCCGAGCAACGGCGCATCGAGTCGGAGATCAACCGGCGATTCGGACTGGTCACCTGACACGCCGTGAGCCGGGCGGTGACGTCACCACGTTGGGGCAGTCCCGACCGGCGGCGAGGTCGTCGAGGTTGGCGAGCGTCGTCTCGGCGATCGCCGACAACGCCTCATTCGTGAGGAACGCCTGGTGTGCGGTCACCAGCACGTTCGGGAACGTGAGCAGTCGTGCGAACACGTCGTCGGTGAGCACCTGTGACGAGCGGTCCTCGAAGAACAGCGGCGCTTCCTCCTCGTACACGTCGAGCGCCACCGACCCGATCCGACCCGACTTCAACCCGTCGATCACCGCGACCGTGTCGACGAGCGCGCCACGGCCGGTGTTCACCAACATCACGCCGGGCTTCAGCCGCGCGACGACGTCGTGCGACACGAGGTGCCGGGTCTCGGCGGTGAGCGGGCAGTTCAGCGTGACGATGTCGCTGCGTTCCCAGATCTCGTCGAGCGACACGTAGCGCATGCCGAGCTCGGTCACCTTCGGGTTCTCGTACGGATCGAAGGCGATCACTTCGCAACGGAAGTGCCACATCAGCCGGGCCACCAACGCACCGATCCGACCCGTCCCCACCACGCCGACGGTCTTGCCGGCAAGGTCGAACCCGACGAGCCCGTCCAGCGAGAAGTTCCCGTCACGCACCCGGTTGTACGCACGGTGCAGGCGCCGATTCAGACCGAGGATCAGTGCGATCGTGTGCTCGGCCACCGCATTCGGCGAGTAGGCGGGCACGCGCACGACGTCGATCCCGAGCCGGGTTGCCGCCTCGAGATCGACGTTGTTGAAACCAGCGCACCGGAGCGCGACATGCTGCACGCCGGCATCGTGCAACGCCTCCAGCGTGAGCGCGTCGACGGTGTCGTTCACGAACACGCACACGGCAGCGGCGCCACGTGCGAGCTGCGCAGTGCCGGGGTGCAGCCGGTCCTCGAGGTGCAGGATCTCGTGCCTGCCCGTCTCGTTGGCCGCGGCGAAGCTGGCTTCGTCGTACGACTTCGAGGAGTACATCGCCACACGCATGGCGTCACGTTGCCACACGCCCGGCGGGCGTCCGACTCAGCCCCGGTGGAACTCGCGGATCACCCGGCCGGGACGGGCGCCGGTGTTGGTGCCCTGCTCGGTGACGATCTGGCCGTTCACGATCGTGGCCGCGTAGCCGCGAGCCTGGATCTTCAACCGACCCGCGCCGTTCGGGAAGTCGTTGGCGTACGTGGGGTGCTCGCTCGCGAGGCGGTCGACGTCGAAGACGTTGAGGTCCGCGTAGCTGCCGACGGTGACCGTGCCCCGGCCGACCAGGCCCAGCACCTGCGCCGGCATGCTCGTGATCCGGCGCACGGCGTCGCCGAACGGGGCGAGTCCGCGATCGCGCGACCAGTAGCTGAGGTAGTGGGTGCCCATGTCGGCGTCGCAGATCTGGCCGGCGTGCGCGCCCGTGTCGGCGAGGCCGGGGGCCACGTGGTCGAACGTCAGCAGCTGCTTCAGACCGGTGACGTTGCGGTTGAAGAACCAGGTGTTGAACAGCTCGTGGCCGTCGCTCTCGATCAGCCGGTCGATGATCACCTCGACCGGATGCCGGCCCTGCTTCGCGGCGAGGTCGGCGAGCGAGTCGCCACCCTCCTCGTGGTAGTCGGGGGACGGACCGGTGCCGAGCGGGTGGATGAAGTTCGGGTCGTACCACATGCCCTTCTCCAGGCCCTCGGCGACGAGCTCGGCGCGGATGGCCGGGTCCTTCAGCGCGGCGACGCGATCGGCGAGGGTGGGCAGCGCGAGCAGCGCCTTCCACCGCTTGCCCTTCACCGGCGACACCTGCGCGAGACCGCACAGCGAGCCGCTCGGCCGGGTCTGGGTGGCGAGCGTCATCCGCCCGTCGTTCGCGTTCACGTCGTCGAGGAAGCGGCCGAACATCTCCACGCCGGAGTTGCCGCCGTTACCCGCGCCGCCGCTGAACAGCACGTCGCCGCACGCCCGTGCCATCTCGCGCAGCAGGGTGAACTCGTGCTCGGCCTTGGTGGCGAAGTCGTTGACCGCCTGGAACAGCCCGCCCCCGGCGGCGTTCATGCCGTCGGCGATGGCGAGGTACTCGTCGATCGGGGCGAGCGTTCCCGGCACGTAGCGGCCGTCGGGCACCACGTGCAGCAGGATGCGCGAGGTGGAGAACCCGACGGCACCGCCGGCCACCGACTCCTCGGCGATCGCACGCATCCGCTCCAGCTCCGCCGGCGTGGGCGGCTCGTCGGTGAGCGCCCGCTCCCCCATCACGTGGTAGCGCATCGCGCAGTGCCCGACCATGCCGACGACGTTGAGCGCGGGCGCCATCTGCTGCACCGCGTCGAGGTACTGCGGGTAGGTCTCCCAGTCCCACGACATGCCTTCGAGGATCGCGTCGCGGGGGACGTCCTCGACGCTCTCCATCATCTCCGCCAGGAACACCCGGTCCTCGGGCTTCACGGGCGCGAACGTGACGCCGCAGTTGCCCATCAGCACCGTGGTGACCCCGTGCCACGAGCTGGACGTCATGAGCGGGTCCCACGCCACCTGCGCGTCGAGGTGGGTGTGGAGGTCGATGAAGCCGGGCGTCACCACGAGGCCGGAGGCGTCGATCTCGCGACGGGCGGTCGCGGCCGACAGGTCGCCGACGGCCGTGATGCGGTCGCCGTCGACGGCGACGTCGGCGCGGACGCCGTCGCTCCCGGTGCCGTCGACGACCGTGCCGTTGCGGATGATCAGATCGTGAGCCACGGATCCCCCTTGGTCCTTGCGGTTCGGACGAGCGTACCGACCACCGTCGCGCCGGGGCCGAGACGTGCCCACCGCCCGCGGCGGCCCACGACGCAGGTCACAGGGGCGGGCGCCAGCTCGGGTCGTGGTAGCCGACGCCGGTGGACTCCACCGCGGCGGCGACGCGGAAGGCGGTCGCGTCGTCGTAGGTGCGGCCCACCACCTGCACGCCGGTCGGCACACCGTTGGCGGCCCGGCCCGACGGCACGGCCACCACGGGGCAGCGGCTGAACAGGTTGAACGGCAGGGTCATGCACATGAGGATGTGGTGGCCGACGTCCTCGCCGCCGACGTCCCACGGACCGTCGACGTAGGAGTGCCCGGCGACGAACCCGTCGGTGGCCATGGTGGGGCACACCAGCGCGTCGTGGTGCTCGAACAGCTGGCCCAGCGGCTCGAACAACCGGCCCTCCAGCTCCATGCCCTCGTAGTACGAGAGGTCGCTGCGCATGCTGGCGGCGAACGCCCGCGTGTAGTCGTTGAGCTGGTCGCCGTGCGCTGAGGCGATCTTCGCGATGCCGGCGCCCATGATCCCGGCGAAGTGCGCCTGCGCGGCCGACCAGATCCGGTCGCGCGTCCAGGGCAGGGTGACCTCCTCGACGATCGCGCCCGCGGCGGCGAGCGACTCGCCCACCCGGCGGGTGTTCGCCTCCACCTCCGGTGCCAGCGGCCAGTCGCCGAGGCGCAGGCAGAGCGCCACCCGCATCCCCTGCACGCCGTCGAACGAGGTCGGGAGCACCGGGGTGTCGCGGAGCGAGACCACGTCGCGCCAGTGCTGGCCGGCCACCACGTTCTCGATGAGCGCCAGGTCGCCGACGCTGCGCGCCATCGGCCCGTCGTGGCAGTACTGGTCGAGGTTGTACGGCGGCAGGGCCGGCACCCGGCCGAACGGGGGCTTGAACCCGACGACCCCGCTCAGCGACGACGGGATCCGGATCGACCCGCCGATGTCGCTGCCGGTGCCGAGCGGCGCGTACCCGGCCGCCAGTGCCGCACCCGTGCCGCCCGAGGATCCGCCGGGCGAGTAGTCGGTGTTCCACGGGTTGCGGGTGATGCCCCACATCTCGGTGTGGCAGAACCCGGCACAGCTGAACTCGGGGGTGGCCACCCGGACGTGGATCACGCCGCCCGCGCCCTGGATCCGTTCGATGATCGGGTGGTCGATGGGGGCCACGACGTGCTGTTCGGTGAACGACCCCTGGGTCCAGGGCCGACCCACCATCGGGTGCTCCTCCTTCGTGGCGACCGGCAGCCCCTCCAGCGGACGCGGGCCGCCGTGCTGGCCGAGGTACCGCTCGGCTGCGTGCTCGGCCTCGGCGCGTGCCTCGGCGTAGCGACGGTCGACCACGGCGTTCACCCGGGGTTCGAGTGCCTCGATGCGGTCGATCAGCGCGTCCAACACCTCCACCGGCGACAGCTCGCGCGCCTCGAAGCGGCGGCGGAGCTCGAGTGCGGACAGGTAGGCGACGTCGTCGTGCAGCACGGGCCGATTCTGCCCGATCCACGGTGTGCCGGCTCCCATCCGACGGCGCGTCGGACGTCCGGCCACCAGGTTCCCTGATCGACGGTTCAGCTAACCTCGCCGCCGTGCCCGACCTGCGTCGACTCCTCGCTCCGCGCTCGATCGCCGTGGTCGGTGGGGCACCCGCCGAGCGCGTGGTGGCGCAGTGCCTCAAGCTCGGGTTCCCGGGCCCCATCTGGCCGGTCCACCCGAAGCGACCCGACCTGGCGGGTGTGCCGTGCGTGCCGTCGCTCGCCGAGCTCCCCGACGTCCCCGACGCCGTGTTCCTCGGTGTGAACCGTCATGCCACGGTGGAGGCGATCCGGGTGCTCGCGCCGATGGGTGCCGGTGGTGCGGTGTGCTACGGCTCGGGGTTCGCCGAGGCGGGCGAGGCGGACCTCCAGGCCGAGCTGCTGGAGGCCGCAGGCGGGATGCCGCTGTTCGGCCCCAACTGCTACGGCTTCGTCAACACGTTCGACCGGGTGGCGCTGTGGCCCGACGAGCACGGCATGCACCGCCACGACCGCGCCGCGGCGATCGTGTCGCAGAGCGGCAACGTGGCCGTGAACCTCACGTTCCAGCAGCGCGGGCTGCGGCTCGGCCAGATGATCACGGTCGGCAACCAGGCGAGCCTCGGCACCGAGGACGCGATCGACGCGCTGCTCGACGACGAGCGGATCACCTCGATCGGGCTGTTCCTCGAGGCGGTGAAGGACGCGCAGCGCTTCGCCGACGTGGCACGCCGGGCGCTGGAGCGTCGGGTACCGATCGTGGCGCTGCAGACCGGACGCTCCGCGGCCGGCGCAGCGATCGCCACGTCGCACACCGGGTCGATGGCCGGCAGGGCGGCGTCGTCGGATGCGCTGTTCGAGCGTTGCGGGGTCGCCACGGTGCGCACGCCCGCCGAGCTGCTCGAGACCCTGAAGCTGCTCGACCGGGGTGGCCCGCTCCGTGGTCCGCGGATGGTGTCGCTCAGCTGCTCGGGCGGCGAGGCGTCGCTCGTCGCCGACCGCAGCGAGGGCACCGGGCTCGAGTTCGCACCGTTCGACGACGACCACCGCGCCGAGATCGAGGCCACGCTCACCGAGCTGGTCAGCGTGTCGAACCCGTTCGACTACCACACCTTCATGTGGGGTGACCGGGCCGCGATGGCGGCCACGTTCACCGCCGTCATGCGCGGCCCGCAGGACGCCACGATGCTGGTGCTCGACGCACCCCCGAGCCCCGACAACGACCCGAGCTCGTGGTACGTGGCCGCCGACGCGCTCGCCGACGCCGCCGACGCCACCGGCGGCAGGGCGGTCGTGGTGGCCACGATGGCCGAGTGCATCAACGAGCCCTTCCGCGAGCGGCTGGCAGGCCGCGGCCTGGTGCCGCTGCTGGGGCTGGGCGAGGCACTCGTCGCCCTCGACGCCGCGGCACGCATCGGCGCTGCGGGCGATCCCGCCGCCGTGGTGACGCCCGCCCCGGCGCGCGCGCCGGCCGGCACACGCGTGATCGACGAGGCCACGGCGAAGGCGCGTCTGCGCACCCTCGGCGTCGCCGTCCCCGACGGCGAGGTGGTGCCGCGCAGCGAGGTGCTCGACGCCGCGGCACGGGTCGGCTACCCGGTCACGCTCAAGGCACTGGGTCTGGCGCACAAGAGCGAGTCGGGCGCGGTGAAGGTGGGCCTGCGCGACGCCGACGCACTCGCCGCTGCACTGGACGCGATGCCCACCACGGGCGCCGGGTGCCTGGTGGAGCGCACGGTCACCGACGTGATCGCCGAGGTGCTGGTCACCGTCCGCCGCGATCCCCCGATCGGCTGGCTCGTCACGCTCGGCTTCGGCGGGGTGACCACGGAGCTCTGGACCGACGTGGTGCACCTGCTCGCACCGGTCACGGCCGACGACGTGGTGACGGCGCTCGGGCGGCTGCGCAGCGCACCGCTGCTGCACGGCTTCCGCGGCCGCCCACCCGCCGACGTCGACGCACTCGCGTCGCTCGTCGTCACCCTGGTCGGCTCGGTGGTCGGCACCCACGTCGTGGAGGTCGAACTCAACCCCGTGCTGGTGGGCCGCGAGGGCGCCACCGCCGTCGACGCACTCTGGATCGAGGAGATCGCATGACCACCAACGCCGACGCACCCACTCCGGACGCCGCCGGACCGGGCTTCCGGGTCGAGATCGCCGACGGCATCGCCGTCCTCACGATCGACCGCCCGAAGGCCAACGCGATCGACGCCGCCACCAGCGTCGCCATGGGCCAGGCGTTCCTGGCGTTCGAGCGCGACCCCGACGTGCGTGTGGCGATCGTGACCGGCGCGGGCGAGCGGTTCTTCTCCGCCGGGTGGGACCTGTCGTCGGCCGCCGATGGCGAGGCGTTCGACAGCGACTACGGCGTCGGCGGGTTCGGTGGGTTCGTCGACCTGCCCGATCGCACCGTGCCCGTGATCGCCGCCGTCAACGGCATGGCGGTGGGCGGCGGGTTCGAGATCGCGATGGCGGCCGACCTGATCGTCGCCGCCGACCACGCCCGCTTCTGGTTGCCCGAGGCGGCGCTCGGGATGCTGCCCGACGCCGGCAGCGTGCGACTGCCGAAGCTGGTGCCGCCCCACGTGGCCCGCGAGCTGCTGCTCACGGGCCGGCGCATGGACGCCGCCGAGGCGCACCGCTGGGGCCTCGTGTCACGCGTGGTGCCGGCCGGCGAGCTGCTGGCCACCGCCCGCGAACTCGCCGCGGCCGTGCGCGCATCGGCCCCGCTCAGCGTGGCGGCGATCCTCGACATCGGTCGCCGCACCGCCGACATGGACCCGATCGCGGCGATGCCGTTCATCAAGACGCTCGCCGGCTACCGCGCGGCGATCGACAGCGAGGACGCCCAGGAGGGCACGCGCGCCTTCGAGGAGAAGCGCCCGCCCGTGTGGCGCGGCCGCTGACCGCCACGACCTGGGTGCCAGCACACCCCCGCGACCAGCACCGGTGAGACCACCGCGGCACCCAGGAGGTCGTGCGGGCGCTGACCGCATTCGGTCAGTTGTACTGGCCCTCGCCGAAGATGCGGCTGCTGCGATCGCGGATCGGGGCGACGTCGTGCGCCAGGCGGGCCACGTTGGACACGTAGCGCTCGCCGTCGGCGTCGCTGTGCGACACGCACAGCGTCCACGACTCGCTCTTGCCCCACGGCGGCAGGAACACGCCTCCGTTGTGCTGATACAGGAAGTGGCAGTGGCTGATCGCGAGATCGATGCCGAGGAACTCGCGGTAGTTCGTGCACGGCGTGGGGTGGAACACGACCGATCCCTTGAACCCGTACACCGAGCCGTACGCCGGCTGCCCCTCGGCGCGCAGCGCGGCGAGTGATCCGTCGAGCATCTGCCGGCCGAGCTGCTCGGCGCGCACGTAGGCGTCAGGAGTGAGCACCTCGGTGAGCACCGCGCGAGCCGCGGCCATGGTGAGCGGGTTGCCGTTGAACGTGCCCACCTGGTCGTAGACGCCGTCGGTGATGGCCGCCATCACCTCGGCCGTGCCGCCGATCGCACCGCAGGGCACCCCGCCGCCGAGCGCCTTCGCGAGGCACACGATGTCGGGCTGCACGCCGAACATCGCCGTGACACCGCCGGGGTGGACGACCAGCCCGGTCTTCACCTCGTCGAAGGCCACCAGGCCTCCGTGGGCGTGCACCAGGTCGAGCACCCCCTGCAGGTAGCCCGGCGCCGGCGGGATGATGCCGGCGTTCATCATCATCGGCTCCAGGATCATGCCCGCCACCTGACCGGGGTGCGCCTCGAGCACGCGCCGGAGGGCGTCGAGATCGTTGAACGGCACGAGCCGCAGGAGATCGGCCATCTGCTGCGGGATGCCCGAGCCGGGCACGCGGTACGGGTCGTCGACCGGGCCGAGCTGGCTGGCGTTGCGGAACGCCGACACCATCAGCGCGTCGTGGTGCCCGTGGTACGTGCCCTCGATCTTCACGATGAGCTGCCGACCGGTGATCGCACGCATCAGGTGCACTGCGTCCATGGTGGACTCGGTGCCCGAGTTGGTGTAGCGCCACATCGGCAGGCCGAACCGCTCGCGCAGCGCCTCTCCGACGACGATCGTGTCCTCGGTCGGCTGGGCGAAGTGGGTGCCGAGCGCGACCCGGCGCTGCACGGCCTCCACGACGGCCGGATGTGCGTGGCCGACGACGTTCACGCCGTACCCGCCGTGCATGTCGACGTACTCGGTGCCGTCTGCGTCCCACACGTGGCCGCCCAGGCCGCGGTCGACCCACACCGGCACCGGGCGCGAGCTCGCCCAGCTGGACGCCACGCCACCGGGCATCACGTCGCTGGCCCGCTGCCACAGCTCCGCCGACCGGGTGGTGCGCGCCAGGAACGCCGCCTCCTCCCGCTCGATGAGTCCGTCCAGGGTGGTGATCGCTGCGTCGGTGCTCGTCATCGCGTCATCCTCCGGGCCGTCCCTGGGTCGTCCCTGGGTCGTCCCTCTCGTCCCTCTCGTTGTGGTGGCGGGCGCTCGACACGGCACCACCGTGGTGGCCGGACCGCCGCCGAGGGCGGGCGTCCAGGCGGCCGTCCCCGGTGTGCGATACTGAGCGCCTGTCCAACAACGCTAGCACAGCGCCCGTCCCCGACGGCCGGGCCGCCGTGTCGAGCCACGCGGAGGACCTCATGGCCACCCCAGTCCCCACCCTCGCCGGCACCGAGTACACCTCGCACGAGGTGTTCGAACGCGAGCGGCGCCACCTGTTCCACGGCGGATGGTTCCTGGCGTTGCGCGCCGACACCCTCGCCCGGGGCAACCGTCGTGTGATCGACGTCGCGGGCGAGAGCATCCTCGTCGCACGCGACCTCGACGGCACGCTGCACGCCCACGCCAACGTGTGCCGCCACCGCGGGGCACGCCTGTGCGAGCACGACAGCGACAGCACCCAGGGCTCGCTCATGTGCCCCTACCACGCCTGGACCTACGCCCTCGACGGACGCCTGATCGCCACGCCGCACCTCGATGCCGAGGAGGTCGACAAGGAGGCGCTGTCGCTGTGGTCGATCGCGGTGACCGAGTGGCACGGCTTCGTGTTCGTGAGCCTCGCCGCCGACCCGGTCCCCTTCGACGAGTGGATGCAGCGACACGGTCAGGAGTTGCTGGCGCTCGAGCGCTACGACCTCGGGAACCTCCGGGTCGCGGTCACCACGCGGGCCGAGGTCCGCGCGAACTGGAAGATCATCGTGGAGAACTACCAGGAGTGCCTCCACTGCCCGCGCGTCCACCCCGAGCTCGTGGAGGTCGTGCCCACCTACCGCGGCGGCGTCGTGCAGGATCCCGCACGACCCGACGGCGGTGTCACCCTGCGCGGCGGGGGCAACAGCTTCAGCCGCACCGGCTGGTCGTCGCTCCCGCTGCTGCCGGGCATCGGCGGCGAGGACGCGTCGTCGTACTACGGGTGCACGATGTTCCCCAATGCGTTCGTGGACGTGACCGGTACGAGCGTGGTGGTCACCACGATGTACCCGCAGGGGCCCGACCACACCACGGTGGTCGCGGAGTACCTGTTCGCACCGGACACCATCGCTGCGGATGGCTTCGACCCGTCCGAGGTCGTCGACTTCAGCGAGCTGGTCGCAGCTCAGGACTTCGGTGTGTGCGAACGGGTGCAGCGCGGCGTGTCGTCCACCCGGTTCACCCACGGTGTGCTCACCCCGAAGGACGACTGGGTGATCAGCTTCGTCGACCACTACCGGGCGACGATGGCACGCGACCGGCCCTGACGCCGGCGACCGAGGAGCGCACGGAACCGTGCGCGCGGCCGCAACTCCAGATACCCTCTGGGGTATGTGCAGACGAGTGACGTGCAAGAACTGCGGCAAGCCGAGCTGGGCCGGGTGCGGTGCCCACGTCGAGCAGGTGCTCGGCGACGTGCCGAAGGCGCAGCGGTGCCAGGGTCACAGCAGGACCGAATCGAGCAGGGCGACGACCGCCACCGGCTCCGCCACCGGGGAGGGCCGGCGTTCAAAGCTGATGAACTGGCTCCGCAGCTGACGCACGTCGCCGGCACGCGAGCGACGAGCTAGGCCGCGAGCACCCGCAGGGCGTCGGCCGGCAGATCGACGCCGACGGCCTCGCCCGCTCGCGCCACCAGTTCGGCGCCGTCGTTCGGCACCACGGCCTGCAGCGATCGGTCGCCGACCGCCAGGTGCACGTGGGTGACGGGCCCGGCGAACACCACCTGCTCCACCGTCGCGCGCAGCGCTCCCGCCGACACGTCGACGAGCCGCACCCGCTCGGGACGCACGAGCACCGTGCACTCCCCCTGCACGTCGCGCGTGTCGGCGTGCAGCACCGCCTCGCCGATCCGCACCCGACCGTCCTCGGCGACCGTGGCGGGCAGCAGGTTGGCGATCCCCAGGAAGTCGGCGACGTAGGCCGTGGCCGGGGAGTCGTACACCTCCCGCGGTGTGCCGATCTGGTCGATCTCGCCGGCCCGCATCACCGCGAGGCGGTCGCTCATCGTGAGCGCCTCCTCCTGGTCGTGCGTGACGTACACGAACGTGATGCCGACCTCCTGGTGGAGCTGGCGGAGCTCGAGTTGCAGCGTGCGACGCAGCTTCGCGTCGAGCGCCCCGAGCGGCTCGTCGAGCAGCAACACCCGCGGGCGCAGCACGAGCGACCGGGCCAGCGCCACGCGTTGCTGCTGACCGCCGCTCAGCTGGTGCGGGCGACGCGAGGCGTACTCGCCGAGCCGGACGAGCTCGAGCGCCTCCCCCACACGCCGCCGGCGCTCCGCCTTGTCGATCCGGTGGAACCGGAGACCGAACCCGACGTTCTCCTCCACGGTCTGGTGCGGGAAGAGCGCGTAGCTCTGGAACACGGTGTTCACCGGTCGGCGCTCGGGCGGGACGTCGCGCATGTCGGCCCCGTCGATGCGCACGATCCCGTCGTCGGCCTGCTCGAAGCCGCCGATGAGCCGCAGCGTGGTGGTCTTCCCGCACCCGGAGGGTCCGAGCAGCGAGAAGAACTCTCCGGCCTCGATCGCAAGGTCGATCGAGCGCAGCACCTGCTGGTCGCCATACCACTTCGAGAGCTCGGTCAGCTCGATGCGGCCGCCACCTGCGTGCGCCACCCCCGTGCTCGAAGCCCTCATGTCGTCCCCCGTGACCGAAGCCTGAACGGCCATTCAGTGATCCCGGAAATCTAGTGCACCGCAGCGGTCCTGCGCTGATCTCGAGGCCGTGCTCGCGGACGTCGACCTGCTCACCTCGATCCTCACCGACCACGTGGTGGCCGGCGAGTCGCTGAGCTCGGCCGAGCTGATCGAGCGCGGCAGCGTCACCACCGTGAACGGCGGTGACCCGTCGGTCGAGGCCGGCGCCGACGACGGCCTGCTGGTGCACGGCGCGTGGCTACGGTGGGGCCGTGCTGACGCGTGACATCGAGTACCACCACGACGGGCGCCGCTACGTCGGCCACCTCGCCCTCCCCGACGGCGACGGGCAGGTGCCCGGCGTGCTCGTGTGCCACGAGGGTCCCGGACTCGACGAGCACGCGACGGGCATGGCCGACCGCCTCGCCGGACTCGGCTTCGCCGCCTTCGCCCTCGACTACCACGGCGACGGGCGACCGCTCGAGCTGTCGCAGATCCGCGAGCGGCTCGGTCCGCTGCGCGAGTCGGCCGAACTCACCCGGGCCCTCGGACGTGCCGGACTCGACGTGCTCCTGGCCGAGCCCCGGGTCGATCCCGCCCGCGTGGGAGCGATCGGGTTCTGCTTCGGCGGCACGATGGCGCTCGAACTGGCCCGCGCCGGCACCGACCTGTGCGCCGTCGTCGGGTTCCACAGCGGACTCGGCACCCCGCGTCCGCAGGATGCGGCGGCGATCCGGGCGAAGGTGCTCGTGTGCATCGGCGCGGACGACCCGATGATTCCACCCGAGCAGCGCTCCGAGTTCGAGCAGGAGATGCGTGCGGGTGGCGTGGACTGGCGCATGCACCTCCACGGCGGTGCCGTCCACAGCTTCACGAACCCGAACGCGTCGCGGCTCGGCAACCCAGCCGTCGCGTACCACGAACTCACCGCGCAGCGGTCGTGGCGGGCGATGCTCGACCTGTTCGACGAGGCCCTGCCGCGCTGAGCCGCGGCACCACCAACCGATCCGACGATGAGCTGGCCCACGATCCACCCCGCCGAGGTGCCGGAGCCACCGGTCGCCGCGCACCTCCGCCTCGAGCCGCTGCACCCGCGCCACAACGAACGCGATCACGCCGCCTGGACGTCGAGCATCGACCACATCACCGCGACGCCCGGGTTCGGAGACGGCACATGGGGCGACGATCGCTGGCCGTTCGAGATGGACGCCGCCGCCAACCTGGGCGACCTCGAGATGCACTGGTGCGAGTTCGAGCGCGGCGAGGCGTACGCCTACAGCGTGCTCGACCCCGGGTCCGACGACGTGATCGGCTGTGTGTACGTGGACCCCGACGTGACCGACCGAGTCGACGACGGGGTGCCGCGCTCGATGGTGCGCAGCTGGGTGCGAGCGACGCACGCGGATCTGGACGCCGAACTGGTCGAGGTGGTCGACACCTGGCTGGCGACCGCGTGGCCCTTCGCCGAGGTGCGCTGGCCGGGACGCGACGTCACCCGTCGAGGGTGACCGCACCGTCCATCGCGCCGATCGAGGTGAGCAGTGCGGCCGCGGCTGCCGCGTCGTCGCCCCGGGTGGTCACCAACCACCGGCCGAGCACCACCACCGAGTCGACACCCGGCGCGTCCAGCATCGCCCCGGCTGCGGTGTCGCGCCACGCACGTGTGGAGTACTCGCGGACGTCGAGCTCCACCGACGCGACGCCGTCGACGCACCCGCCCGGTTGCAGCAGTGTGCGGAACCCGAACACGAGCCCGTTCACCTCGGGGTCGGCGAGACGCGACACGGCGCACATGCCGAGTCGCTCGGCCGCGAGCAGGTCGTAGACCTCGGCGTAGCGGCGCGGCTCGAAGACCGCGGCGATCGACGGGTCCTCCGCGCCCCCGTCGACGTCGACGCCCGCGAAGTAGGGCCACGGGCACCCGGAGCCGAGCAGCTCGTCGGCGACGAACGGGTCGAACATCATCATCGAGGCGTTGATCGCTGCGGCGTCGCATCCCTCGAGGACCTCGCCGCCACCGTGGCCGGCGTGCGCGTCGCCACCGAGGTGATCGCCGTGATCGGCGCCGGAGGCCCCCGACGCGGACCCGCCGTCGTCGGACGATCCGAACGCCCAGACACCGAACGCGACGGCCGCCACCACGCAGATCGTCACCACGGCCACGAGCGCGGCGAGCCCGCGCGGGCGAGCGCCCTCGCGACCGGCGTGAGGGGTGCCGTCGATCGGTCCGTCGGGGGTGGCGGACGGGGTGGAGTCGGGGGGCGTCGACACGGTGGACCCATGTTCGCGCACCGCGCTCTGGCGATCCGGTCGCCGGTCAAGGAGCTGCCCCGGTTTCTTGACCTGACCTTGAGAGACGGACGTGGCGCGGCGCCGCGCACCACCGGACGGTGAGGATCACTATGCGTGTCGAAGGCATCTCCGAAGGGTCGGCGTCCCAGCTGACCGGCAATGCGTTCGAACAGCACGCGCCCGTTCGGGTCCCCGATCACCGTGGGGTGCGCCCTGCTCAGGTCGTCCCGAACGTCGACGTCCGCCCGGAGGCGGTGGTCGACGTCCACGACAGTTCCCCGGCAGCGACGACGCGCCAGGAGGTGGAGTTCAAGCTCCCCCAGCGCATCGTCCGCATCGGCGCCGAGGAGCCGGGCGTCGTCGACCGCAACGGTGACGGCATGATCACCCTGAGCGACCTGCCCTTCGACTACTTCCAGATCCTGCGACAGTCGAACCGCAAGCTCATCACCCCGCCCTCCACCGACATCCCCTTCTGACCTCGGTCGCCTCCGCTCGCGAGGCCCGCCGGCCGGGTTCGTCGCACCGGACGCCCGATCGTCCGCACCCGCTCCGTGCCGATGTGGTCGAATGTGCGCATGGCCGACGCCCAGGGAGCGCTGTACATCGACGCCTTCCCGTTCCCGGTCACACGCTGGGAGGCGGTGCGTCATCCCGACGGCACCCTCCTCGACCTCGTGTGCACTGCGGTGAACGACACGGCGGTGGCGCAGTTCGCACGTGACTTCCCCGGCATCGAGTTGCTCGGCCTGCGGTTCCGCTCCGAACTCGACGGCCCGTTGGCCGACCGAGGTCTCGTCCGCCCGGCACGGGTCATCGCGACCTCGACGCCCGAGGTCGTGGACGCAGCGTTCCCCTCGGTGCCCGACCGCTGGTTCGAGGTGATCCTGGCGCCGAGCGGCGACGGCGTCGTGGTGATGATGCGCGACGTCTCACAGCGGCATCAGGCACTGCTGGCGCTCGAGGCGAGCGAGCAGCGCTTCCGCGGCACGATGGAGACGCTGTTCGATGCGGTGTTCATCCTCGAGGCGGCCCACGACGGGGCGGACGGATCGACGGAGCTGCAGTTCGAGTACGTCAACCCGGCCGGTGCCCGCCTGATCGGCACCACTCCCGATGCGATCATCGGGCGCACGTACCACGACGTGTTCCCCGACTCCACGACCGGCGCCGTCCGCCGGTACCTCGAGGCGATGGCGACCGGGCAGCCACTCCAGTTCGACGTGCCATGGGTGGAGACCGGATCGCTGCGCGGTTCGTTCGAGATCCACGCACTGCCGCTCGACGAGCGGCGCCTCGTGGTGGTCGCCCACGACGTCACCGGGCGGCTCCAGGCACAGCAGGAGGCGCGCTCCAGCGAGCGGCAGTTCCGGATGATGGCGGACCACGCGGGCGACGTGGTGATCGCGCTCCGGCAGGGCGTGATCGAGTGGGCCGCGCCGTCGGTCGAGCGGCTGATGGGCTGGACCGTCGACGAGGTCGTCGGTCGGGCGTCGCTCGACTTCGTCCACCCCGACGACGCACCGATGGCCGAGGCGGTGCGCTGGCACCCGGCTGCGGCCACGAAGATCCGCTGCCGAGTGGCGCAACGCGACGGGGGTTGGCGGTGGGTCGACCTCGTCGGACGCGTCGCCGGGCCGGACGGTGAGCCCGAGCACCCGCTGGTGCTGACGGTCATCGACGCGCAGGCCGAGGTGGAGGCGCGCGACGCGCTGCAGCGTGCCGAGGAGGAACGCCAGCGGCTGCAGCAGCACGTCGAGGAGTCCGTCCGCCTCGAGAGCCTGTCGCAACTCGCCGGGGGCGTCGCCCACGACTTCAACAACCTGCTCGTCGGCATCCTCGGCAACGCCGAGCTGGCGCTGCAGGACCTTCCGCCGGACTCGTCCGTTCGGAGTCGGCTGGTGTCGATCTCCAACGCCGCGCAGCGGGCCGCCGAGCTCACGCGCCAGTTGCTCGACTTCACCGGACGCCAGCCGCGAGACCGGATGCCGCTCGACATCACCTCGCTCGTGGCCGACACGGTCGACCTCGCCCGTTCGATGACGACGCGTGACGTTCCCGTGACCGTGCACGCCAGCGGCAGCACCGCGGCGGTCGTCGGCGACCGGAGCCAGCTGCAGCAGGTGGTGATGAACCTGCTGGTCAACGCGATCGACGCGGTCGATCCCCACACGGGCCGCATCGACGTGAGCACCCGCGTGCGTCAACTCGCCGACGACGCGCCAACGCTCGGACTCCCCGGCGGCGACTACGTGGTCATCTCGGTGTCCGACAACGGTCGCGGGATCGACCCCGAGCACCAGCGGCGCATCTTCGACCCCTTCTTCACCACCCGCTCCGGTGGCCGTGGCCTCGGCCTGGCCGTCGTCGGCGGCATCGTGCGATCACACAGCGGCGCCGTCGATGTCCGCAGCACGCCCGGCGCCGGCACCGTGTTCGACGTGCTGCTGCCGGCCAGCGCCCTGCCGCTCGAGGTGCCGTCGACGCCGATGAGCTTCCGGCTGCGACGCCAGCCCACCGTGCTCGTGGTGGACGACGACGACGAGGTGCGCGACGTCACCGGCGACATCCTCCGTCGGGCCGGGTTCCAGGTCCTCTCGGAGAGCCGAGGGCGCGACGCGATCAGCACGTTCGCGAGCCGCCATGCCACGATCGACGCGGTCGTGCTCGATCTGATGATGCCCGACGTCACCGGTGACGAGGTGATGGTGGTGCTGCGCGCCGTGGAGCCCGGCATCCCGATCGTCGTGATCAGCGGCTACCTCGATCACGACCCGCTCAGCGAGGCGGCCACGATGAAGTGCACCGATCACGTCCGCAAGCCGTTCCTGCCCGAGGACCTGGTGGAGGCTGTCCGCCGTTCGCTGCACCAGACACCGTTCGTGTTCCCGGACGACGCCGACGGGCCGGGCGCGGGAATGCTGTTCGAGCCACGTCCACCCCGCCTCGACGGATGAGGACCGCACGCCTGCGGCGGTGTGCGTCCCTCACCGCAGTGACACTCCTGTGCGCCCTGGCCGCGCTGACGTCGACGACGTCCGCAGCCATCGCTGCGACCGACACGGACGGCACCTCCGGCGAGCGTGAAGCATCGGCAGTCGCGGACGACGACCGCGCGCTCGCCGAGCGGTACGCGCCGGTGGTCGTCGTGCGCACCCAGTCGGAGCCCTGCGGCGACGGCGAGCCCTACCTTCCGATCGACGTCGACGCGATCTTCGGCCACCCCGACGTGGTGCTGCTCGGCCCGTCCGGCGAGCGCATCGTGGCCCCCACCGCCGACGACCTCGCCGGCCGCGGTGAGGGCTGGCACGTCGACTTCCCCGGCAATGCCGTTCGCCCCGGATGCGACTTCGAACGCTTCGCCGACAGCCTCGACGCCGCGCCGACGGTGTACGCGCGGGTGGTTGCCGACACGACCGCCGACGACGGGCCGGTGCTCGCCCTGCAGTACTGGCTCTTCTACGTCTACAACGACTGGAACGATCGCCACGAGGGCGACTGGGAGATGATCCAGCTGCTGTTCGACGCTCCCGACGCGGCGACGGCGCTCACCCGCTCCCCCACCACCGTCGCGTTCGCGCAGCACGAGGGTGCCGAGCTGTCCGACTGGGACGACGGCGCCGTCCAGCTCCGTGACGCCACCCGACCGCTCGTGTTCGCCGCCGAGGGCAGCCACGCGTCGTACTTCCGCGCCGACCAGTGGTTCGGCAAGAGCGCGCAGAGCGGGTTCGGGTGCGACGACACGAGTCCACCCTCCACCGAGGTGGAGCCCGCCGTCGTGCTCCTCGACGACGCGGACCTCCCGCCGTGGTTGACGTTCGAGGGGCGGTGGGGCGAGCGCCGGCCGTCGTTCAACAACGGACCCACCGGCCCCAACACCAAGGAGCAGTGGACCGAACCGCAGCGCTGGGTGGACGAGGGCGGTCGCACCGGTGCGGTGGCCCTCCCGGCTGGCGGATCGAACGTGACCGACGCGTTCTGCAGCGTCACGGAGTTCGGGTCGAAGATCATGTTCCGGGCACTCGACCAACCGTTCGGCGTCGCGTTGGTGGGCGTGCTGATCGTGCTGGGCACCGTGGTGCTGGTGCGGCGCACCCGGTGGTCGCCCGTGGTGCTGCCACCCTCCGACGAACCCCGTGCCGGCGGACAGATCCTGCGCACCGCCTGGCGCGTGCTGCGCACCCGGCCCACGCGCTTCGCTCGACTCGGGTTGTTGATCCCGGTCGCCGGCATCGCCGCGGCCGTGCTCCAGGCGGTGCTGTTCGCGGTGACGGACCTCGGGCCATTGTCACGGGTGCTCGGCCGCGACTCGGTGTTCGGCGGTCTGCTGGCCACCACGATCGGTGCCGCCACGCTGCTGCCGGCCGGTGCGATCGTCACCACCGCGGCGATGGCGGCGGTGCACCGGCAGGACGACGCCACGAGCGGGGTCGCCGATCGCCTCGGGCTCGGGCGGTTCGACCACGAGCGCTGGAGCGCCGTGCGCGCCCAGCTGCTCATCTCGGTCGCGCTCGTCGTGGGTGCGATCACGTTCGTGCTGCTCGCCCCCGTGCTCTGGTGGCAGGCACGTTCGGCCGTCGCGGTCCCCGCCGCGCTCGACGGCGCCACACCGTGGGCGCGCAGTGCCGAGCTCACCCGCGGCCACCGCATCCGGGCCTTCGGCATCACCTGGCTCGCCGTCGGCATCGGAGCCGTCGTGCCACTCGCCGTCGGCCTGGCGGTGCTCCTCGCGTCGAGCGCGTCGTTCGTCGTCGTGAACCTCATCGCCGGTCTGATCGGTCTGCTCACCGCACCGCTCGCCGCAGTGGTCACCCAGTTGCAGTACGACGACCTCGTGGCCCGCTCGCGGCTCGCGGTCACCACGGTCAGCACGGTCCCCGACGGGGAACCCTGAACGCATGACCTCCCGTGCCACCGTCGTCGTCGCCCACGACGGCGAGCTGTTCGACGTCCACGTGTCCGGGGAGGCCGAGCGCGGGGCCGTCCTGCTGCTGCACGGGTTCCCCGGCGGGTCGGACACGTGGGACGGCTGGCTGGAGCGCCTGCACGCCGTCGCACTCCGCACGATCGCACCAGCACGGCGGGGCGCCGGCGCCGGCGCC
>Ga0315901_10001856_pt1 | contig 30028 bp, 52 predicted proteins | sample LakEriMetagenome_10_FD_203761 | JGI IMG/M metagenome (GOLD analysis project Ga0315901, IMG submission 203761) | Freshwater fungal communities from buoy surface, Lake Erie, Ohio, United States - Buoy 2 MA116 | ecosystem: Environmental > Aquatic > Freshwater > Lake | place: USA: Lake Erie, Ohio...
TTAACATGTAACTATCTTGAACGTATCATCGATCCCCTTCAATCCCGATGTCAAGTATTAAAAATTACTCCTCCATCTAAAAAGGAAGTAGCACAACATATAGCTGGTATTTTAGAACAGGAAAATATCAATTATGAATTAAATGACTTGGTTTTAGTTGTTAATAAACATTATCCTGATGTTAGAAAAATACTTAACACCTGCCAAGTAAATACAGTTGAAGGTAAGTTAACCATTGATAAAGCGCTAATAGCATCAAATAGTTATACAGATGCTATTCTAAAAGAACTTAAATCAGCAAATAAAAGTAGTTTTAAAAACATTAGACAAATACTTGCTGATAGTAATTTAAGTGACTTTGATGAAATCTATAGATTTCTATATGATAATTTAGATGAATATACAAAAGATGGTGTTCAACAAGCAATGATTATCATTGAAATAGAAAATTATATGTACCACGCCAATTTTAGAATTGATAAAGAGATTTCAGTTATGGCTTTAATTAGTAAAATTTTACAAACAATACAATAAAATGAGTAAAACAGAAAAACCAATCAATGTCAATGTTGACATTAAGGCTTCAACGCCTGTTATTTCACCTGATGGCAATCATATTTTTGCTGAAGGAGTAATCATTCGTAAAGTATCTAAATTTGTAGCTGGCACATCTGAAGATGCTATTATTCCTATTCCTGTAATGTATGATGTAAAAACAGGTAAAGTGTTAGTAGAGTTGTTGCCTAAAGAACTCCGAGACGAGTATGCAAATATTTGATTGGCTTAAGCAAATCACTTACGAAAAACAATCTTGGGACTCATTTACTGAGGAAGACAAAACATCATTTAATCCTTATTTGATCCACCGCTTCCTCAGTATGAATCCTGAGTATATTGAATTTGTAAACCTGATTCAAAATATTCCTTACACTGAAAAGGAAAAAATATATAAACTATATTTATATATGATTCCAAAGAAAAACATGTTTTTAAAATATATTAAATCAAATAGAACCAAAACTAAAGAAGAGCTATTACAGCATATAGCTTCTCATTATGAATGTTCTCTACGTGAGGCGTATGAGTATTATCATATGCATCATAGTGATACTATTAAGAATATTTTAAAGAAAAGAGGTGTTGATGATAAAGAAATTAAAAAGTTATTAAAATAAAATGGACAGTATAGTAACATCAGTTATAAAACAATTCGAAGAACGTAGTATCAAAGGTAAAGAAAAGTATGGTACTGATTTAGATAGAGAAGATTTAGCATTAATAGATTGGATAGAACATGCTAAACAAGAGCATATGGATGCTATTCTATATCTAGAAAAACTTAAACAACAATACCTTAAAGAACTTGAATCGTGAAAATACCTTCTATAGTAAAAACGATTCAGAAACAACCTATACAGGAAATTAACTATGCGTTCCACAAAACAATTTCTTATAGTCAGTTTTCTATCTATCATGAGTGTCCTCATAAATGGAAACTACAATACAAAGATGGCTTACAAGAATATTCATCTACTATCCATACTGTTTTCGGAACCGCTATGCATAGTACCATTCAGCATTATCTCACTTTAGCATATAATGAAAGTGCTGCGGCAGCTGATAGGTTTGATTTAGAAACATTTTTTGAAGATGAATTTAGAAAAACATACCTAGAAGAATACAAAGCAAATAAAGATACTCACTTCACTAGTGCAGTTGAAATGAGAGAATTTTTTGATGATGGTATAGCTATTCTAAATTACTTTAAGAAAAAACGAGGTAATTACTTTAGTAAACGTGGATGGTATTTAGTTGCTTGTGAGTTACCTATTGTTATAACGCCTAATAACGCGTTTAAAAACGTTTTATACAAGGGTTATATTGATATGGTAATGTATCATGAACCTACAAATACCTTTAAAATATACGACTTTAAAACATCAACTCGAGGATGGAATGAAGATGCTAAGAAAGATGAGCGTAAACAGTTCCAATTGTTATTTTATAAAAAATACTTTGGAGAGCAGTATGGTGTTCCTGAAGATAATATTGATGTTGAGTTTATTATATTAAAAAGAAAAATATGGGAGGAAAGTGAATATCCTCAAAGTCGAATCCAAGAATTTGCTCCTCCAAGTGGTAAAATTAAAATGAAAAAAGCATTAACTGCTATAAATAACTTTATAAATGAATGTTTTAATATAGACGGAACATACAAAGACACATTACATCTTGCAACACCTAGCAAAAACTGCCAATGGTGTCCTTTCAATGAGAGGAAAGATCTTTGTAACAAATAGTGTTTTTGTATATATTTATATACAAATGATGTTATGGATAAAAAGGATATGACACTAACAAGCGTTAAAGTTCAAAGCGACTTGTTTGAAGATTTTAAATTAGAATGTGTTAAGCGAAAATTTTCTTTACAAAAGCTTGTAGATAGAGCAGTCCATTTGTATCTTACATCAGATGAATTTAGAAAATCAATTCACAATCACAATAATTTAAATCGATAAAAGTTTTATGAATCAAAGTTTTGCGTATTTGCCTCAAAATGAGAGGAAAAAAATACTTTTGATTTGTGATGACATTCGAGTACACTCAGGTGTAGCAACTGTCGCTCGCGAATTAGTATTAAACACAGCCCAGCATTTTAATTGGGTTAATGTAGGAGGTGCTATTAACCACCCAGAACAAGGTAAACGATTAGATCTATCACCTGATACTAATAAGAATACCGGTTTAACTGATAGTTCTATTATTCTATATCCAACTAACGGATATGGAGATGCTAGGTTAGTTAGACATTTGATCCAAATGGAAAAACCAGATGCTATTTTCTTGATTACAGATCCAAGATACTTTATTTGGTTGTTCCAAATTGAAAATGAGATTAGAAAGAAAATGCCTATTATCTATCTTAACATTTGGGATGACTATCCAGCTCCAATGTATAATAGATCATATTATGAGTCATGTGATGCTCTATTAGCTATCTCTAAACAAACTAAAAATATTAATACTTTAGTATTAGGTGATAAAGCTAAAAATAAAGTTATTGAATATGTACCTCATGGTTTAAATGAAAATATTTTTAAACCACTTGATGTTAATACACATGAATTAAAGGAATTTAAAAAGAAATTATTTGGAGGTAAAGAAATTGATTTTGCTTTATTCTTTAACTCTCGAAACATTCGAAGAAAACAAATTCCAGATACAATGTTAGCTTATAAGTTATTTGTTGATGGATTGCCTGAGGAACAAGCTAAAAAATGTGCTTTTGTATTACATACTCAAGTAGTAGATGATAATGGTACTGACTTAGAAGCAGTAAGAGAATTGTTATTTGGTGATGACAAAAAATATAATATTATTTTCTCCCCAGCAATGCTCCCAGCAGATCAAATGAATCTGCTCTATAATAGCACTGACTGTCAGATCCTATTAACTAACAATGAAGGTTGGGGATTAAGTTTAACTGAATCACTATTAGTAGGAAATCCAATTATAGCAAATGTTACTGGAGGAATGCAAGACCAAATGCGCTTCAGTAAAAAAGGTAAATGGATTGATTTTGATGCTAAGTTCCCCTCAAACCATAATGGTACAGTTAAAGAACATGGTGAATGGGCGTTTCCAGTTTACCCAACTAACCGCTCAATTCAAGGTTCACCATTAACACCTTACATTTGGGATGATAGATGTAATGCAGAAGATGCAGCTGCTCAGATTAAGACATTATATGATTTGTCTAAAGAAGAAAGAAAAGCTTATGGTTTGAAAGGACGTGAATGGGCTTTATCAGATGAAGCAGGATTTACAGCTTCAAATATGGGTAAAAAAGTAATTACCACTTTAGATAAGTTATTTAAAACTTGGAAACCAAGAGAAAAATATGAGTTAGTAAATGCTAACGAAGTTAAACCTAAAACAGTACCTCACAAATTAGTTTATTAATACCAAAAAGTTATATGAAACCATTATTTTTTATTAGCTGTCCTATCGACACATATAGTGGATACGGAGCACGTTCTCGAGATTTAGTTAAAGCTATCATTGAGACAGACAAATATGATGTTAAAGTTATTCCTCAAATGTGGGGCAATACACCTTGGGGTTTTATTGAAGACAATCCTGAATGGGAATTTTTAACACCTCATTTATGGGCACAGCCTCAACTCCCAAAACAACCTGAAGTATGGATGCAGATTACAATTCCAAGTGAATTTCAACCAATTGGTAAATTTAATATTGGAGTAACAGCGGGTATTGAAACAACATTATCACCTGGTGACTGGATTGAAGGTATTAATAGAATGAATTTAACATTAACATCTTCTGAGCATTCAAAAGAAACATTTGTTAAAACTGTACTTCAAAAAGTAGATCAACGTACTAATCAAACAGTAGGACAACTTCAAGTTGAAAAACCAATTGAAGTGTTATTTGAAGGTGCTAACACTGATATCTATAAACCACTTGATACAGTAGAATCATTTCCTGAATTAACTGATATTAAAGAAAAATTTTGTTATTTGTTTGTAGGTCACTGGATTAATGGTGACTTAGGCGAAGATAGAAAAAATGTTGGTTTGTTGATTAAAGCGTTTTATGAAACCTTTAAAAACAAAAAACAAAAACCAGCACTTATTTTAAAAACATCTCAAATAGGTTCTTCATATTTGGATAGAGATGAGATTTTAAAGAAAATCACTATGATCAAGAAAACAGTTAATTCAACTGATCTACCAAATGTTTATCTATTACATGGTGAATTCACTGATATTGAGATGAATGAGTTGTATAACCACTCTAAAGTGAAAGCAATGATTAACCTTACCAAAGGTGAAGGTTATGGTCGTCCATTATTAGAGTTTAGCTTAACTAAAAAACCAATTATTACTACCAATTGGAGTGGTCATAAAGATTTCTTAGACGAAAAATTCACTACTATGCTTCCCGGTACTATGGCTAATGTTCATCCAAGTGCTGCTAATAACTGGTTGTTAAAAGAATCACAATGGTTTAATGTTGATACAGGGCATGTAGGACATCATTTAAAGAATATGTTTGAAAATTATAAATCATATACTGATGGTGCTAAGCGTCAAGCATATAAGAGTAAAAATGAATTTAGTTGGGATAAAATGAAGGATAAAGTAAGTCAATTATTTGATCAATATATTCCTGAATTTCCAAAACAGATACAATTAAAACTTCCTCAATTAAAGAAAATTGAATTACCAAAACTTAAAAAAGTAGAAGAAAATGTCGCCGGATAAAATTATAACTTGCCCTAAATCAGGAGGTGATCTGTGTTACGAAACACAGGTTACTCCTGAAATAACAAATTGGATGTCTCTATCTTGTGGTTATTGGACTAATAGTTTAATGACTAAAGATAGTGATTTCTATAATGAACAAATGGAAGTACTACCTGAGTTGTATAAAGCATTAGCTTGGGAAGATCCAACTACTGGTTTAACCTGGCTACCACAAACAATTAATCATCCAACCCAAGGTATGGTATTTGCAAATGGAGCCACTGCTGATAATTGGAAATGGGCTGCTGTTAAAGCAACTAAAGTAACAGAAGAGGAAAAAGAAAAATACCCAATCCCAAAACAACCAGGTAAATTCTATGAATACAGAATGAATATGGATACACTTCATCATTTTGAAGAAAGAGAATTTATAGATGCTTTAGAATATGTTGGCCTATTAGGATAATCTATTATATTAGGATTATATGAAAATTAGTTATGCTATTACAGTTTGTAATGAACTGGAAGAAGTTAAACGTCTTATTGAGTTTCTGTATTTAAATAAAAGACAAGAAGATGAAATTTGTGTTTTAGTAGATAAACCTAAAGCATCTAAAGAATTACTTTTTGAACTTTATAAATATGAAACTACTAGATGGATTATCTTAAAAGAAAGTGAATTTAAAGAACATTTTGCTAATTGGAAAAACCAATTAATGGACATATGCTCGGGCAGTTATATCTTTCAGATTGATGCTGATGAAATTCCTCACATTAACTTAATGCAGAATCTACCAGCATTATTAGAAGAAAATCAATTAATTGATATGATCAGAGTACCTAGAGTTAATACTGTAGAAGGATTAACTGAAGAACATGTACAGAAATGGGGATGGAATGTGAATGAAAAAGGATGGGTAAATTGGGCAGATTGGCAAATGCGTATTTATAAAAATACTCCTGATATTAAATGGAAAAATAAAGTTCACGAAGTTTTAGATGGATTTAAAACACATGGAATGCTTCCTATAGAAGAAGAGTGGGCTTTATACCATCCCAAAACAATAGAACGCCAACAAAAGCAAAACAATTATTATGAATCTATTTAAAGTAACTGATTACTTTTATCCTCACTCAATATTAGATATTGGGGCTAATATTGGACAATTTCATTCATTATGTAAGCATTATTTTCCAAACAGTAATGTGTTTTCTATTGAAGCCTCAGATGAATGTGAACCTTATCTTAAACAAATCACAGACCAATATTGTATTGGGTTATTAACTAAAGATAATTTAGAATATGATTTTTACAGTTTAAAATCTAATCCTATAAATACTGGAAATTCTATATATAAAGAATTAACTCATCATTATTCTGAAGATCAATTAAATATAATAAGAAAAAAAGGAATTAAACTAGATGATTTATTTAAACCAGGATCAGAATTTGATTTAATAAAAATAGATACTCAAGGATCAGAATTAGATATAATAAGTGGAGGAGAAAATTTATGTAGTAAAGCTAAAGGTATACTATTGGAAGTATCATTAACTCAATATAATGAAAATTCTCCATTATATAATGAAGTAATAGAATTCATGGATAATTTTGGATTTAAAATAGGAGAAATATTGGATGAAGTTAATAATCATATTGTACATCAACAAGATATTTTATTTATAAAAAAATAATGAAAACAGTTTTATTCTTTGACTTACATCTTAATGAAAGAGGATGCAGTGTATCAACTTATGATTATGCTCATTATAATGAGGTTATACTAGGTAATAAATCAATAATAGCATCATATAAAACAGCTGAATTGACTACTTATAATAAAATTAAAAACAGATTCCCAGAAGTATATCTTGTTGATAAGTTTAGTGATTTAGAAAATATAAAATGCGACTATGTTTATAACCAAAAGGCTGGTCATTATGATGGTGATTTAGTATCAACTGCTAAAAACTTAGTTCACGCTGTATTTCCTGCTTATGCCCCACATGGAGATGTATATGCCTATATATCTGAATGGTTAGCTACTGGCATAAAACAAGGAAGTATCAAATGTGAATTCACATCAACCCCAGATCCATCTACTATAAAAAATGAATTATTATATGTTCCATACATGGTAGATTTACCTAAAATAAATAATGATTTTAAAGATTTTTTTAATATTAAAAAAGAAGAATTAGTTATTGGATGGTATGGAGGTATTAATAGTTTTGATGGAGAATTAGGTATAGCTAAACAAGTTGTGATAGATGTAGCTAAAAAAAGAAAAGATATTAAATTTATATTTGTAAACCAAGAAGCATTTTGTAATGAAGAAAATACAATATTTGTTGAAGGTACAACAGATTTAGAACAAAAAACTACATTTATAAACACATGTGATATGATGCTTCACGCTCGAGGTAGAGGTGAAACTTTTGGTTTAGCTGTAGCTGAATTTTCTATTAGAAATAAACCTATAATCACATATGGTAATTCTCGAGAAAGAAATCACATAATAACTTTAGGTGATAAAGGATTTTATTATTATGATTATAATTCATTATATAATATTCTCATGAATATTCAAAAATCTGATTTGAAAGGAAAAGAATGGAATTGTTACCAATCACACACACCAGAAAAAGTAATGGAAAAATTTAATAATATATTTTTAATATGAATATAATAATTCCCATTGGTGGAGTAGGACAACGTTTTAAAGATGAGGGTTATGATATGCCTAAACCTTTAATTAATGTGTTGGGGAAACCTATGATTTATAAAGTTATAGATAACCTTAAAATTAAAAACACAGATAGGATTTATATTATTTATCATAACCATTTAAAGGAATTTAATTTTGAAACATTAATTAAATTCTGGTTTCCTAATAAAAACATATCTTTTATACCATTAGATCACCTAACCCGAGGAGCATCAGAAACTGTTTTAAGAGGTTTAGAAACATTTACATTTGAAGAATTACAAGAGAATACATTAATATTAGATTGTGATACTTTTTATAATGAAGATATAATTAGTAAATATAAATCTAGTGATAACAAAAATGTTGTATTTTATTTCAATGACACAACTCCCACACCTATATTTTCATATATTACTCTTAAAGATAATATTGTAGTTGATATTAAAGAAAAAGTTAAAATCTCAAACAATGCTAATACGGGCGCATATGGTTTTGAAAATGGCCAAGTATTAAAAAAGTATTGTTCTGAAGTTTTAAATTTAGGTAATGAACTTTATATATCCCATGTTTACAATAAGATGATTATTGATGGGAATACAATACAAGGAAATGAAATTAAAGATTTTCATTGTGTTGGAACTCCATTACAATTAAAAGTATACTGCAATCAAAATAAAGACAAAGCATCAGAATTAAGAGTCTGCTTTGATTTAGATAATACTTTAGTGACCCACCCTACTATACCAGGTGATTATTCATCAGTATTACCTATACAGCGTAATATAAACTACTTAAAACTACTAAAATCATTAGGTCATACTATTATTATTTATACCGCCCGTAGAATGAAAACTCATAAAGGTAATGTGGGGGCTATTATAGCAGATGTAGGTAAAATAACATTTGAATCATTAGATAAATTCAATATCCCATATGATGAAATTCATTTTGGTAAACCGTATGCTAATTTTTATATAGATGACTTAGCTGTAAATGCTAACTCTTCATTAGATAAAGCTATAGGAATATATGATACTAATACTCCATCTAGAAGTTTTAATAAAGTTGAATATAATGGTGATACTGTAACCAAAACCACATCCAATAATGGTGAAATATACTGGTACCAAAACATCCCAGGCCCAGCTAAAAAATATTTCCCAAAAGTATTAAATATAGTAGATAATAAAATCACTTTAGAAAACATAAATGGAGTCAGTTATTCTTATCTTTATATTAATAAATCTTTAACTGAGGATGATATCACAAAATTAGCTCTAGCTTTAGCTGATATTAGTACTAGTAGACAACCTTCAGAAATAGATATTTATGCTAATTATTCTAAAAAATTATTATCACGTTACAATAATAATTTAGAAATCTATAGTAAGTATCCTTCATCAAAATATATTTTTGAAACTATAAATAATAAATTAATAGAATATGAAACAAATAAAGAAGGTTATTTAACTATAATTCATGGGGATCCAGTTTTCACTAATATTTTAAAAACAGAAACTGGGATTAAGCTTATTGATATGAGAGGTAAAGTAGGAGATGAATTAACAATTTTTGGAGACGCCTACTATGATTTAGCTAAAATATATCAATCATTAATAGGGTATGATTATATTTTAAATAATATAGAAATAGATGTTTTGTACACTCAAAAGTTAATAAAACATTTTGAATCCCAATTCCAAGAAGTTAATTTAAATAAAATAAAACTAATAACAGCTAGTTTATTATTTTCTCTTTTACCATTACATGAAGAAAATGAAGAACAATTCAATAAATATTTTAAACTAATTGAAAATTTAATATGATCATCCAGTTTGACATCCCAAACAACCCACATAAACATAGACAATTCTGTACAATATTAGATAATGTTTATTTAACACATCATAATAAAGATACTAGTAATGGATCAGCTGTAGGATTAATATCTATAACCCATGATGGTAAATTAGTAAAAGCAGGTATTGATAAAGACACTCAAAAGTTAGGTAGTAAAGAAATATATTACGAAAATGGATTTAATAACTCTACTGACTATGATGAGGTAATAGATGAAAATGTATTTTTATTATATGATGATGCTGGAGTGAATTACTTACATTCATTTTTTGATCTGTTTGGTAGATGTCTTTATTTTGATATTTTAAAACAAGAAAAAAACATTAAACTTGGACTCTCAGAAGAATTTTGGACTGACTCAGGAAAAAATGATTTTATTAAACAATGGTTAAAATTATATTATGGAGATGATTTAGAAATAATATCTTTTAAAAAAGGAAAAACATATAAAATTAAACAAATAATTCTTTCTAATTGTCTTTATTGGTCTCCTGAACATACAGGTCATCAACCTATAATGGAGTTAATAAAAAAAACAGTTGAGAAGATTCAACCTATTGAAGTTAAAGCTAATGGATGTTATATATCTAGACAGGACACTATTAAATATGGTTGGTTTCATCCTCGAGAAATGGTTAATGAATTAGAATTAATTGAGAAAATTCAATCTGAGTTGAATTATGATATAATTGAGCTTATGAATTATAATTTAATTGAAAAGATTCAAATTTTTAAATCATATAAAAATATTATCCAACAGAGTAGTGCTTCAAATGTTAACATATTATTTTCCCCTAAAGGAGTAAATAATATAATATTAACTAATCCAAAACTAGGACCTTGGTTAAATTACAAATGTCAAGAATTTTCAACTGTTTCTGGGTGTAATTTATTAATATTAGAAGATATAGGTGAATTAATTCTAAACTCAGCACAACCTGATAAAAATGATCTTAATAATTTTCCTTGGAAGATTACAGACATAGATGGGGTTATAGATATCCTTAAACAAATAGATAGTGAAATTATTTGGAGTTAACATCTTATATTATTATATTATAAATAAAAATGAAGTACCATATTAGTATACACATAACACCATATGAAATAGACAATTATCAATTGTTTATTCATCAATTAAGACGTAATTTAAATTATATAAACACTGATATTATTTTTAATCCTTGTTTAAATCTATCTAATTATTTTTATGATTGGGAAAATAGTACTTTAAAAAGTGAGTTTTTTATTCATAAATTTAATGAATTGAATAAAATACTAGATAAAAAAATAACATTAGATAGTATTATTAATTTTGATGATAAAATATTAGGAGCATTAGATTACAAACGAGAATTTATTAAAACTTATAAAGATAAAGTAGATGCTTTTATTTGGTTTGATAGTGATATGATATTCCCTGATGATACAATTTATTATTTAATAAATTCATTTGAAGAAGCTAATCATAATAAATGTATTGTCACCCCCCAAATTGTTAGATTATGGGACACATCATGGGATATTATTGTAAACAAACAGTATTTAAACAGATCTTTATCTTTTGACACATATGCTGATTTTGATGGATATGAATTATATACACCTACAGAAGATAAAGAATTAATTGAAAACCCAATATATACTAAATTTGCATCAGGATGGTGCAATTTATTATCATCAACTCTATTCAAAGAATATGTTGAATATTCTGAAAAATTAGGTCATTATGGAAAAGATGATACTTTTGCTATGTTTGTGTTAGACATGTATAAGAAAAAAGGTCATGATATAAAACAATTTATAGTACAAAATTTAGTTGTGACTGAAAATAATAAATTTAAAATATCATCTTATGATGATTTAATTATAAAAAATACTAATATTAAGTCAAAAGAAACCTTTAGACAAGAGTCTGAGGATGGAATGAATTATGAATTAAACCAATTATATAAAACCATTTAAAACAATTATACTTAAATAACAAATATACAACTGATGATTTAGGTTTTCCATCAGGATGTTACATAATAAAATAATATGAGACATAATTTAGAACAATTAGTTAATCAACTTTATCAGACATCATCTGATATAAATGAACATATTCCTACATTAATTAAATATGGACAAGAATGTGAACATATAACAGAAATGGGTGTTAGAGGGATATATTCAACATGGGCATTTTTAGCCGCTGCTCCTAAAAAATTAATAAGTTATGATTTAGAAGATCCTTCTAATTGGGGAGGAAATATTAATGATGTTTATGAAACAGCAGAATCATATAGTTTAAATTTTGAATTTATTAAAGCTAACGTTTTAGAAATTGAAATTGAAGAAACTGATTTTTTGTTTTTAGATACATGGCATGTATATGAACAAGTAAGAGATGAATTGAAATTACATGCTAAAAAAGTTAAAAAATATATTGGATTTCATGATATTGTTTCTTGGGGAGAAAAAGGAGAAACTGAAGGTCATAAAGGGATAAACTATGCTATTAATGAGTTTTTAGAAAATAATAATGAATGGAAAGTAAAAGAAAAATTTTTAAATAATAATGGATTATTAATTATAGAAAAAATTAAATGAAAATAATCTACCGCATCTCAGACACTGGTTATAATAAAGTAAAACCAGATTATATAAACAATGAAAATTGTTTAAAAAACTTTGTTTATATATTTGATAATCAAAATCTTGAAATTATAGCTGATAATTGTAGTGAAACTACATTGCGTATGATAATGAAATATGTTCATCCTAACATGGTAAACATAGTATCTGTAGGTCATGGAGCCGGAACATTTAATTTAGCTTTAGATAAAGCGTTGAAATGGGATGATAATGAGATAGTTTATTTTGTAGAAAATGATTACCTACACAAACCAGGATCAGATAAAGTCCTTAAAGAAGGATTTGATTTAGGAGCATCTTTTGTATCACTATATGACCACCCAGACAAATATAGGAGCCCAGAACAAGGTGGTAACCCATATTGTGATGGTGGAGCTGAAGATACTAGAGTGTATTTAACAGATTCATGTCATTGGAAAATAACAAATAGTACAACTATGACATTCGCCTCTAAAGTATCAACTTTAAAACGAGTTGAACCTATATTAAGAAAATATACTCAAGGATCATATCCTGAAGATTTTAAAATGTTTTTAGAATTAAGAGAACAAAACGAATTATTAATCACCTCAATCCCAGGTTACTCAACTCATGGAGAAACAGCTTGGTTATCACCTTTAACTAATTGGGATCAAATATGATAAGTGTAATTATACCAACATATAAATCACCAGATATTCTTGATTTATGCCTTCAATCAGCTATTAAAGGACAACAAAATCAAAATCAAATTATAGTTGTTGTAGATGGGTTCTATGATTTAAATAAAGAAGTACTTGAAAAATGGGCTAAACATATTGACATTTTAAATTTAGAACAAAATGTAGGACTATGTAGAGGCACTAATTTAGGAGTTTATAATGCTCAATATGATAAAGTACTCATTGTAAATGATGATAATGTATTTCCTTTGAATTGGGATATTCATTTAGAAGCAGATTATATTGAAAATTCATTATTAACTCCTAATCAAATTGAACCATGCCCAAGTATGTTTCCTCAATTTCATATTAAGGATTTAGGGAAATCTGTTGATACATTTGATTTAAAACGTTTTCAAGAATATGAAAAAACTTTAAATGAAGTAGTATATAAAAAAACTCCTGAAGAAACAGGATCAACATTACCTATTTTTATGTCTAAAATAGATTATTTAAAAGTAGGAGGTTGGGATGAAAATTATGATTTAGGAATGGTAGCCGACTGGGATTTTTTCCTTAAATGCCAACTGTCAGGATTAAAAATGCTTAGAACTTATAACTGTCATTTTTATCATTTTGCTTCTGTATCCACTAATGGAGAAAAAAGACAAAAAGCAGAACAGAATGGTCATGAGTATGCCAAATATAAATGGGGTGATTATATAAAACATAATCCGCAAAATAATTTAAAGTTTTTATGAGGCTGTTAAAAGATATAACACCTCGAAACTTTAACCACTTCTGCCAGCGAACAACTAACTATCAAAAATCTCAATTAAGACAAGATCTATTTGTATTGTTTGTTACTAATTTTAAACAAGATGGTTATTTTATTGAAGCTGGGGCTAGTAATGGAGTCACATTCAGTAATACTTTTACTTTAGAAAAAAACTTTAATTGGAAAGGAATACTTATTGAACCTAATATATATTGGGAAGAATCTTTAAGTAAAAATAGAACATGCCATATAGGCTATAAAGCACTTTGGAAAGAAAATAGTTCTGTTTTGTTTAATGAAATTTTAAATAATCCTACTTTATCACATATATCAACTGTTGACCCAAGTAGTTGGATGTTTGATATTAACCAAGAGAAAAAACAGCAATATATAGTTCCAAGTATTACTTTATTAGATGTTTTAAACTACTATAACGCCCCAAATAACATAGATTATTTATCTTTAGACATTGAAGGATCAGAATATGATGTTTTAAGCAGTTTTGATTTTGAAACATATAATATTGAAATCATAACAGTTGAACACAACTATTCTCCTAATAGAGAAAAAATATTTAATTTATTACAAGATAGATACACTCGTGTGTTAACTGAAGTAAGTGGAAAAGAGGATTGGTATATTAAAAAATAGTTTGGCTTTCTAATTTTTTGAAGTTATATTTAGTTAAAATTAATAAGCATGGAATATAACAATAGTGATTATTATTTCTACTCACACCTAGACCCAAATAAAGAACCTATTGGAACATGTAGAGCAGGTACTTTAGGTATAGCTGCTTACTATTTTGCCTCTATGAAAGGCATGGATACTAAAGATTTTTTAAAATTATATTCTATAAGCATAAAGAATGAATCTAAATAATTTTGGAAATAGATTAAAAATTAATCGAAACAAACAGTCTCAAGAAAAAGATGTGTTTGTTGAATTTGTTAATATGTTAGATGAATGTTGGGCTAGAACTAATTTTCTCCATGACCATCTAAAAATTGACTTCTACAATTATGAAGAGTCATACTATAGCATCATTGAGAATCTTATTTATCTCAAATATGGAGATGAAGTAGGTGCTTTAATTTTATGGTATGTATATGATAGATTTGATTCTGATGGTGAACTCCAAAAACTAGAAGTAACTATTCCTGGTAAAGCTAAAAAAGTATACACACTTAAGACAGCTCTTGATCTTTGGAATCTAATTGATAAAATAAATAAAGCAAATCAAAATAATAATTTATGAGTAGATACTGTAAAGTATGTGGCATTGAAATTGATCCTCGAAGACTAGCCATCCTCCCAGACACCCAAACCTGCACTCAACATTCAACAGCTGAGAAGAAAGTAGCAATGGTAGTCCAAATGGGAGAAGGTGATCACACATGGACTGAAACTTATGCTGTGGAAAGAGAAGTATATGATAAGATTCAAGAAGCAGAAAAGAATTTTAGAAAAACAACTACTCCTAAAAAACCAAAAGTTAAACCAACTGAGGAAGAGGAAGCAGAATTATCTGTATTAGATGAATTAGAGGAGGAAGAATTGATTGAAGATGATGAGTTTATTGATGATGAAGATGATTACTCACATGATGAATACACTGAAGACGAAGACTAATGCCTAAAGCAATACATTTAAGTAAAGAGCAAATTTTAGCAGCAATGGACAAGACAAAATCTGTCCGTGCTGCGGCTCGTTATTTGAATATATCATACCAACATCTTAAAAAATGGATGAAGGTGTATAAGGATGAAAACGGAGTAACTTTATTTGAAGCCCATAAGAACCAATCAGGTAAAGGTATTCCTAAATTCTTATCAGCATCCCATTACAATAAAAAAGAACCAGCATTATTAGATATACTTGAAGGTAGAGTCAACCCAGCTCATTTTAACCCTCAAAAAATAAAGTATAGAATGATAACTGAGGGTTTCTTAAAAGAAGAATGTTATAATTGCGGATTCCATGAACGTCGAGTGTCTGATTATAAAACCCCACTTGTCCTCCACTTTAAAAATGGTAACAAACAACATTACTCTTTAAATAATATGGAGATGTTATGTTACAATTGTTATTATTTAACTGTTGGAGACTTGTTTACTAATAAACAACTTGAGGGATTAGAAGATCATAAACCAATGAACCAAAGTGAAATAGATTGGGAAGTAGATGATTACACTCTCCAGCGTTTAAGAGAATTAGGTTTAGATAAATCTCATCCCCCAACCGATGATGGAAGTGAATTTATTAGTAGACTTTAAATATTTATTAGTAGATGAAGAAGAAAAAACATAATGATATTATCAATGATTACGACAAAATTAAGTCTAAACATCTTGACAATCTAGCTAGCAAAATGTTAGCTAATGATGAGAAGATGAATAAACTTAAAGGTAAAGACATTAACCCTAACTTTTTAGACTTATTTTAACATGGCTATTGAGATAACATTAAATAACAGTGACGAGTTTCAAGATATGATTGACAAGAAAGACTTCACCATATCTAAAGCTGTAGTTGAAACTATTTTAGCTAATCTGAATACTCGTAAAAAACATCTTCATGTACTATCAGTTAATTGTTTAGAAGATGGGGCCACATATGACATTACCCTGGAACGAAAATACTTTGCTGAGACATTACAAGAAAACTTAAAATACTATGTTGAGAAAGAACTCTATGAGGAGTGTTCTCAAATAGTAGAAGCTATAAATAAATTAAAAGAAAAAGAAGACAATGGCAGCAAAAACACAGACACAAACACTAAATCGAAAGCCAAGACGTAAACGTCCAGGTGTTCACTCTAAAAAAAGAGCAAGCAAAATTAAAACAAGCAAACGTTATAAAAAGCCTTATAAAGGACAAGGCAAATAAATTAAATAAAGTTATGAGTAAAAATTCAGCTATTCAAAATTATGAATGCGCTAAAGCATTCGCCCAGGTTATGGAATCAATTCGTAAAAAGAATCAACGCAATCAACAATCCAACCAACCAAGACAAAAAGTAGAAAAATACCATCCTGCTTTAAAGTACAATGGAGAGTAATGTTTTAGCGTATTTTGATGAAATTCCTGATAAATACTTAGTCTTAATGGCTGAGTACAATTGGGGTAAGTTAGAAGAATTATGTACACTTCTAACACTAGATATTGAGATAGCCAATCAAGGGAGGTTAAGTAATTAACCCTCTTGTTTGGCTTCCCAAAACCTTGATGTTATATTTAGATATAATTAAAGGTTATGATTGAACGTGAATATGAATTTAAAGATGGTAAACATTATGTTAAAGGTGGATTCACCCCACCTATGATAGTTGACTTAGTGACTAAGAAAGCTATTATACCTTGGTGGGTTAATGTACCATTAGACACCACTTTAGAGGATGTTATTTGGGAGAGGGGTGATATGGAAATTATCAAACCGCAATCAAACATTATTGAAGTAGCCTCTAGTTCAGGTGAGGGTAAATACCAAATTAAAAAGATAGGTAATAAGTACCAATGTAATTGTCCTGGTTATTGGAGAAGTAAAGATCGTATTTGTAAACACATTAAACAAATAATAAATTAAGGTTATGAAAAAAGTAGGAAAAATCACAAACACATGGAAACGAGCACTCCAACAAGTTCGCTCAAGTCAATTGAATGAAGCAATTGAAACACTAGATGAATGCCTATTGATTCTAACATTGGCGACTGAAGACAATGTTGAGGAACTAGATGGTGTAAGTGTTGATCTTTGGAAAACACGAGTATGGGTTAAACTAGAAGACTTAGACGCAGTACCAGCTTATGATTCCTATATCTAAGAAAAAACTAGTAACTGAAGACCCAGATAGAAAACCATACATTGTATATAATGAACATTTACAAGTATGGGTGGGCCTGAAAGATGGAGGTCGAGTAGCCTTATTCTCAGATGAGTATGATGATGCTAAGCCGCTCCATTATGATCAACAGTTCAAAACACTACAGCGTATAGCTGGAAGTAAATTAGAAAGAGAATTCATATGAAATTACTAATAGGGATAGGAGTTGGAGTGTTAGCTCAATTGTTAACATTCCTCCAGTTACAAGGTAGATGGAAGTTTCCTTGGATGAAAGATCACCCCCATATAATTGTATGGCTAGGTATTCCTATTTCCTATTTATTCATGTATTCTGTTCAATGTATGGTAGAACATTTTGGAGGACAACTTTGGCCTTCTAGACTAATAGGTTTTGCTATTGGAACTATTATTTTTACATTTATGTCTATAAGTTGGTTCAATGAACCTATTAGTATGAAAACAGGTATCTGTTTACTATTAAGTGTTTGTATTTTATGTATTCAATTATTTATGAAATAATATGGCTGAGAAAACAGGTAATACTATAAAATTGTTTTATGACTTCCCTACTCAACTGAGTACTGAAGTGTTTAGTGGAGGTGATTGGAATCGAGTCACATGTCGTAATTTTAGAAGTTTCAATGGTCCAAGACGTATTATGAAGTTTGATAGACAGAATCAATCATACTATGAAGATTATAATGGTCCTGTGTTTTTGTTTGAAACTAATATTAGGCTAAAAGACATGAACAAAAAAGGATATGTTTATCCTCATGACGCACCTCCTAAGGCTCAACCAAGACCTTATGAATATTTATAATTAACTAATGAAAAACCTAACCATGGACCCAACAGCAACTACTATGGAGTATATCATAAAGTCCGCTATTTATGAAAACAAAATGGAATTGATAACCCCATCCAGAGAGTACAGTGATAAAGAGGTAGCATATATAAAAGGTTATATTCAAAGTTTAGAGGACATTTTAGAGGAGTTAACACTTTTGAACAAAGAGGAGTTAACTTCTATTTATAGAATATGTTTAAATTAATTGTAGGTATCGTATTTATACGGTACCCATGGTTGAGCAATTATTAACATATCATTTCCATAAAGTGATAAGAGTAATTAACTCTTGTGAGACAGAAGAGCATATTTATGCTGCTAAGAAAATGATTAGTTGTTTTGTTAATTATTGGAAAGGCAAATTAAAAGTTGAAGTACTTAGACATTACTTGAAATACTTAAATATACTGTTTAACTATAAAAAAAACTCTATCTTAAACCATGACTAATGAAGATCGTATTGAGGATATTTGCTTTTACGCCTACCAAAGAGGAGATTATGACCAATTAATAGAATTGGTTATTAAAAGTGAAAAGAAAAATCCTCATAAACAAAGGATTGATCACTTTGAATATGCTAATTTTAAATTAAAAACTAGCTATATGCTGAAATAAAATTAAAAAATATGTGGTTTATATTTGCTTTATTGATTGTCCTTATAATTGGTGGAATATTCATGGATCTATCACACAGACTTGAAAAAGCCCCTAAATCGGAACATAAATACATCCAAATAATACATTGGGGTTTAATAATTCTTTTTTATATCACTATTATATATTGGATTCGTACTTGGTAAAATAAGTTTGGCTTTCCAAGGTTTTGATGTTATATTTATGATATAATTAAAAACACATGGAAAAGAATACATACAATGGATTATCTGAGCGTCATGTTGCTCAAATCATCAGACGAAAAATGATTCAGAAAGCTAAACCATCAGGTAAGGCTTATAAAAGAGAAAAATATAAGTTTACAGGTGAATGAAACAGTTATATTTTTATAATGATAATGTTTATATGGTGTTGAGGGCTATCCCTATTAGTAACTTTTATAATAAAGAAGAACTAAACAGAGAATACCTCAATGGCTGGAAAGAATATTTAGGGGCTGATCATATATTAAAGACTGATACTAGGTTTTTATTTTGTGAAACAGTACCTGAACCAGAATGGAATGAAGTTATAAACGAAACACTAGTTACAGATGAAGAACAGTTACAACCCGAACAGCAAGATATTTAGAACAATTGTTTTAAGCGGTGAGATAGATGAATCATCTGTGAAGGATGCTATTCAAACAATCTCATTTATAAATGAAATTGATGATGGTAAAGAGGTAGTTGAACCTATAAAACTAATTATTAATAGTTTAGGTGGTAATATACTTGATGGTTTTGCCTTAATTGGTGTTATAGAAAACTCATTTGTTCCTGTTTATACTTATGGTTATGGATCAATAATGTCAATGGCATTACCTATTCTAGTTGCTGGTGATAAACGTTTTGGTCACCCATTAGCTACATTTATGTATCATGAGTGTTTGGATAGTGTACCTTATGATAAGATGTCTATCATAAAGGAAAACATAGAAGAAACAGATCGATTGATGGATATGTATGATGACTATCTCATCTCCAGAACAACACTTACTCAGAAACAGTTAAATAAAGTCAAGAATAAAAAAACTGACTGGTATTTTGGCTCTGATGAAGCTCTTAGTTATAATATAATAAATGAAGTAATATGAAAGCAAAATTAACATTTGATTTAAATGATCTTGATGATCGTATGGAACATGAACGTTGTGTTAAATCAACTGACATGGCTCTTGTATTATGGGAGATAATGACTAACTCATACCGTGGTTTAACTAACGGGTATGATGAGGATGATAGTTACCATAAAGGTGTAGACGCTGTTTATGATCACCTAAAAGAATTGTTATATGAACATAATATTGATGTTGATAAATTAATCCGATGAACCTAATTAATACTTTCACTTACCCATTTAGGGACTTTTATAGACGTGTACGTAATGTACTACGATGGCTACCAACCATTTGGAAAGACAGAGACTGGGATAATAGCTACATAAATGAAATCTTAATCAGGAAGCTTGAGTTCACTCGAGACTTCTACCTATCAGATAAACCCTACAGTTTGGAGGCTAAAAAAACTGCTGATGAGATTCAAGAAGCTATTTCCCGTCTCCACCAAACTAAAGACTCATGGGACTTCTATGAAGCCCCAGCTATGGAACAATTAGAGGAAAAATGGGGTCTAACAGCTTTTAATTTTGAACCTTACGAGCATGATGAAAAGGGTAATGTACTTACTTATGAATTGAAGACAAAAATTGAAAAGGTAAATACTGAAGAAGAGGAAGAACAATATAGTAAAGAATTTAGGAAAACAGTAAAAGAAGCTCGTGAACAGTATATGAAGGATAAGATTAAAGCATATAAATTTATAGCTAAAAATATAGACAAATGGTGGGATTAAAAAAGAAATTAACATTATGGTGGGAAAAGAAAACTAACTTTAATCCCTATGGTGTTTGGCCTGAAGGTGCTTGTCCTGTACAAGCAGAAGGTTATACTGAAGACGGTAAGTGGTACTATTTTAGAGCAAGAGGTAGTCATATTCGGTTTGTGATTTGTGAGTCGGAAGAGGATTATAGTAATTGGCCTGACACTAAGTATCTCTTTGAAAGAGAATTAAATTATGGTGATGGTATGTTTCAAGCAGGTTGGATGTCTCATGAAGATGCTGTTCGTTTAACTACAGTATGGTTAAATGAGTATTATGAAAAAACTCAAGAACTTAAATTAAACAAAAAATGGCTGAACAAACTGAAATAGAATTCTCAGGTTACAAATGGCAATCAGGTAACAGATGGGGTAATTATCATCCTAAAAATCCTACATATTGGTGTGATCCATCATGTGTAGATGTCACTAGTAATATTTTACGATTACAAACTAAACGCCATAAGATAGTAACTTCAGATGCTGGTGTAATTGATATTGGAATTGGGTTGGTAACATCTGTAGATGATTTTGGCTACGGTAGATTTGAAGCTGAAGTAATGTTACCTAAAGGTACAGGTTTATTCCCTGCATTTTGGTTATGGGGAGCAGATAGTTGGCCACCTGAAATTGACATATTTGAAGGTTGGAGTCGTAAAAGTGGTTTATATACTTCAAAATATATTCCCTACTTTAGTTTATCTTCAAATATTCATTATGGAGATTCAAATTATACTCATAAATCAATCAAATCCAAATCTCATATGGTCTGGAAAAGATTTGATAGATGTTATACTAAATTTGAATTAGATTGGTACCCAGATGAAATTATTATCTCATATGATAATATGATTGTGAGACGAATTGACAACATGGATGTACTTCAATGGTTTGAAAATAAAAAAATGCAAGTTGTATTTAACAACGGAGTAGACAACCCATCTGAGTACACTAATGATTCAGTAATGTTAGTTAAGAATTTTAAATACACAGAATGGTAAGGCAATTACTATTAATTTTATTTTTATTAGGAACTATAACCAGCTATAGCCAATCACGACGCCCTAAAAGTACTAAAAAACCTACTATTCAGGATGTTATAACTGAAAAGAAAACACCTGAAGACATTCTTAAAGAAGTTTATAAAGCTAGACTTGATTCCGCATCTCAATTTTCATATACTTGTATGCAGTATCTAGTTGAAACTAAAGTTGAACTTGATAGTGTTAAAAAATCAAATCAAACACTGTATGTTATAATTGATAGACAACTAGACTCACTTGCCTCCGCCCGCAATAAAGAAAAACGAGCAATGCAAGTGATGTTAAAAGAACATTATAGAAAACGTTCCTGGGTTAAAGCATTTATTGGTCAAACAGTTTTTGTAGGTGGAGCAGTAGGAGCATTTATAACAGGCGCTTGGATTCCTATAGGAATGGGAGTGTTAGTTGTAGAAGTATTTTTAATACTAGAAAGTAGATATAGTGAAGTAAAATTAGAAGATAATAAACAAGAACCAAAACGATATAAAATTTAAAATTATGATAAACACAATTATTAGCTTAGCAATCTTAGGATTTGGATTAAATTATTATTTCAAATACCAAAACCTTAAAAAACAAATGTCTACACCTTCAACCACCCCAACAGGTGATGAGCCAAATGATACTACACAACCAACAAGTGTACCTGAAAAACAAATAACAGATCTATAATAAGTTATGACAGAAGAAAAAACATTAGTTGCAGACCATGATGAAGTTTTTACAATAGACAAGTATTATTCCACAAAATTCCCAGGATATTATCAACTAGGTGGAAGTGAAGGAGTGCAAATTTATCTTGCAAAAAAACCAAAATGGTTTCATAGGAAAATGATGAAACTATGCTTAGGATTGGAGTGGATTAACAATTAAAAAACAACAAGTTATGATATCAGATGATTTTCAAATTGGACCTAATGGTGCTTATGAGCGTGTAGGTAATGATTTAGACATAGCATACCAAGACCTACTACAAGACATTCTTGATAACGGAGTAGAAAAAGAAACTAGAAATGGAGGGACCATATCAGTATTCGGAAGACAGATCAGACATAATATGCAAGATGGCTTTCCATTGCTTACAACTAAAAAGATGGCGTGGAAAACAATGGTAACTGAGTTGTTATGGTTTCTGAGAGGTGATACCAATATCAAATACCTTGTTGACAATAATTGTCATATCTGGGATGGTGATGCTTATAAAGCGTATTTAAAAAAATATGAAAAGGATAAACTTCATGGTGTTATTTATGAAAACGATGAAACCCAAAATAGACCTTTTTCAAAAGAAGAATTTATTAATTGGATTAAGAATAATGATAAGTTTTCAGAATTATATGGTGAATTAGGGCCAATTTATGGAGCACAATGGAGAAACTGGTTAAATATTCCTGGTGAAGAAAATAAAGGCAGTAAAGACCAAATTGCAAACTTAATCTCTGAACTCAAAACAAACCCAGACTCAAGACGACTAATGGTTTCAGCTTGGAATGTAGGTGAATTAGACCAAATGGTTCTTCCACCTTGCCATTATGGATTTCAAGTTTATACAAGAGAGTTGAGTGATAAAGAAAGAGTTGCTATTTTTATGGAAAATAAAAGAACTAATAAGTTTGAAGATAATAATTGTGATATACCTAAACGAGCAATCTCTTTAATGTGGAATCAACGTTCAGTAGATACGTTTTTAGGTTTACCATTCAACATTGCTAGTTATGGTTTACTACTTGAAATCATTGCTAAAGAAGTTAATATGGTACCTGATGAATTGATTGGTAACTTAGGTGATGTGCATCTTTATAGTAACCATATTGAACAGGCTAAAGAGCAGATTAATAGAACACCATTTGAATTACCTATAGTTAAATTAAGTTCGGGTCATAATCTAAGAGCTATTCTTAAAGGTAACTTTAATGAAATTGATCCTAATGACATTATGTTAATCAATTATCAATCACACCCATCAATTAAAGCACCTTTATCAAATTGATACATATTTATAATAAAAATAAACTATGAAAAAATCCGAACTACAACAAATTATTAGAGAAGAGATCACTAAAATGTTAAATGGAGACATAAATGAATCTATGGATAAGGATAATTATAAAAAAATTACTGATGCTGTCAATAATTATAAACAAGATATTAATAAAGCTTTAGTAGAAGGTTCAGACCATAGATATTGGAAAATACAAGTACTTCCAAATTATGATAATTTTATTGGTGGTTTTAATCTTCAAGCAACAGCTACTGATGCAGTAGATAGAAACATTGTTCTCGGGAAATATGAAATAAGAAAAACCATAGATAGTGTTAAGAAATTACCGTTTGTAAGTAAAGCTAAAGTATCTTCAGCTTATAATACAAAAATGTTAACTGTTATTTCTATAGGTCTAAAAATGAAAAAATGAAAAAATCCGAACTACAACAAATCATTAAGGAGGAAATTAGTAAGGTTTTAACTAAAAATCAACTTGTTAAAGACTTTAAAAAATAGATAGGAAAGGATAAAACTCCTACTTCTGCTGATATCGACTACTATACCAGAGAATACAAACTCACTCCAGACCAAAAATCAATACTTAAAAAAATATTTCCTTCTGATGATATAAAAATCAAAAGTACAGGCCCTACCCCTGATACAAGATTTAGAAATAAATAATAGTTGCCAATCACACCCATCAATTAAAGCACCTTTATCTAATTGATTAAGTGTTTAGAGAAGCTTAGACAGGAGTCATAGGCTCATATATGTATAATAAATAAAACCACATTTGTTGTGAGTTAAATCTTAAGGTTTTGGGAATACACTTCAAAACCATGAAAAAGATATTTCCCACACTGATGATTTTGATAGCAATGCTATCATTCACCTCCTGCTACCTTCAACAAGAAGTTGAAGTAATCCGAAACAGAAAACAAAAAACTGAGCAGTTTGTTCATCAAAGACAAACTATTAGAGATGGCTTGTTTTCTAAAAATCGCAAACTAAGAGACCGACATCAATACTTCTATCATGACAGTGATGGTGGTTGGCACTTTAGACCTAGCCCTGATAGAAAGGACTTTATACACTACAAGAGAACTGGTGGTGTAAGAGGTACTGGGGGTAAAGTAAGAGTAATTAAAAGGGCTACTGTTGCCAAGCCTAGAAAGTAAAGTCTTTCATCTATAAAAAATCGCGATTAGTCTCCTTCATAATTATGAATAGTTGATTGTTCATGATAGGATTAGAATCTGAATATTTATAATAAACAAAAAATAAAAGTATATGAAAAAATTAATTTCCGTTCTGTTATTAACTGTTTTTTCAATTGTAAGTTTCTCTCAAAACTTAGCTGAAAACGTTAATAACCAAGTAATCTTAAAATACAAGCAAGGTACACCTTATAGACTTGTAGATGCATTCACTGAATTTTATAGTGTTCCTGTAGTTGCTCAATTTGATGCACTTGGGATGATTGTAGTACAATTTTCTGGTAACTATGATGATTTTTATAAGAACTGTTCTGATAGTGATTTATTTGACATTATAGAAAGAAACCAAATCCAGGAAATGAAAATGGATTATATTCCAAATGATCCTGAGTTTGCTGTTAGTTGGCATTTAAGACAAGCATCTGATAGAGACATTGATGCTGATGAGGCTTGGGATTTACTCCCAACTGACAATCAATGGGTATCAGTAGCAATGTTTGACGGTGGTTTGGATATGACAATGCCTGAATTTGTAGGTAATGTTGATAGTCCGTTTAACGCTGTTAATGGCACAAGTGCTATCCCATATGTTAACTCAGAAGACAAACACGGTACCGCTTGTTCAGGTACCATTGCCGCTAGAACAAATAATGGAGTTGGTGTTAGTAGTGTAGGTAATAACTTTGTAAGAGTTATGCCTGTTAATATTATGTCACAAGTATATGCCGGTGGTAATTTCGCTACCACATCTGCTATACAAATCGCAGCTGTTAACGCTGCTATAAACAATCCAAATTGTGTTGCTATCGCAATGTCATATGGTGGTAGTGGTTATTCAGCTGCTTTAGAAGCCGCTTTTCAATCTGCTAGAGTAAATGGTAGAGGTGGAAAAGGAATGATGGTATTTGCTTCTTCAGGTAATGGAAGCTCAGGTACTGCTGCTCAATACCCAGCTAATTATAATGGAGTATGGGGTGTTGGTGCAACAACAAGCACAGATCTTAGAGCATCATTCTCTAATTTTGGTCAGATATGTGACATCTCAGCTCCTGGTACTCAAATTAGAACCACAGACCGTTTAGGTGCTGATGGTTATAATGCCACTGACTATACTTCAATTAGTGGTACTTCATTTAGTTGCCCTATTACAGCTGCAGCTTCAGCTATTGTCGCTTACAAAAATTGGGAATTAACTGATGATGAGATTTTAGCCATATTGTCTAGTACCTGTGAGAAAGTAGGTGGTTATACTTACTCTAATGACCCAGCTTGGCCATTAAGTACTCGTAGTAATGAATTAGGATATGGCCGTATTAACCTTAAAAATGCTGTTATTGCCACACCAAACCCAGGTGGTACACCTCCACCTCCACCTCCAGTGTTAGTTTCTAATTACACAGTTAATAGTGTTGTTGTGACACCAACTAGTGTGAATTTAGGTGAAACTATTTTAGTGAATTATAACGCTATGGTGGCTGAAGAGCTCAATGTAACATCTACTTTTGCTACATTTGTACAAGTACAATATCGTTACTCAGCCAATTCAACCTACGGTGATGCTGATGATATCATTATTGGAGTTGATAGTGTAGGTTTAGGTGGTGGAATCAATTCAGTAACCAAATCATTCTCTTATAATGTTGGTGGAATGGCTGGTACACGTTATGTGTTTGTAACTATTAACTATGATAACACTGTTGAAGAATCTATTATCACAGACAATACTAGCTTCAAAGCATTTAATGTTGTTAACCCATCCATGTCAGGTACTGATGTAAGAATTGAATTAGTACAACCTGTAGCTAATCCTTGGACTACATCATTACAAATTGTGAACACACAATGGAGAGCAGTTAACACAGGTACAGTTCCTATTACTCAAATTAATTATACTAGACGTTGGGTTGATTGCACAGCAGCATTTGGATGTATAACTAACGCTACTTGGAATGGTAATTTATTACCTGGTCAATCAACATTGTTACCTGCTAATAATTCTTATGTGAGTATTAACTTATGCCATCCAATTCGTTGTGCTGTACCAGTTGGTGCCTCAAATACATTTAGACTTGATATTGTAAGTGTTAATGGTAGTACTGGTGATGCTGATTTGGCTAATAATAGACTTGATTTAGTATTTAATAGATTAGCAGCCAACCAAGAAGATATTATTGGTAACTATCCTTTAATAGATGACCCAAATGCTATTTTAATAGAGGATGACTATCCTGTCTCTATGGATATTTATACCATATCAGGCGCATTGTTAGATATTAATCGTTACAATGAATTACCTAGTGGTATGTACATCTTAAAAGCGAATTATTTAGACCGCACTGAAACATTTAAGTGGGCTAAGTAATTAAGGTTGTTAGTTGCATTTAAGCCGTTACGACTGGCTAAGTAACTAATTAAAACCAATATATGAAACACTTATTATTAGCTTTAATGCTAGCAATAGGTTTCGACACAAGTGCTCAAGTTGATGGAATGTTTGCTTTTAGTCTGGACAGTAACCAAGATACTGTTTACAGTATGTACAATGCGTCTCCAGATATTAAAGATGAGTTAAAGGATCATTTACTTGAGATGTTTCATGGTTATGAATTAACAGACGGTGTATGGATAATAAATCTACCTAATAGTAATTCTAAGGTATTAGGTGATTTGTTTTTAACAGAAACCCAAACGTGTGTTTTATTTGATTTTTATGTTGACGAGGTAAAATACTCAGATGGTACAACTTACCAAGCTGAACGTTTCACCAAACCTCTTAGAACATTAAACAAATATTAAACACATGAAACACTTATTTGCCATTTTAATGCTTCTGGCCACTGTAGTTGGTCAAGCGCAGTATCTCGCTGGTGCGGTTGATACAACATTTATTCTTAATAATGACGGAGTTCCATTCTCTACTAACGGCTATTTAAGAGCTATGGGAGTAGAAGTAGTTGGTAACTCCGTTTATTATGCTTTTGCTACTAGTCCTGGAGTACCTGCTATTAGAAAGTATGACTTTCAAGGTAATGAGGATGAGAGTTGGTATACTAATCAAATGTCAACTTGGGGTACTCAATTTGCTACTACATATTTAGAACCTGAAAAAGATGCTACTGGTAATTATACTGGTAGTTTCTTTATCTGCGGTAGAAACAGTTTTAACTCTATGGCTGACCAAGGTGTTAGATTTTTAAATAAAATCAATGCTGATGGTACTAGAGATTTAAACTTTGTTTGCCCTATTACAAGCTGGATTAATATTTGTTCTACTATTTATCATGATTGGGAGAATAATAAATTATATTATGCCTACCAAAATGGTAATAGCACTACTCAAACAATTGTTAGCTGTGACCCAAACACAGGACAAACACTACAGACACTTACAATCCCAGGATCAAATGGATTAGTTAGTAAAATAGCTAAAATTCCTAATAGCAATGATCTCATAGTTGGTGGTAGTGTTAGCTTCGCTCATAACGGACATGACTATATTAGCTTATTTAAATTAACAGAACAATTTACTATTGCTCCACTTGAAGGCATTACTGATTTACCTTGTAGCTTTGTAGTAGCCGATTTATTGTTTGTTAATGATATGGATTGTGCTGGTAATGAAAATGGCTCAATTAAAGCCTATATTGCTGGTAGTGGAAGCCAAATGGCAGGGGTTGATGGTCTTAGAGGAATCGCTCGATTTACTTTAAACAATGGAGTATGGAGTATTGATGCTAATTATAATGCTGGATGTAGTGGGTCAATTAGTGATATTGCTTATTATAATTGTCATTTAATTGCTACTGGTAACTTTGCTAGTTCAATGCCTACTGGTTTATATGCTCCATCTTGGACTCCTAAAGTAACTGCATTTACAAGTGAAGGACAACTTAGTCCTGAATTTCAAATGCAAAACATTGGATATGGTTTAGGAGGTGTTTACACCGCTGGTCTTGAAAATAATATAGGACAAGGCTCAGGTAGATGTTTAGCTGTTAATCCAAATGATGATGGTAATGATAGATGGGAAATCTTTGTTGGTGGTGCTTTTGTTAATATAATACAAGCAGGTAGTTCTCGTACTGTACTTAAGTCCGCTAATTACATTGCTAAATTATATGGATTTAGAAACACAGTTGACCCTAATTTCTCATATTGTTTAGATGGTAATACCATTTCAACATTTGATATGATTAATACTTCAGGATGTGAGAAATGGGAATTGTTTACTACTACTAATCCACTTACTAATTGGACTTTAATTAGAACAGAAACAACTTATGACTTCACTGATACTGCTTTAGTTAAAGGTGTATGGTATAGACTTGTTAGAACAGTCACTGAGTGTGGTAGTTCATGTTCTTATGGGTATATTATTCATATGGATGCCTCAAACTGTAACCCATCACATACTGGAACTGAATTAAGAGCATTAGTAGTTAAACCTCAACCTACAATCACACCCCAAGAAACAACCCCATCTGACATTTCAGTGTACCCAAACCCAACTTTAGGGTTAGTTACTGTAAATGATGATTTTAAAGGAGCATTTAGAAATATAGATGTGTATAATTCTCTAGGCACTAAAGTATTAAGTACAACTACTAATATAGATGCTTATCAATTGAACATAGATGAACTTCCTAGTGGAGTGTACAT
>Ga0315901_10001857_pt1 | contig 30027 bp, 58 predicted proteins | sample LakEriMetagenome_10_FD_203761 | JGI IMG/M metagenome (GOLD analysis project Ga0315901, IMG submission 203761) | Freshwater fungal communities from buoy surface, Lake Erie, Ohio, United States - Buoy 2 MA116 | ecosystem: Environmental > Aquatic > Freshwater > Lake | place: USA: Lake Erie, Ohio...
TAGAAAAGCGTTGACGCGAGCCATAGCCCACTGGTCGCGGGTCATACCCGGGCGGTGACTACCAGAGAATGCTCCAGCGCCTCGACGGTAAACAGCCTTAAGCATTCCTAGAGTTACTTTACGCCCTTCACGAGCTTTCTCATTATGTTCACTAACCTTGCCCTTAAGCGACTTCTCAGTTTTTGCCGAGAACTTAACCGCGCCAGACTTGCCAGAAGAAGCAGATCCTTTTTTGTTTTTGTCTGATCCATAGATTCGATCCTTTTTTGGGGCAGGAGTTTGAGAGATTGTTCTTTTAGCGTTAGCAAAAGTATCTAAATCTTCGTTAGACATTGTCTTAACTTCCACTTTCTTCTGTTACAGGACCGCCGGCAACCCAAGCGCGACAAGTTCGCGCTGAAGCGCACTTGAAGTCAAAAATCTCGCAGTAGCCTAATTCGCCAGCAGCATCAATTGCGTCAAACTCATCTGCGTCATCTGTAAGACCATTTTCAATGCAACTCATCATTGAAGGAGTTTGAATGAATACAGCGCAATTACCACAGCGTTGCTTCTTAGCGGTTTCTACATCTACGTTCCACTCATCGCCAAGCGCTGTCCAATACTCTTCGTTTGGTTCTGCTGGATTTAGTGGACCGTACATTGCTTGGTCAATAGCCTTTTTACGGTTATCTAAATTAATAACAATGTCCTGAGTCGCAGGAGGGCAAGCATCTCCGGCAGCCGCTGTAACTGGTGCTTCAGGAATGTTACCGTCTAGAGCATCAATTACATTTTGTGGAAGCGGAGCAACAGAGTTTGCTTGTTGGGCTCCTTGAACGCGATCCATAAAGTCTGGAGAAAGAGCAGAAAGAACAGACTGCGTAAGTTCAGGAGTAATAGCGCCCTTTTCAAAAATCATACGAATTGCAAGTTCTTCTGGGGTTGGTGCATCTGCTTCGGAGAATCCGTGAGTATGTCTCCAGGTAGCAAGTGAGACCGCCATTTTCTCAAAACCTGAATCAGCATCTGCTGCGCGGTCATTACGTGTAGAGATCGCGCTTGGGTCATACCAAACAACAATCTTGCTTACCTCAGCTTCTGGGTAACCGTTAGCAATCAAGTATGGACGTAGGTAGACAACAGTAAGCGCGTCTGCAATCAAAAGCATAAGAGGCTCGATATGGGTCTTGTAAAGCGTCTCATCGATTTGTAGCGCATTTGAGTACTTGACGTTGGCAAGACCAGTAATAATGTCCTTAGGCACGTCTATGCCTTGCAGAATGCGTTCTAGTACTCGGTCAGCACGCTGAGCAAGAGCAGGGTCAAAGGAACGCTCAAACTTGAATTGCTTAATAGCATCGCCGAGTTCTGCCGGACCGCGAATAATAAGCGGAACAACTGCGCTTGCTGAATCTTCATCCTTAATCGGAGTTGTCATCGCGTCGATAAGTTGTTCTTCAAAATCATCTTGCTGTTCTTCGGCAAGCATTGCTGGATCTAAATCAGAATCATCTGCGTAAGGGTAGTCAGGTGCTGCTCCAGAAGAGACTGCTAAGCCATCTGGAATGTAAAGAGCACCAGCGTTTAGGCGTGAGCGTGCAGTTGCACGGAACGTACGGTTAAGAAGTAAAAGTTCGGAGCAAAGATCTAGCAAACCGCGCAGTGATGAATCTGCTTCGTCTGAGTAACGTGGGTGTGCTCGCCAAATGCGGCCGACAAAAGCGTTGTTGCTTAGTTGCATACCTTGTCCGCCGTTGTTACCGCTATAGCCAGTGCTTGTTGACTGTTCGCGGCGACCAATAAGGCTGTAGCCACCTTTTTGTCCGGCAAGAACTTCGTCTACGGATTTAATATCCCAAGATTCTGGAACTCCGTAACCCGGGCGCTCTGGAACTTGAACAAGGTAGCATTCGCCAGCAACAGAAAGATTAAGAGCGGCATCGCGAAGAAGTCCAGCCTGACCGCCGTAGGCAGAGTCAAGACGAGTTAGTGCGCGTTCGGCAGCAGAAGCAAGGCTTGGATCAATGTTGTCTGTTGAGCGAACTGATGTAGGAGCGTCTGCAGGATTCTCTACAACAGCAGCATAGATGCGAATACGTGAGATGACACTTGCAACAAGATTAAATGCGTATTTAACTTCACCGATTGCGTCGTAATATTCCCAAGCTTCAGACTGCCATGCAGAAGAGTTAGCAGATCGACGGTTCTTAAACTGTTCAAATTCTCCCTTGTCGCCTACCCGAATTTGGGTTGCAGCAGCAGTTAGAGAGCGTATAGCTGTGTAAGGAAGTGCTTGCGCTTGCGAAGAAACAAAGACACCTGAGGTGGTGGTAGCAGTCCGTGTAGAACGCGTTGGTTCTGCATTATCTCGGCTAAATACGCCCACTATTGCTCCTTGTCTTTAACGCTGCGGAATACGAGATGAACATTTATTTATTCTCGTATGCGGACAACAAACTTGCTACTGCAGATAGAGCAAAAGCTATTGCAAAAAAGCAAGTAATTTCTTCACTAATTGTATACCAAAAAACAAAACCCAATCCTACCCAAATGCTCATACACCACTCGCAAGTGAATAGATATCCGATTTTTGATTCAGATGGGTTAAACCGATTAAAAATCTTTTCTCTTGGGCCGTTAAAGAGGTGGTCTGTCGTTAGAAATCTAGTAACGCGGTACGTTGCTAGTGCAAGGATAATAAAAGTAATAAAATTAATGTCAGACATTAAATGTCCCTTCGGTTTGCTCTATTTAAAGAGGTTATCGGTGACCAGTTCTTTAGACGCGAGCCACACCCGCAACCTCTGTCTTTGGAAACGGCGATAATTTTCCCAGATTCTGTGATAAAACGGGTAGTGGAGTTAGTCTCTCTGTTTTGTTGAGTAAAAGCTTCACTAAAAATTACAACCGGACCTGTAGATGAATCAGCACCTATGTAAACAATGCCTGAAGATGCAATAACTCTGGCTGTTTCTATGTATTTTGCCCCTGAAATCCCGTGATGCCGAGATGCCATAACACTTTCTGGATCGAGTAAGTCAACAGAATTTTCAGGGCAGATAACAACATTTGCTGGGAATACGTCAAAAGTGCGTGCCGGACTGTTTTCCCCCATTTTTATAGAGCTCCTTTTGGGGCTGAGGTTGGGACAAAGTTTTGCCATCCTAGAAGTTGTCGAGCAACTTGGATCGGCATAATAAGTGGAACTTTTCTACTAGAAATAGGTAGATTTTTAAATAAATCAGCCTCTGAAGCGACAAAAATGGCGTTTTTAAAGGAATCTAAGACACTTAAATCATTAATATCAAAAGATAAAGGGGTGATTGGCTTGGAGTCTGTAGAAAGTGCTTGTAAATAACGGGATTGTGGGTTGGTTTTACGGTCAGCGTTATACCAAACTACGCAAACTTGGGCGGTTTCATCAGTCATTATGGTGTTTTCCTAATCCTTTATTAACTCTACGGTACATTGCTCGGTTAGAAACCTGTGCTGCCTCTGCGATAGCACTTACTGGAATCCCTCTTAGGTATAATGAAACGGCTAATTCTGTCAACTTCTTGTTAGATTCAGCATAAATTGAGTTTTTTGGGGTTCTGGAGCGGTATTTCTGGGCTAGAGGAACTAGTCGCCGAAGTTCAGGAATAGTTTCTAAGGGAACCAAGGGAGCCAGGGGATGGGCTGGGATTGGAGCTTTTTGAGGAATCGGGATTGGCTCTGTGAAATCAAAAATTTCCTCGTTTACAGTCCAATTATGAATAGTAGCTTTTGAGCGCGGAGGGTTTAGCGCCTTACCAAGAACAGACAACGACCACCCCTTTGCCCGAAGAGTTGCTAGGCGGCGTGTGGGTGGGTAGGGAAATGTGTTTAGATACTTAATTTCGTATTCTGGTAACGACTTCACTGCTCTATTGTACAGAGTTTTCTCTTAAGTGTTTATCCTCGCAGTCCCTAGCAAGTTGTGGAACTACGTAATGTTTCTTGCACCAGTCGCAGATCCATAAATGGGCGTAGGGGTCAGGGGAATGTGACAATGAATCACCCTTTCGGTTACTTCATTTTATAACTACTTGAGGCCGGTCATTATTGAACGATTCGGCAAAAAGAGTGAACAGTTACTTTATTTGGATTTGGCCCGTGAGACGGCTGCGCTATATGTGGGCCTTCGCTGCAATCGTTTCCGGGTTGGCCGCTCTCATCCAGCTTCCGTGCTGCGCATCGCAAGGCAGCTGATGTGATGCAAAAAAGATTTATTAACTTTGCTTGTCTATGAGCTGCTCTTGTGTTTGAGATTCTTATTATGTTTGAGAAGTTAGTAGGTGTGTATTTGCTTGACAAGAGGCATAGTGTGTGTAATACTAGAGGCAACACACAGAGTTGTGTGGAGTTCTACTAAGGGAGAAGCAAGTGACTTACTACAAGGTCAAGTTCATAGATGGCGATCTATGTCGTGTGCAAGCTAGTGACGAAGCACAAGCACAGAAAGAAGCACGAGAAATAATTCAGGGCGTAGAGGTTCTGTCAGTCGAAGCAGAGTTGCCTATGAAGTTAGAGTTCTACTCTGCTATCTATGGAAACAAGTTAGGCGAGACAACTATCTAAGTCCAACAAGAGTTAGCCCCTTAGCCATTAGGTTAGGGGGTTCTCTTTTTGACACACCGTAAGCACTCACACTTGACAACACCTAACATAGGTGCAATACTGGAGATACCGTAAAGGAAAGGGAGAAAGCAAATGGGATACTACGACTACCCAGAGAGTTACGACTACACCGTAAGCTTTGAGTGCAGCGAATGTGCACACCGTAATACAGACATAGAAACAAGTTCATTCAGTTCAATGGGTAACGACATTGAAGTTGATTGCCAGCAGTGTGGATACGAGAATACCGTAAGCATTGAGGACACCGCTCCTTGTTGCTCCAGCGAATACTGCCACTGCTAAACAATTATTGTTGTTACATAGATAGCCCCTCTGCCGTATGGCAGGGGGGTTTCTCTTGTTATCAACTTGTTATCAAATAGACTTGACAAGTCTTTATAGTGATGATTAACTAGACACATACCGCAAGGGAGCGGTAAATGAGTAAAGGAGAAACTCAAGTGAAGAAGATAGTTCTAGTAAGTAAGTCACAGGGTGAGCGTGGACAAGAAGGCAAGAAGAAGGTTTACGAGATCACCGTAAATGGAAACGTTGTTACCGTATCTTGGGGCAAGGCTGAAGTATCCGCAAGACAGACACAGGTCAAGCGTTTTGTTAGTGCATACCACGCAGACAAGTTTGCCAGCGAGAAGAAGTGGGCAAAGTTGGAGAAGGGTTACGAAGTAGCCTTTACCGCATAATCCTAGACAAGCAAAATACGCCCCCTACCGCAAGGTAAGGGGCGTACTTGTTTGCGTGGTTACTTGCCTGTGGCTTGAGCAGTCTTCTTGTCTACGGCAACGAATACTTCATCAATCTCTTCCATTGATAAGTTTCCGTCTTTGAGGTAGGCACGGGATAGTCCTTCGACTACCGTAGCTACTCCGCTTACACCTGCCATAAACACCGCTTGCCAGAGTTCTACTCCAGCAAGAGCACCCGCGCCAATGACTGAAAGTCCTGAAGCGGCGAATACCGCAATAATGCGTAGGCTAACCTGTCGCAGTTTATTGATTGCTGTCATGGGTGTCGTCCTTCCATTGATCACACCGGCACTAAAGAAATAGCACCCAGCCCTGCAAGTTTATCGCGCAGTAGCTGGATGCTAATCCGTAAAGTTGTTATCGCCTGTTGCGAATTGAGATCGACATTCCTCCGCGTGATGCAGCTGGAGCTACCGCAGCTGGTGCAGCTGGTGGCGTTGGTACTACAACTTCAACAACTTCTTGCAGCTCAGCTGCTTCAACTTCTACCGCAGCTTCCGATGCAGCTTTAGATTTTTTACCTCGCGGGGCAGCTACAACAGCCGGCACAACTGCTGCAATTTCTTCTTCAGCCGCAGCCTCTTCAACCTGGACAGCTGCTTCCGGCTCAGCTTCTAGCTCTTCTACGACTTCTGCAACTTCAATTAGTTCTTCCGTAGGAGTGGATTCTTCTGGCATAGTTGTTTACCTGTTTCTTCTAAGACCTGTTGAATCTAATTATAATTTAGGGATCAGCAGCCTAGTTCAGTAATTTTTTACCTTAGAGCTCGCGCCCGGCCAGAAGAGCAGCTGAAACTGAAACAAGACCAAAGGCAATCACCAGGTCTGTGTTGTGTGCAAGTGCAGCTGCTATGCAGCCAATACCGCAGACAGCTGAAAGGACAGCTGTCCAAACAATGTTAGTGTTATTCATTTTTCTCCTAGAAACAAGTATCGCAAGTGCAGTGGTTTCGCTTACCGCTTTCGCACCTTAAACTGGCAAAGTGGTTTGGGTGCATTGTGCCTTTACTATCTTGGCAGTATTTGCAGTTTTCAATCTGCTGTAAGCAGTCCTCGCATCTGTTGTTTCTGACTATCTGTCCTTCGCAACTTAAGCATTTGTTGTTCATTGTTTCTCCTCTGTAAATAGGACAAGCCCTACCCTTATGGGTAGAGCAAGTCCTTGCAACCTTGGGACATTTGATTAACGTCTACCTTGCAAGCATCTGGTGTGGTAACTCTTTCAGCCACTACAAACGCTACAAGAACTAGTAGAAAGATAGAAATGTTTCGTACTATAACTCCACGCTTTGTGAGGTTCATTGTTTCTCCTTTTGCTTTGTCGCCCTTGCGACTTTCTAAAGGTATCACACTTTCTTAGTTAATGTCAATGTCCGACACGCTGGTGTCTACAAAGACATCTCCGCGCCACATCTCAACGTCAATCGTTTTAAGGAACTCTACGAACTGTCGGTTAAACAGAGCGTCAGGGCTTCGCCTCTCTCGGATCATTGAGATTGCTTCTTCAGGTGAATAACCCTCACGGATCAGCACAAGAGCCGTAACAAGTCCGGAACGGTTGAGTCCTGCTTGGCAACGTATTAGCACACGCTTTCCACTCTGCCACTCTGTGTGAGCGAATTTAGCCGTAGCAAATAGTTCAGCCCAATCGAAGTGGTTTACATCTGAATCATAGATGCAGTAGCGGTACTCTTTTACTAACCAATCCACAGGGTTGGCGTATTGGTACATAGTCACTACCGTGTCAAAGAATTCTGGAGTAATAAAAGCTTGACCACCACTCCAAGCGCGGTAATCACCTAGCGTGTCGTTGTCATCTGTTCCGCCTACCCAAAGCCCGTCAAGAACGTTACTCCATAATGGAATGTCCTCGATAGCCCAGGAGTAATCAGGAGCTTCAATGCCACCAGTTGTTTGTTTAGTTTTCGTATTTGCGTTTTTTGTCATTATGTTCTCCCCTTTCTTAAGGATTACTTTAAGGGTAACACGGGAGGCTGCCATTGTCAAATCGGGCCTAAAAAGATAATAACCGCAAGGATTATGTTTCGTTACCAAATCGTTATAAACCCGACTTGCTTTTGTCATAGAAGTATTGTAAGATTTCATTAACTGGAAGAAAGGAGAAACCCCCAGCCGTGAATACTTACAAAGTATCTTTCGTTGGAAACAACGGTGAAGTAGATGTTCTTGTTGAGAGCAACATCAACCATCTAGATGAGGAAACGTCAAACATTATTATTGACCAAGGCATCGAGATTGGTTACCAAATACACGGGAAAGACTTCCGTGATCGTTTAGACACTTACGCGATTTCCGCAATGCCTGTCTAATCAAAACCAAAAGAACCCCTCGTCACTAGACGGGGGGTATTCTTTTGCCTACCCAAGCAACTACGTTGGTAGTAACCGCATTACCCATTTGCTTGTAGCGAGCTGAATCAGAGCCGCAGTCAGTCCAATCGTCCGGGAATCCTTGAAGTCGCTCACACTCTCGAGGCGTTAATCTTCTAACGCGGCTTTCTTGAATCACCGCAGGAAACCTGTTCTTGTCTGGCATAGTCTGACCTTTAGCAAGTACAGCGTCAAGCGTTTGACTAATTTGTCCGCCATCCCACCAGGTAGCTACTGACTGTCCACCAACAGAATCGAGCGTGTAGCTGGGATCGCCAGCTGCTCCCAGGCCAATTCCGTTTTGTTTTTTTACCATAGCTCTCCCATCCTGGATCGGCAGAGCTGTCAGCTCTAGCTCAGCTTCGTAAACCACAACACTTCCTTCCATCAGCTCCTGGTGATTTGAATAGTTCTTTGCACCGAAAGCTGTAGTAATAGTTCCGATCACACCTTCAGGGTAAAAAATTCTAATCAAAGCCGCGACCCAATCCAGCTGCTTACGTTTACTGTTACCGCATTACCAATCTGATGATACCGAGTTGTGTCTGAATGCTGTTCAGTCCAACCCTTCGGAAATCCTTGTAACACTTCGCATTCCGGCGGAGTTACTCTACGAACCTGGCCAAGAAAATTTATTAACGCAAAGACGTAAGCGTCCTGAGTTGTTCCGCCTCTATGAGATAGCCCAGCAATAATTGTTGGGAATACCTCAGTCAATTCGCGAACCAACCCAAGTTAAGACATTGACTGTTACCGCATTGCCCATCTGCTTGTACCGGTGTGAGTCAGCTGTCTTTTCGTCTACCGCAGTCCAGCCATCAGGGAATCCCTGCAGCCTCTCGCACTCAACTGGTGTGAGGCGGCGAACCTTACTTGTAGAAACCATTGGTGTGTTCAGTCCTCCCGTACCCATAAAAGCCGTAAGCGTATTAACTGTGTCACCCTGGATACGGAATCCATCTGTTCTGTGTGGGTGGAACACGATTGTGTCGTCATCTTCTGTCATAGCCACAGCGTGACCTCCTGTTGTGTCAAGCGTGTACATTGGATCATCTGCCTCGCCATGACCTTTTCCTTGTGGTCCGGCAGTATCTTTGCGACCAATGACTGTTCCTTGAATTGGGTAAGCTGGCATTTCATCCTCAACAACTATTACTACAGCTCGTGTATCTCCAACATCAAACACATTTAATGTTGGGTGAACGACTCCTTCAGTCCAAACATCAGCCGGAAGAGAGCCATCCGCAGCTCGAGCTCCGCTGCGAATCGTTTTCACATACCAGCTTGGCATAGAATTTTTACCTCCACTAGCTGGTTTCAACTACCAGCTTGTTTTCCTGGACGTACTGATTTCCAACACCCTTGTAGTCCCGCGCCTGGAGAGTTCCAATCAGCTCGCTACCGAGGATTCCACCACTGACTGAAGTGCTTTCTTTAGTGGTTCCGGTAATGTTTTCCCGCGTCGCTCCGCCCGCCGGATGATCCCCTCGGCTGCTTTCGCGCTCAATGAGTATTTCGGGGAAACTTCCGTTTCCAAGACTTGCGACAATGAAGACTCGACGGCGTCGTTGGGGGACTCCGAAGAACTGCGAATCAAGAACACGCCATTGGATGTCGCTATACCCTGCGTCGGCCAAGCTAGTGAGGACGACTCCGAAATCGCGTCCGTTGTTGCTTGATAAAAGTCCTGGGACATTCTCCAGGATGAGAGTTGTTGCTTTGACATGCGTCGCGAAAGAGAGTGCATCAAAGAAGAGTCCAGTCCTGGCACCAGCCAACCCAGCCCTTTTTCCTGCAACGCTAACGTCTTGGCACGGAAATCCTCCGCAGACAATGTCAATTTTTCCAACGAGGTTTTGCTCATCAGCCCATTCCTTTGCTGTTACTACATCACTATGCTTCGGCACATCTGGCCAATGCTTTTCCAATACGGCGAGGCACTTCTTGTCAATCTCAACCTGACCAACACAAGTGTGTCCACCAGCTTCAAGACCGAGATCAAAGCCGCCAACTCCGGCAAATAAAGATACAAAGTTTCCCATGGCATAAGCTTACCAGCTCTTCCAGGAAAGTCAATGCGCCGCGCCCGAGTAGCTGATACTTTTTTTACCTCCAACCAGCTCGAGCCGGGCAAAAGAAAAGCGGGGGTTTTATCCCCCGCCTAGCTTTCAGTATTTACTTGCTTGGTGGTGACCACGGTGTAGTCCAGTAACCAGTTACATTAGTTACCTTAGCTCCGCTACCCTTAACTTCTTTTAAGCGGAACTCTAAATACTGAAGGATTGCTTCCGCTTCAGCCTCAGCTAGATTAGTTTCCGTGTCGAAACTTATTGAGATAGTGTTTCTTGCCATCTTGCACCTCCCTTTGTTCTATGTTTCTATAATAACTTAACCTATCAACTTTGTCAAGTCTACTTGCATCTATCAGATAGATGTGTTATGATAGATTTATCAAGTTGCTAAGGGAGCAACTAAAAAGGAGAACAAAGTGCTTCACTACACAAAAGCCATAGCACGGGAGCTAGGTTTTAGTTTCGTACAGGATTCCAGCACAAACTGGCTACACCTAGCCAAAGAAGATAGCGTTCAAGCAAGGTGTAGCTCACGCTACCGAGTATTTGCTACTGAAGGAAACGGCGCAGACTTTGAGTGTCAGCGTTGTATGAAAGTAATCCAAAAAGCCAAAGGCGAGTAAGTAACTTGTATTTGTCAGATAAGTGTGTTAAGGTAGGTTTATCAAGTTGCAGGGAGCAACTGATAGAAGGGAAGCTACCGTGGACATTATGCCACTAGCACCAAGCACATACGCACAGTTATACGCTGTGTCAAAACTGTGGGACATACGCGCCTACACATTCAACGGTGACTTTATCTGCGTAGAGTGCGGGTGTAGAACTTCCGCAAACTCTGACGGTGACCGTCCTCAACCGGTATTTAGCGAACAATGGAATACCGAGGAACGTCTTGAGGCTTACGGGCTTGAAGTGTTCTGCGTAAAGTGTAACGAAGAAATCTAATAGCCAAATAGAAACCCCTGCACCGCAAGGTGTGGGGGTTTTCTTATGCGCTAAGTATTTTCCTGCGTAACTATGTTAATAGGTCCACCTGAAGATGGATCTAAACTTATGGCAACCGCAAGTGCAGTCTTAATGTGCTCCTTAGCTTCCTCAATCGAGCAGTTCTTTTCGACGATTGAATGTAGCGACCCCATTGCGTAATCTCCGCCGCTACCAATTCCGTAGAGCCCACTTGTATCTTTACTCCACTCATAACCTTCACCGAGCTCAAAGAGCTGACCAGCTATAGAAATTATAAGTTGAGATTCCTGAGCTCCATCTTTTCCGTATCCCGCAGCCTCGAAGCAGCTCCGGATAGTTGGAACAACTGTCGAGGTAAAAAATTTATCCAGCTTAGCTCCGGTGAGCTCTCCTGGATCTGGCAGCTTAATTACATCGGAAACTAAGTTAATTGCTCTTAAATCACCAGCTGCACCAATTAAGTATCTATCCCTTTTTACAACTTTTCCATTACCTTTAGGTAGTGTGTAGATGCGACCGCCGGAATCACCGCGGGATAAGCGAGAGTCATAACCAATAACTGACCAGCCATCGCCTTGAATAGCAGCAATAGTTGTCATAGCTTAATACTCGAAATCGTATGAATCGTCTTCGTCGTCCCAGAGAGCTGTACGAAGGCGTTCTTCGTATTTAATTGGATCCCAGTTATTAGTTTTTTCCGAGATATCTTCCTCGTCAATAAGTTGATCTAAAGATAAAACCGCAGTGTATCCATCATCCTCAAACATAATTACCAGTTTGGTGTCATCGTTCTCCGCGTCATCAACGATAGCAACGACAAAGGATTCTCCGGCGCGGTTGGCGTGGTATGCACTCTGGACAATTTCTAGTTTGTTCATACCAGAAACATTATCTTATTCTAGACAAGGCTATTTTGAACAAAAGAAAACCCCCCGCATAAGCGAGGGGCTATCCTTAGTTCTTAGTCTAGGAATGGGCTTGGGAGTCCGAATACGAACCCTCCGCCGTTCCCTTCCTCATCCTGCGAAATCTCAATCTCGCCATTCGATCCATCAGCAAACTTGACTAGGAATACTGGGAATGGTTTTCCACCGAATCCGTCGCCTCGCATCTCTACGAACCGTACTATTGTTGCGCCTTCCAAACCACTGTAATACATAGTGTGGAAGTCTGACTTTAACTTAGGCACTTTGTTCTCCTCTCTGCCTATGACATAAGGGTAACACACCTATCTGACAAAGTCAAGCCTATTTAGCCACAACTAAAGTTTTATTTAATTGCATGTGTTTTGATGTGGCTTTGGTTTGCCGATAGCCGTATCTGGCTAATCGAGCATAAATTGACGAGTGGTTAATGCCCAACATCTTGGCTAGGCGAATACCGCTCACCCCGCGTTCAATCTCCTGATTCAGTAGGGCAACAAACTCAAAGGCTTCTGCAGAGTTGGTTATAGGCTTCCGAGCTAGTGCAGATAGTTCAAGCATTCTTGCAGCTACCGCAGGATCTAGTTCAACTTCAACTGACTCAAAGACGTCAACAATTCGATTTGGAGCTACTGGTACTTCTAAAGACTTGACATCTTCAAAGTACATGCGAGGCTCTGCCGCAATCTGTCGTACGCGTTCGCGAGTCATCCCATGTGCACTAGCAATACTTTGTAGTGTCCACCCAGCTTCACGGAGCATCTTGATGTATTCATCTCTGTCCGGGCTGCTGTTTCTTGCTTTTATTTCTTCAATTGTTTTTAGTGCTGAAGCTGGTAGCTCCTGGTGCTGCTGCATAACAGTTCGTTGTCCAACAACAATTTTTTTCTTTCCTTCTAGACGTGACATTTTTTACCTTTCTCGTAATTTGTCATTACTTAATTTATTCAATCTATTACCAATTTTCTAGCTTGTCAAACCGCACCCAGAAAAACTAAACGCGCCACCAAAAGGGAATAAGGTGACGCGCTTAGGGATAGGTTAAAGGGATTACCCTATCCGTATTCCGGAGCTGGGACGAAGGGAGAAAAGACCCGCTCGACGGAACTCTTCAACTTTAGCACAACTCTTATTTGAGTTATTTATTTATTTACACTTGCCGCAACACAAACCGTGAATGTACTTTTTTTCTTGCACTTTCATAGCTTGGCCGCAACGCCAACAATTTAGATAAATGTAACTCACTTCTTAGCCAACCTCCCCCACCTTGGGTCGGAAGAGATTGTGGCTAGGTATGCGTAACGCGCTTTGTGAGCGCACTTCACATCACAAGCCCAGATGTACCAGTTGTTCCATACAAACTTCCGTGGACTCTTTTGATCACAACTTGCGCAACTTGCGCCGGATCCTAATCTTGTTTCCATTTTAGTTCCCTTCTTTCTATGAAGTCCCTCAACCTCATAAATAAAGTATCCCACAAACTTTCTGATTTGTCAAATAGAAAAACCCCCACCTTTTTGGTGAGGGCTTTTCCTTTGTCTTAGGCGACTACCGTGTAGGTTGCGCTTGGGTGACGGTGCATAGCCCCGTGCAGTCTGTAGAACCTGCGAGCGTTCCTCTTTAGGAAAACAATTTCATCTGCATCGCAGTTATGGCAGATTACGAACTGACCTATGCTGAAGTAGAGCCATAGTTCAGTCTTGCGATTTTGTAGGAAAGCTCCCACGCGATCAACTCCTTCGTTTGTCTCAAGTCCCTTTGACTTGATACCTCAAGGTTACAGCATACCCCTGACATTTGTCAATCACATTTAACAAAAAGTTTTTTAGCTGTCCCGGCCCAGGAAAAGATAATTGCAGCTCTTTGCCGCAGCTGACCCAGATAGCTCGTAATTTTTACCTCGAGCTCCCGCGCAAAGAAAAACCCCTACATCGCTGCAGGGGATTTCTTGAAACTTAAGTATTAAAGTTCCACTCCGGTCATAACAACATCCGTATCTACCGTGTCGTCAATCTCGTCATAGCAACCAATTGACTTGAAATGCTCCCACATCTCTGTGATGTCATCGCGATCATTCTCATCAAAGTCTGGGTGGCTATCCATGTAAGCCTTGTAATCCTCGTCTGGGACGTGCATAGACCAGACAGATTCAAAGCTACCTTCAAAGATTCCTCTTATGTTCACCGTGTTCTCCTTCTTTTTAGTATTTGTAGGTGATGTTTAGGTATTGGTACTTGTAGGGAAGATAAACTTCCTTGCGTACCGGTTCTTCATCTTCTTCAAGTTCGTCAGTTTCGTAGCGCACTAAGATTTCGCCATCTTCTTGAGTAACTTCGATTAACTCGTAAGCATTGTGATCGCATACATAGTCTTTCCAGTTCCGCGTGATGTCCATAATGGCTGTGTCCATTGTGTCGTACAAGACTTCTCCGTCTAGCTCAACAATGTCTACTGTTCTTAAGTCTGACATTTTTTCTCCTCTTGAGGTTTCCCTAACCTCGTAAACTAAATGTAACACAGGTGACTGACATTTTCAACCTAATCCGAAATTATCTTTTCCGGCTACCTGGGAAAAGCAGCAAGCTCGCAGCTGAAATTTTTACCTCGGCGAGCTGCGTGTCCGGAAACAAGAAGACCCCCGCGGCAGGCGGGGGCATCTCATTGGGTTTAGTAGTTCTCGTTTACCCAGTCTACGATTTCTTGCATCGTGTCCGCGCTATTCGCTACCGCTAGAAAGTTCTCATCTTCTAGCAATAAGCTTTCGTGAACACTAGTCTCACCAGCAACGAAACCTAGCACCACTCTTAGGTTAAGAGTTGTCATTAGTTGTCCTGTTGTCATTTTCTCACCTCTCCCTGTTATAAAACCATTGTAACATCTGCCCCTGACAAATTGGGCTTCTTATTATTTAGTTCTGTTTATAAATCTTTTTCGGATTTTTAGAGCAACAACAACCGCGATTGCTAAATAAATAGTTCTGGCCGGAATTGCTATGTCGAGCCAATAGGTCTGCATTTCAAACCCATTGTTGTTGAAATTAAATTCAAACCATAATAAGTATTTCATTTCCATTAGTTGCTCAACTCCTTGAGGGGGCGAGGTGACCAGTAGAGATCGCGCTCAACCGCAGGGACTCCACCAAAGACTGTTACATCTTCAAGTTCCTTTAGGCTAAAGTATCCGAGTTCTGTTTCAAACCCCTCAACCAAACCAAAGAAAGTATCCACGCCATCAAACTCCGTGGCGTACCATCTCCATCCGGAATAAGGACTAAAGAATTTGACCTGTGCTATTGCTTCGTAGCCCTTGCCATCTTGCGAATAAAGCTCTGGCAACTTTGCTGCCAGTTCTTTCGTTAGTAATTTGTGACCGCGCATTTTGTTTTCCCTTCTCTTGCGCTTATAGTTCTATAATAAACGCTAAAGGGGCAGACTGTCAAGTCCACCCCTTAGCGTGTCGTTTTTAGTATTCGGCAGGTGTAACGCTTGTGCCTAGTTCTTTGGCTAGTTCAAAAATGTCGTTAATGTCTACGCGACGGCTTTCGCCCTTGTTGTTAAACGCAATAGCCCAACCACTTAAGTAGCGATACTTTTCCGCGCCAGTTTCCACCAAGATAGCAACTTGACCATCTTGAAGATGCTGACCAATAACGTGTTCCCACGGAATGTCGTCATAGTCTTCGGTGTCGTCATTAAATTGACTCCACTGCAAACCGCCACCATCATTATCTGCATCCATAATTCCGTATGCAGTTTGATCGTCAATCTTGCTTGTGATAACTGTGACGTTGTAGTTTTCCATCTCAGCTTTGAACGCAGCTTCATCCTTGACTAAAAAGTAATTAGTCCGGGACTGTCCGTAATAGTTTGCCATTTTTTCTCCTTTGTATTGGCATCTATAAATAGTATTGCATTTTTAATTCGACTTGTCAAGTTCATTGTCAAAAGTTTTAACTAAAACTAATCCATCTTCTTGGCTCACAATAAACTTGTAGCCCTCTGGCAAAAGCTCCTCTAGGTACTGCAAAGAGAAATCCGAGATAATAATTAAATCTTCTAGGAGCTCCTGGCTTGGATTTCCCTCAAGAAAGATTGGCCGGTCCTCTTCCCAAATTTTTACCTCGATGTCAAACCCGTGCGAGATTGCTAGATCAACGACATCCACACCGAGCTGGATCGGACTTTCTTTTAGCGGCAACCATTGACCTAGCTTTGGCTCTAGTTTTTTCATAGTTGGGTAGTTCCGGTCCAACCCGAGGGGATTGAGTATTTAGCCTCTAACGAGGCGCGGAAGGTGTCTACAACTATTTGACAAACGTCATCTAGTATCTCGTCACTCATTCCGTCTAAGTAAGTCCGTAAGTTCTCTTGCAACTGTTCTTGTAGGTTTATCACAACTCTCCTTGTATTTTGTAGTTAAAAGTAGGTGGGGGTTTTACCCCCCACCTGTCTTTCTAGGAAACCTTTACTCTTGAGTAAATCTTTTCCCAATCGCTTACAAACGCTTTAATGTGTTTGCGAGCGGTAGCGTATGAGGTTTCTGACCAATCAAGATCATCCCAATCTTCGATACGATCCTGCCAGACAACGGCTTCTTCTAGACTCACCTTTAGTGTGTCTGCGACTAACCTTGTTACTTCATTCATTCTGCACCTCCCTTTGGTGTTTTGCTTATGAGTAGAAGATAACACACTTGACTGACAATTTCAAGTCTATTCGTTAAATTCTTTATTTCAGGCGAGTCCCGCACCGCACTCCAGTTGGGACAGTCTTACCTAGTGCAAGACCTGATTTTATTATCTAAAGATCTTCACCGTTCTCGTCCTGGAAAATTAGGTCGCGTAAAGCCGGTGCGTGTCCGTAACCGCAACCAAAATCTTCTAGTACCCATTCTTCAATCCAGTCCACAGCTTCTGCCGCGTGGATTGGGCGTAGCCCGGTGGCTTCAAACATGTCGTCAGAGATTTTCTGAAAGTCGTAGGTCACAACTTTCATTACGTTAATGCGCTCTGGCAAGTTTTTTACCTCACTCATTTTAGACCGCCACCACTCCTAGATCCATTAAGTAATCTTCTTTCTTGCATTCCGGACAACTGAAGATTGCTTCATCTTCGTATTCCTTAAATGTTATGTCGCACATAACGCACTTGACTAGGTTTACATTCATAGCTTTACTTCCCCTCATTTAGGTTTCTCAACGCTGCGTTTAGCGTGTCGTAGAGTTCTTCGTCTTTTGCATAGGTGTCGTTATCGTCAATCGCGTGTACCCATTCGGTAGTGCTGTCGTCCCAGACAGTTCCGTCATTTAGGAAAGAGTCCACATTCGACTCCACCACCCATTCGTTAGTTAGCGTATTGAAATAAACTATAAAGTGATGTTGCATAATTACGCTCCCATTACTGCGTTGATTAGTTCGACTACATCTTGCGAGTAACCGCCAATGTGCCAGTCGTATAGATCGTATGGCGTACCTTCTTCGTACTGTTTCCAGTCGTAGATAGTCGCGTACTTGAGTTCATAAGTTTCTTCGTTCATAAACTCAATAGTCCATTCAACGGTAACTTTATCGCCCTCACCGTATTGAATTGGCTCTCCGAACTTTTCTACCAAGTTGTAGTAGGTAGTAGTGACATAACCGCGTAGTGAACTTCCTGCGCAGAAATGTTCGTTATCTGTTTCGTACCGGAACTTTTGTCCGCTTACTGTCAATGCGCTCATTTATTTTCTCCTTTTTCTAAGCGTTACTGAAAGTTTAACATCACTAACTGACATTTGTCAATTCGGTGTCTAGCGCGTGTCGCGCTGCTTCAATACCTTCTTCAAGAGTTTCGTGAACTTCCCACCACTCTCCGTCCGCGCCTTCTTCATAAACCTCAAACCAGTTGTTATTAGTCCAGCTGTGGCTTTCCAAAAACTTTGAAAGCTTTGCGTCCGTGTCAATCCCGGTTTCAAGCAAATCGCTTGTGTAACGAATAACATCTCCGTTATCCAGGTTGATACGCATCTCCCCGCTTGATCCGACATAGAAAGTTCGATCGCCCTTTTTTACCTCGGCGAGCGGTTCAAAACCGCTGCCCCAGCAATAAAACGCCGAGTCTGTCTGCTCCGGATTTAGTTCAGTCAGGTATGTAACCTTTACTTCTTCCACACTCATTACTTATCCATTCCGTGTCCAACGTGGACTAGTCTGATTTCTTGTTCGCCAACTTCTACTCCCCAGCCATTCTTTAGCATTTCTAATGCTTCTTCCTCGCTGCTGACTAGCTTTAAGTTCTTAGAGTCAATCTCTACGGTTTTAATTATTTGAAATTCGTAACGCACTTTGTTTCCCTTCTTAGAGTGAGTCGGTCTCGCTCTATAATGATTGTAAACCATACCCCTGACATTTGTCAAGTGGTGACACCTAGCTGATTTTTTTACCTTCAAGTTAAGCCGCGCCAAAGCTAGAAAGGGACAGATTTCTCTGCCCCTTTCCTTGTGCGCCCCTAAGCGATTTCTACCACGAACTTTGGTATGCAAAGTTGTAGTTCTCTGGAACTGTTGCAAGTGCGTGTTGCAGTTGCTCGACGGTGTCGTCAATCTGCTCCCAGTACCAGTCGTCAATGTCGTAGTTCCCAAAAAAGAAACCTTGTGCCGGCGGTAGCAAGTCGTTTACTACATCAGGATGTTTACTTGCCTTTACTTCTTTACAGACTTGTAGCAACTCCTGCAACTTGTCGCGCGAGACATAATACTCCGCGCAATTATCCTCGCCGTCCTGAACGTTTTGTACGAACCAGTTATGGATTTGATTCGCCTTGCGCCAGTAGCCAACCTTTACATTGACTGAAATTGACGGGTACTCCTCGCAGATAAAACCGTCTACTTCTAAAGCTTCTGACACTTTCGCAAAAGCTTTTTGTTCTGCTTCTTTTTGCCAACTGCCGCCTGATAGATAAGCGTTGGCGTATAGGTACTGATCTAGTCCCATTTTAGTTTTCTCCTTCTTGTTGTTGTTTTAGTACTTCTACAAGTAACCGTGCGCGTTCGTCAATTTTTTCTGGACAGTAGCCCTGCTCGCCCTCGCAGATAATGCAAAAAGGTGTGCAGTCATAACCGCCGTCGTGTGCCGGACATTCGGTGCAGTCGTCCTCGTGGTTCGGACAATCTAGTTCTTGATTACTCACTTTGTTCCCTTTCTTAGGTAAAGCGTTTTTCGCTCTATAATGAATACTAAGGCATAGGACTGACATTTGTCAAGCCTATTTCAAAACTAATTTGCCTGGGCGAAGCTAGCCAAAAGGGCCGGTCAGCTGAAAAAATAATAAGGAATTTTTTTACCTCGGAGCTCAGCTAAGTTTTTTACCTCGGGCTGCGGACAAAAGAAAACCCGCGCCGGAGCGCGGGCTTCCCTGGTGGGGTATTAGAGTTTTGTAACTACGACTAACTCGCCTACGGAGTAAGCGTTGTCGCTATCCTCTGGTTCGAGCGTATCTTTTACATACGACTCTGCCAGTTCACGAGTGGCGAAAAGTGCAGTTCCATCGTTGTAGTTGCCGTCTCCATCAACCCAGTTAATGTTGTAAACCTTCACGGTTTTATTCTCCTTTGTTTGTTGGTTTCTTACTTCTTTTCGATAACGATACTTACGTCACCAGTTTCGTACTCGGCATCTGACCAACCCTGGTCTTCAGTTAGTACCTGTGGCTCACCGACCTGCGCCCAGAGTTGCGTTTCGAGATCGTTAATCTCTTGCTCTGTAAGTTCACGGTCTGCGCCGAACTTGATTGTGATTGTGTAATCCATTTGAATCACCTTCCCTTCTCTCCCTTATAGAATTCATTATAGAGTATGGGTCTGACAATTTCAAGTTGAAATGAGAGAACGCCCACACCATTTTTGATGTGAGCGTTCTCCGTTAAATACTTGTCGGAAGGCTGACACACGCTGGAAGGACGATACCCCCCGACAAGGGCTTATTCAGTTATCGTACTAGGCATTTCGCTTACCGATTTTGGTTAAGAGATTTGCTGCCATAGAACCGATTTCACTTGCCGTTTTAGCAGGATCCATAGTTCCAGGAACGATACCAGCAGATGCGCTACGAAGTAAGACTTGTGCTGATCTGCCGTTATCGAACGGTAACCATAATACCGCTACGCCAGCCATTTCACATTGCGCCACCCACTTACGGGCTGCTTGAGATTCATCTGCCGTATACTCGCCGTCTGACACTACGACCAGTAGCCGTGCGCCAGAACCGTCAAGCAGATTTAGCGAACCGTTCAAAGCTTTGAACGCCTTGTCAAACTTTTCAGTACCGTCCGGAGCGGAGTAAACCGCTACCTCGTCTAGGTGCTGACCTGTTTTAAGAGTGGAGAATACATCCGAGCCGTAGTAAACCATCGCGCACTTACCTTGCACTCGCCTAACCGCTTCCGACATAACCCACGCTGTTGTCGCCATTGGTCGCATCGCGCTGTTCATAGAGCCAGAGATGTCCACCATAACGCCGACCGTAAGAGTTGGATCTTCGGTGTGAGTCCGCTTGTTTTTACGGAACGCTTCAACTTGCTTGTGAATACCTTTGTCGCGAAGTGCCGCCTGTTGTACCAAAGCTTTTGGACGAAGCCGACCAGGTGGAAGTATGCTCGCCACTTCGGTAATGTCGCGCTCGCGGTACTTTGCTTTCTCAAGTAGCCGTGCAATCAAAACGGCAGCGGAGCGTTCCTCGCCAGTTGGCTTACGACGTTCAATTAACTCGCTACGAGTACCTGCGCTACCTGGACCTGTGCCACGCCCGAAAACTTCGTTTGCAATCTTTTCGTGTTCGCGAACCTCTTTAGATTTTTCTGCTCGGTTGTTGACCTCTGCTTTCCAATCCTCTGACTCTCTTTGATCCTCGAGGTCGGAATAGTTTTTTACTCCTACGCCATCATTGGCCTCGGAAAGTTTCTGCACGATCTTGCGCATCATTTCCATTTGCTTTTCATTTGGAATCTCGCCACGCTCTTCCGCAAGTTCGCGAACAATTTTTGCCCACTCGCGAGCTAGATAATAAACTTGTTCTAAGTCAGAGTGAATCGTGTGTCTCTGAAACTTACGCAAGATTGTTGAAAGTTTTTCTACAACATCAATTCCTAAACCGGACTCAACTAAATCTAAAACTTCCTCGACTTCATCCATCTCTAGAATGTCAGCGATAATCCGACCATGAACCAGTCCAACGAGCTGGGCTAGTTGCTGTACGGAATCACCCTCAAAGTTTTCTATGTCAGCGAGAGCAATCTCTAATGCGCTAGAGCGTAAGAACACTCGATAGCGAGGTTCGGCAAGTACGCCCTGTGCTTCAATGCGCGACTCTTCAAGAAGTACTAACGCTGTGTATTCATCTTCTTTCAACGCTGCTTGAGCATCTGCAAGACTCCATTGTGAAAATCGTGCGTGAAAAGCTTCGTGTGCGATCGCACCTATTGCTTTTGGAAACTCGTATTCAGTTTCGCGTAGGCAAAGATCGCCAACCATCTCTGGAGTCACGCCAACGCCGAAAGCAATGTCTGTGTTAACTTCGACTTCTGCAATCGCTGGCTTGTAACAAGCAGGTGAGCCAGAGCCAGCGTTGGGACCGGCCAAGCCAACTAAATCATTTCTACGAGCAATTAGATTTACTAACGTTCCAACGTCAGCTCCAACGCGTAACCACGCTGGGTGGCTTGCGCCACTCTCTTTATCTTCTGGATTAAAGTGTGTCATTTTTGTCCTTTGTTGTGTCATTTGGTCTTACATTGTAATAGTATCATACTTGTCAAATCGGGGAAGGTGGGGAGCCTAAACACCCAGATAGGCTCCCACCCCGAGCAAGAATTAGATTCTTGCTGGCTTGCACTCCGCGCCAAACACTCGGGAGAGAACATCCGAAACTACTGGACGATCCATTTCCGGCGAGGCAGCGAGAAGATTTGCTATCGCGAACGAGTTACCAAAGACAGTTGCAATGTCTCGGAACGCTAGGAGTTCGCGCATCTGTGGGGCCCAAGAGACTTCACCTGATGCTTGTTTCTTATCCAAGTTTTGAGCGACAGTAACCATTGTGGTTGGCACACCTAAAGTGCGAGCCAATCCCCAGTCAGTTGCCATCTCTGCTTGAATTGCGAAGCGAGATAGAAGTGCTTCTGATAGTCGAACACCTGGTGCGTTTGGGTTAGTAGCAGAAGCAACATAGAAGCCTTCCTTGATTGCTACTGCGCCACGTTCTGGGTTAGCAGTCACAATAATTTCCTTGCGACCATCCATTGCGCCATACACGATTGAAAGAACCTTAGGATCAATCAAACCAATTTCGTCAATGAATAAGACTGCACCTTCTTCTGCAGCTCTGATAAGTGGACCATCAATCCACTCAAAGCCACCAGCAGGAGTTTGGATGTAGCCACCAATGAAGTCAGAAACTTCGGTGTCACCAGTTCCCATAACTGTGTATACATCTGTGAACGCTGCTTCAATCAACGCAGTCTTACCAGTTCCCGGTGCGCCATAGAGCAACGCGAACATTGGTGAGCCAGGAGTTCCTGATTGAACAAGTGCTGTTGCTTCACGCGCCTTGCGAAGAGTGGCAACATCTTGATGCTCACCCCAAGCTCGAGCGTGGTATTTGTCGCCATTAGGTCGAGTGAAGATAGTATCTTCCTCGGCGAAAACAGGTCCAGTAGGAATTACAACTGGAGCCTTAGCAACCTTTGCCCCACGAGGTGCGCGTTCTGTGTAGCGACCCTGTGGAAGCACCTGCGAGTTAACTCGCATAGCAGCAGTTTCATCTGTGGCTTGACGAATGAAATCGTTAAGCGAAGTTAGAATCTGTGGATCTAAATCCTGATACTTTTCTAAAAGATGTTTATTCATTTTTATCCCTTACTTTACTTCTTCAAACATCTCGGCAAAGCCAAGTGCTTTGCGAGTCTGTCCAATTCGATAGACAACTTTGATTGGTGTCTTGTGGATACCAACGTCTGACAAATCTTTCTTTGATACTTCTACAAAGAATGGTTTGCCTACTAGTGTGTACTGACTCATTAGTCTGTGCAGCGTTGCTTCAATAGGATCAAAGCGTTTAGTATTGTGGCTGTCTTTTACTGATTCAATGTCAGCGTATTCCGGCAAATCTACAATAAGCTCTTGTCTTAAACTAGCAATGCGCCATTGTTTTTTAGGCGAGTCACTTGTGACTCTGCGCTTGAATACTTTTGCATAAACGAAATTACCTTCTTCATTAACACCATCTGGTGTAATAAAAAACTGGTAAAACGCATCATCTCTTACCTTGCTTTTCATCTCTACGTATAGAGCTGATCCCTGCACTTTCTTGTCAGGGTCTGTGATGAATCCATTTGGATACATAGTTGGGTGTTTCTCCTTTTCGTTGTGTCATTTTGTCTTGCATTCTTGAAGGTACACTACTTTTAAAGTGTTGTCAAATTGGGGCAAGGAGGGAAGTCCCTGCCCCAACCTGACGTGCGTCCCTACTTAGCCTGAAGTTGCGTGTATGCAGTTTCAGTTGCACACGCTTCTGCTGCTTCAGGGAAAGCCTTCTTCAGCATTTCGCTGTCAATTCCGGAGCGAGTGCGATTAAGAATCTCAACGCGCTTCACGCCATCGACAGTTCCAATGGTGGCATCGCCCATTAGTGCGCGAATAGCAGAGTCAATTTCTGACTGCTTTTCTTTCAAAGCCTTGATAGCAGCTTTGGAATCAGCGAGTGCAACAATAAGTTCCACTACGTTGGTGTCGTCCAGAACCTTTGTTGGTTCCTCGATGACAACCTCTACGATTGTCTTTGTGATCTTTGTGGCGGCTAGGCTCACTGCAGATCTCCCTTCTGGGTGTTTTAGTTAGACTTTCTAACTAATAATGACTCTACAATAAAGGACTGACATTTTTGTCTTTCCCTTTTTGTTTTTGTCTATAATGAGAGAATAAGGCACTAATCTGACATTGTCAAGTTGAAATGGGTATTTTTAGATAACATTTTGATAACGGAAGATTAAAAGATAAAAAGCCCATTCCAACGTCCCGCGCTGGTTTAATGGGCTTCTTTTTGTTTAGTTAGATTTTAGCGGCTGGCTTCTCGTCAAAGCTATCAAGCCAGGCAATACTGTCAATTAGATAACGAACCATAGCTTCATCAGAATCCGGGGTTGGATCTTTTAAAGTTGCTAGGGTTTGTAGATCTCCGATATATTGTGTTTCTTTTTTTACCGTACGTTTGGTTCTAAGGTTGTTTAACATTTTTACACCACTTCTAGTGCGCGAAGCACTTCGTCAGTTTTTACCTTGAATACTTCACACATCACCGGAAGCATCGCAACGCTTGGTCGGTTCTCGAGTGAGAAGTATCGGTAGAGATTACCTCGGTTGATTCCGAGCTCTACTGCCACTTCCTCTAGGGAGGTGTAGTCGAGCTTCTCCATCCTGGCTCGCAGCCAGTCCATTCCTGTTTTTTCGTTAGTCATTTTTTTCTCCGAATAGGTTTAGTGATTCTAGAATGTTTTTTCTTTCCCGTTTGATAACTACAGGGTCACTTTCTTTTGCTGGCGGATCACACGCAAAAACGCTATTAGAATCTTGTACCTGAAGTCCTAGGTAGTTTGCTTTATCCACTAGGTCCTCAATTAACTCGGATAGGTTTGCGATCCTTTCGTACGCATCATCTACAGAAGCCGCTTCAAAGTCAGAAACTTCAAAAGTTATCTCTGCATCGGTTACTTTAATTGTCACTTTTTTTACCTTACTTCCTTCGTCATTGTGTAGGTGTCCCGTGTTCGCAAGTGCCGGGACAACGCGCCTCCAAAAAGTCTGGGACTAACTAAGGAGAAAAACTCCCAGACCGTGCGATTCGCCTTAAGGCTTACGCCGCTACTTTAGCGGTTTGCTCTTTCGGCTTATAGTCATTGTATACACGTCCTCGCCGATGTGTCAAATTAACAACTCGGGCTGGCCGGTAGATCCGTGGGAGCAAGTTAGTTCCTCGCCCTCTACTGTGGGTTTTACTCACCCTATTACCTCCATCCTTCACGAAGTTCGATTAGTTCAATTATGCGGTCCTCAACGGCGCCGTCCGGGATTTCAACTTCCTGGCCGAACTTCTCCAACTTCTCTGGGGCGAACCCCAGCATTAGTAGCAGGCCTAGGTAGTTAGCGGTTGTGTCTGGTGTGTTATGCGTGTTTGTCATATCTTTATTTAAACACGGGGTACTGACATTTTGAGGTGGCCGACCAAAAAACTTTTAAATTAAGTTTGCACGGAACGATTCCGCGGCCCTCGGCAAAACCCCTTATTATTTTTTCTGGGATGTGTGGTGGCACCGCACTTGGACAAAACAAAGCCCCCCATAAGGGGGGCATTTGCTCGCCATCTTTACAGCTCTAGCAAGTACGGCTTTTTGTAAGTTCCGATGTGGATACTTATGTACCAGCCAACATCGAAGTAGTCGACCTGCGGGATACTGCGATCGTGGTTGCCGTTATTCATAGCGGCAATAAGTTCGCCGACTACCTCCATTGGGTAACCAGAGAAGTGCTTGTGGTACCAGTAAGGATTGACATCAATATCTTTAGTTATGTATTGAGCATCTTGACCGGTCTCTTTGGCTGTTTCCAGCAGGTTTTCGTAAAAGTCAATCGACCCTTCCGAAATTTTAAGTACCAGTGTGCTGTGGTTGTCCACTGATAACGATCCTTTCAGACCGTGCTTTTTGAGAACGCTCTTAACTTGCGGAGCTATCTTTGCTTTCTTTTCCTGTGTCATGTAAGCCACGGTGGCCTACCTCCTTCCGTTATAAATTCATCATACACTTGCCCACTGACATTTTTAGCATCATCTACTAATTATTTTTTAATGCCGGCTGCCTGGGAAATACTGAACGAATTTTTTTACCTCGGGGCGGCTAAGCCGGGTTGTCAGCTGAGCCGGCCAGCTGCAGCCAGCTATTATTTTTTCCGGCTACCGGCTAGCTGTAGGGGAGGTAAAAATTTGTGGATAAGTTACGGTTTATGGATTTTTAAGCTGCTTGAGCTTAGCCGGCGACTTCCGAGCTACGGGCTGCTTATTATTTTTTCCTGAACCGGGGCGGGCGTACCCAGGCGTACCCACGTACCCAGGCGTACCCAGGCAAAATCCCCTTTAGGCAATGGGCTAAAGCAGGCCGTTAAGATTTTTTAAAAAGAGGCAAAAAGCCTTAATTTTTATTCTTATTATTTTTTCTGATCCGGCTGTACCGGCTGCGGAATTAGTCGTCCGTTTAAACGAAAAAACCCCAGACCTTGTGGGTCTAGGGCTTGTCCGTTGTTTCCGCCTTCCCGGTTGGAAACACTTCTAGCTTACCACGGTTGGCTTAATAAATCAAGGGCAGGCCGCTATTTATTTTTTACCTCGTCAGCTGGGATTGAATCCAATCCGCTGGCCGTTAGCATGTGGAGCAGCTCAAGGGCTGCGTTTGCCCTGGCCGTTACCCGGATATGCTCCTCACGGGTTTTGGCTAAAGGAATATCAGCTGTAAGCTCGCCGCTTAGCTGAGTAATCGCTTCTATAATTTTTACCACCGTTTAGGCCTCGCCGTCTTTTTCAGGCAGGCCGTTTGGTTTTTTTACCTCGGCGGTTGAATTTTCAACTATTTCTGCGTCAATAATATTGTTTGTGTCAACCAGCTGGGACGCGACGTGAGCTGCTCCGGAAGCAAGCCGCTGCAACCGTTCGGCAACAATGACATGGGCAGGCCGCGCATCGTTAACCTCAACATCAACCAGAAGTTCCGAGCCGCCTCGCACGCCGGCACGGTCAAGGATTTCGGTAGCCGCTTTGAGCTTGACCGGTTCGGACTCAGCATTTTCCATCATATCTTCAAGAACATCAACGGCGTACGGTGCGGCTTGGATCAACTTGCGACGGGCACGCTCTACGTCCTCGCCTGGTTTCCGTTGAGTCTTAAGGTGTGCTCTGCACAGGCCGTCATCCTTGACACGACCCGATGCCCATAACATACAGCGCAGGCCGTCTGACTTCATAATGCGGCACCGTGTTGGGAGAACTGCCGGTTGCTTCTTGTTGCTGGCCGTTGGTTCGTTTTGTTCGGTCACCCATTTTCGAGTAGCTCCGACAACCCACGGTGGAACAATTTGGCAGGCCTGTTCATCAATTAAAAGATCAACACCGGTTAAGTAATCGGAGTTATTATTTTTAGGATCCGTTAGGACAGGCCGCTTCTCCGCCAGGGAAAGGACTCGCCGTTCGCGCATTGACTCTGCGGACCTGGCCGCAATGAGTCCGGTGGCCGAGCCGGTCGCATCATAGACCGGGTCCCAATTTAATTTGGCTCGCCGCAGTGTGCCACGGTTTTCGTAGTTGTCCTCGCACACGCCGCGTTCGTGCTCTATGATACCAAGTTCCGAAAGGTCAGGCCGCAGGTCAAGCGGAGTGTCTAAATGTGGTTCGCGATCCGTTGGATCGTCTATCGAACCTTCCGGTTCAAATTTAATAACTTCGGACATTTGGGCCTTCGGTGTCGGTGGTGGAGGTAAAAAATTGTGGAAAGGTGTCCCACATCGTGAAGTTGTTCATAGGTTGTTCAAGCTCAGCCGGCGGGGGTTTGAGGTAAAAATATTAAATTTTCCCGATGATGCGATGATGCAGGCCGCTGTTGCGGATTGCGCAACCTTTAACTTTTTTTACCTTTACTCTGGCTTTCTCTTTACTGGGGCTTTCTTAGCTGTGGGCTTTGCCGGGGTTGCCTTTTTCTTGACCGCTGGGGCTGGTGCCTGATTTGGCTTGCCGTCATTGACCAGGCCGTCTCCGTCTCCGTCACGGGGGGTGATGTAGATATCTGGGGCGGTGGTCTCGCCGGCTAGGGACGGACCTGTCCGGCCTGTGGATGCTGAGGCAAAGGATGTTAGGACGGAAATCAAGGCCGCACCTGCAGCTACAGTTGCTGCGTCCAGGGTGGAGGCGGTAAACACGCCGGCGGCGTCTGCGCCGATGGTGGCTAAAAGGGTCTGGGCAAAGGTCTTAATTGCCCGTTCAGCTACGGCTACTAGGAAGTTGGTGCTATACATAAATAATTCCTTTTGTCAAGTCCAACACGTGTCATAGTTATAACAAAAGGATAACGGTTTTATTTTTGGACGAAAAAATGGCGCGTGGAGAGAGAGCCGTACCATTTCGGCCCTTCTATAAATAGAAATAAGATATTTGCTAATAAGTATCATAGAACTTTATTAGTTAAAAACTGTTTCTAAATTATATTTTTAAGTTCCTAATTTTGCGGTGTGTCACCTGAACGGTTGCGTCAACCCAGATTTTGAATCCGTTTTCGATGGCGGAGTAGCACCAAGAAAAATCCTCACCGACCATAAGCTCAGGTCGCTCGTCCCCCCGATTTAGTCGTGCAAGTTTGAACCAAGGGCGAGGCATTGACTCAAAGACACCTGACTTAATGCAGACAAATCCGAACCCAACTGCACCTGCTTGGAATGTCTTTTCTAGGAATTTGACGTTGGCTTTTTCTAGCCGAACGAACCCATTGACAACTTGGACTGGCACGCTCTTTTCGTCATCCAAAAGGTAGAGACCGGATACAACGTCAAGATCTGCAAAATATAACTTTAGGAAATCTTCAGGTGTCCAAACAATGTCAGAGTCAATCCAAAAGATTTTGTCGTAAGTGAACCTGCCACCAGCAATCTGCTTTTTGTCGTATCGAAGTTCCCTTCCACCCATGGCGGTTGCTTCTCTGGCGTGGGGTACGAAAGATGAGTACTCCGAAAGAAAGGTAAACGAGATGCCCTCATCTACCAATCTCTCACAAGTAGCCATTAGAGCTTTGACATACTCCGCATCCATGGAAAACCCTGGCGTGGCGATAACCACGTTGTAATGTTTCACCGAGATAAGTACAGGACTCGGTCGGTACAGGCAGCAAACTCTGCTTCCTCTAGGTGAGGAAATTCCATACTTACAAAACCCTCACCGTCAGGATATTGCGTCAACCCAAAACTCATCCCAGTTTCTTTCTCAAAGATTTGAATAGCATCTTTCTCATCTGCCTCTATGATGTATGCACCATAGAAATCCAAGTCCTTATTCCAGTCTTTGAAACTGTTTCGGTTGAACACAACTGTCCACGTCATTAGTTTCTATCTTTCTTTCCGCGTGCAATGTTTTCACAATGCTCGTATGACCGGATTATCCTGTCCAAAGTTTGATCACTCCGACCCATCATTTTTTCAGACTGGACTTGTTTCTCTCTCATCCGCGTAATTGACTCGCGAATCTCGTTAGCAATTTTGTTCCGCCAGTAAAGCTCTTCGCTTAGTGGTTCGTAGTTTTCTACATCCACGGCTAACGCTTCTTACCCTTGTGAGGATAGCCAGTCTTTTTCTTGTTCATAGATCCTGGAATTTTGAACCCGCCCTTGTTAGGCGTGTTCTTTTTCCGAATCTCTAATGCTTCAAGAACCTTGTCGTAATGCTTTCCCATAACTACCTGTTAACTCCTTCTCGTTCTTCTCTGCAATCTTGGCATAGAAAAGCATCATAGCCTGTTGCGTAAGAAGTCGGCACTCCTTGTTGAGTAACCGGAACTACATTCACAATCGAATCTAGACTGCCGCAAGAGTCGCACTTCAACTCTGCTGTCCAAGTAATTTTCTTAGGCGGATCCATAAGAGCCAAAGCTGTAATTCCACGGGTCAAAGCGTGTAGTCCTGCTCCACCTGTTGTCTTGCATAGGAACGGACGAACATCTTCTGAATGTAGAACTGGTCTAAGACCTTTACATTTGCAGTCTATTCGTGTTGTTATGCAAACCCAGCCTCGGTCAGTTAGGGAGTGTCTAGCTTCTGGGTGTCCGCAAATACAAATATTTTTGTTAACCCCTTTATCTCGCCTAAGGCTTTGGTCAATTTCAATTGCTTCTTCTAAAGAAACACCTAATGCTTCTAAAGCACTTTGCGCACTAACGCTTTGAGTTTCACTCATTTCCTAATCCTTCTTCTCGTAACTGTTGGGCTAACTTGGCAAAACTGACTTCGGTATCAATTCTCATATTTAGTTCTTTGTGTAACTCAAGAAGTATTTTTAGTTGCTGCATTTTCTGATACCAACGAAAAACAGCAATAGCAGCGAATGCTCCTAGAAACGCTCCAAGAAAAGAGAACGCAAAGCTCCCAATCATTTCCGACATTTCAAAACCTCATCGACTCCAAAAGGAATTTCGGTTTCAATCATTCGTTCCGCGATTGCGTAAACATATTCTCTCCACCGATCG
>Ga0315901_10001859_pt1 | contig 30020 bp, 19 predicted proteins | sample LakEriMetagenome_10_FD_203761 | JGI IMG/M metagenome (GOLD analysis project Ga0315901, IMG submission 203761) | Freshwater fungal communities from buoy surface, Lake Erie, Ohio, United States - Buoy 2 MA116 | ecosystem: Environmental > Aquatic > Freshwater > Lake | place: USA: Lake Erie, Ohio...
CTGGGAGGGCGACCACACCTTCGTCGCGTCGGTCGACCAACGCGAGGGTGCCGACGAGTACGTCTTCTACGACGGCCCGCCCTTCGCCAACGGCCTGCCGCACTACGGCCACCTCCTCACCGGGTTCGTGAAGGACGCCGTGCCGCGCTACCGCACGATGCGGGGCCAGCAGGTGCACCGTCGCTTCGGGTGGGACTGCCACGGGTTGCCGGCGGAGACCGTGGTCGAGAAGGAGCTCGGCGTGAGCGGGCACCCCGAGATCCTGCAGTTCGGCCTCGACAAGTTCAACGACGCGTGCCGCACGAGCGTGCTGCGGTTCACCGACGACTGGCACCGCTACGTGACCCGCCAGGCCCGCTGGGTCGACTTCGAGAACGACTACAAGACCCTCGACCTCCCGTACATGGAGAGCGTCATGTGGGCCTTCCGGTCGCTCTGGGACAAGGGCCTCATCTACGAGGGCTTCCGGGTGCTGGCGTACTGCTGGCGCTGCGAGACGCCGCTCAGCAACACCGAGACGCGCATGGACGACGTGTACCGCGATCGGCAGGACCCGGCGCTCACGGTCGCGTTCCAGCTCGACTCGGGCGAGAAGATCCTCGCCTGGACCACCACGCCCTGGACGTTGCCGAGCAACCTCGCGCTCGCCGTCGGTCCCGACATCGAGTACGCGGTGCTCGAGGAGGACGGGCAGCGCTACATCCTCGCCGAGAACCGTCTCGCCGCCTACGAGCGCGAGCTCGCGAACGCGACGCACGTCGGCACGCTCACCGGCGCCGATCTGGTCGGTCGGGCCTACCAGCCGCTGTTCCCGTTCTTCGCCGACACGCCGAACGCGTTCCGTGTGCTCGCCGCCGACTTCGTCAGCACCGAGGACGGCACCGGTGTGGTGCACATGGCGCCCGGCTTCGGTGAGGAGGACCAGAACGTCTGCAACGCCGTCGGCATCCCCACCATCTGCCCGATGGACGAGCACGGCCGCTACACGACCGAGGTCACGCCCTGGGCGCAGGTCCATGTGTTCGACGCGAACCCGATGGTGATCAAGGAGTTGAAGTCCCGCGGCGTCGTCGTGCGGCACGACTCGTACCAGCACGCGTACCCGCACTGCTGGCGGTGCGCGGAGCCGCTCGTGTACCGCGCGATCAGCTCGTGGTTCGTGCAGGTCACCGCGATCAAGGAGCGCATGCTGGAGCTCAACCAGCAGATCACCTGGGTGCCCGAGCACATCAAGGAGGGCAGCTTCGGCAAGTGGCTCGCCAACGCCCGCGACTGGAGCATCAGCCGCAACCGGTTCTGGGGCTCGCCGATCCCGGTGTGGAAGAGCGACGACCCCGAGTACCCCCGCGTCGACTGCTACGGATCGATCGCCGACCTGGAGCGCGACTTCGGTGTCACCATCACCGACCTCCACCGGCCGCAGATCGACGACCTGGTGCGACCCAACCCGGACGACCCGACCGGCCGGTCGATGATGCGGCGCGTGCCCGAGGTGCTCGACTGCTGGTTCGAGAGCGGCAGCATGCCCTTCGCCCAGGTGCACTACCCGTTCGAGAACCGTGAGTGGTTCGAGAGCCACTACCCGGGCGACTTCATCGTCGAGTACATCGGCCAGACCCGCGGCTGGTTCTACACCCTGCACGTCCTCGCCACGGCGCTGTTCGACCGGCCCGCGTTCAGCACGTGCGTCAGCCACGGCATCGTCCTCGGCGACGACGGGCAGAAGATGTCGAAGAGCCTGCGGAACTACCCGGACCCGATGATGGTGTTCGACACCTACGGCTCGGACGCGATGCGCTGGTACCTGCTCAGCTCGTCGATCCTGCGCGGCACCGACCTCGCCGTCACCGAGGACGGCATCCGCGACACCGTGCGCCAGGTGATGCTGCCGATCTGGAACTCGTGGTACTTCCTGTCGCTCTACGCGAACGCCGAGGGACGGGTGGGCACGTGGCGGACCGACAGCGACGACGTGCTCGACCGCTACGTCCTGGCCAAGGCCCACGACCTCGTTCGCGACGTCACGGCGCAGATGGACGCGTACGACCTCTTCGCGGCGTGCGGCAGCGTGCGCACCTTCCTCGACGTGCTCACGAACTGGTACGTGCGGCGCAGCCGCGACCGGTTCTGGGCGGGTGAGCAGGCGGCCATCGACACGCTCCACACGGTCCTCACCGTCCTGTGCCGGGTGGCGGCGCCGCTGCTGCCGCTCACCACCGAGGCCGTGCACCGCGGGCTCACGGGCGAGCGGAGCGTGCACCTGGCCGACTGGCCGGATGCCGCCGCGCTGCCCGCCGACCCCGAGCTGGTGGCCACGATGGACCTCGCCCGCGACGTCTGCTCCGCGACGCTGCGGGTCCGCAAGGCGCACCAGCGTCGGGTGCGCCTGCCGCTCGCGACGCTCACCGTCGCAGTGCCGGGCGCCGACCGCCTCGCGTCGTTCACGGGACTCATCGCCGACGAGGTGAACGTGAAGTCACTGGAGCTCACCGATGACGTCGCGTCCGTCGCCAGCCACGAGCTGCAGGTGGTGCCGGCCGTCCTCGGCCCACGGCTCGGCGGCCAGACACAGCAGGTGATCAAGGCCGTGAAGTCGGGCGACTGGCGCCAGGAGGGCGACCACGTCGTCGCCGGCGGGATCGAGCTCCACCCGGGGGAGTACCAGCTCAAGCTGATCGTGGCCGGCGACGGCGCCAGCACGTCGCTGTCGGGCGGGGCGGGGGTCGTCGTGCTCGACACCGAGGTGACACCCGAGCTCGAGGCCGAGGGCACGGCACGCGACCTGGTGCGGCTCGTCCAGCAGGCGCGTCGCGATGCCGGGCTGGCCGTCGGCGATCGCATCGATCTGTCGTTGGGCGTGCCCGAGTCGGTGCGCCGCCAGGTGGCGCCCCATCAGGCGTTCCTGGCGGCCGAGACCCTCGCCGAGCGGGTGTCGTTCGACGCGACCGGTGCGGCGACGGCCGAACTCGACGGCGAACCGGTCGTGGTGCGGGTCACGCGGATCGACGCCGCCTGAGCGTCGCCGTCCCTCTCCGATCGACGGTCCGATCGACGGTCCGATCGACGGTCCGATCGACGGTCCGATCGACGTCGGGGAGCGGCGTCCGGGCGACGGTGGTCGGGAACGGCCACGACGGCCAGATAGCATCCGGCGCTCACCCGGTCGACGGAGGTGCAGTCCCCATGGCCACTGGCAAGCACGGATCAGCCAAGCAGGCGCCCGCGAAGACGGCCTCGGCCACGACGTCCGCCCCGCGGGCGTCCGCCAAGGCGACGCCCACGAAGGCCGGCGCAACCAAGCCTGCGGCGAAGGCCACCTCGGCGAAGGCAACTCCGGCCAAGGCCACTCCGTCGAAGGCGGCCGCGAAGGTGACGGCCACGAAGGCGGCCCCGTCCAAGGCTGCGCCGTCGAAGGCCGAGACCACGGCCGCCCCCACCAAGGCCCCCACCAAGGCCCCGACCAAGGCCCCGACCAAGGCCCCCACCAAGGCTGCGCCTGCCAAGGCTGCGCCGTCGAAGGCTGCCACCACGGCCGCCCCGTCCAAGGCCGCCACCACGGCCACGTCCGCGAAGGCGGCACCGTCGAAGGCCGCCGGCACGGCCGCCCCCGCCAGGGCGACCGCTGCGAAGACGTCCGCGGCGACGGCAGCCACCACCACTCCCACCAGGAAGCCCGAGTCCCCCGCCACCGTGTCGAAGACGACCCCCACCTCCTCCCCGAGCACCGCTCCCGAGCCGAAGCAGCCCGAGCCGAAGCAGCCCGAGGCCACCCAGCCCGAACCGAAGCAGCCCGAACCGAAGCAGCCCGAACCGAAGCAGCCCGAACCGAAGAAGCCGGAGGTCCGCAAGCCGGACAAGCCGGCCCCACTGGCGATCCCGCCGGTCAAGGGCACCACGAAGGAGGGCATCGCGTACACCAAGGACTTCGACGCGAAGTGGCTCACGGCGCAGCGCGCGCTGCTGCTCGAGGAGCGTGAGGCGCTGACCGGTCAGGCGACGCGACTCGAGGACGAGGCCAACGCGCTCATCGAGGAGCAGGAGATGGGCGACGTGCAGTTCGACGACGAGGGCGGCGAGGGCGACACGATGGTCGTCGAGCGCGAGCGTGACCTCGCGCTGTCGGCACAGGCTCGACAGATGGTGGCCGACATCGATGCCGCGCTCGAGCGGATGACACTCGGTACCTACGGGTACTCCGTCGAGTCGGGCCGCCCGATCCCGCGCGAGCGGCTCGAGGCCATCCCGTGGGCCACCGTCCTCGTGGAGGAGAAGGTCGGCGGCATCGGCCGCCGCTGACGGCCGCCGGGCGCCCCGGCGCCGCGGGCCCCGGAGCACGCATGGACACGACCACCGACCCCACCCCCACCCGGCGGACGCGCTGGCGCCCCCGCGTCGCGCCCTGGAGCCTGGTGATCGCCGCAGTGGTCGTCACGTTCGACCAGATCACCAAGCACTGGGCGCTCAACGCCCTCGGTGACGGCCGCGAGGTCCACGTCGTGTGGACCCTGCAGTGGAACCTGTCGTTCAACACGGGCATGGCGTTCTCGACGGGGGAGGGGCTCGGCCCGGTCATCGCACTGCTGGCGATGCTGATCGTGATCGTCCTCATCGTCAGCTCGGCGCACGTCGAGAGCAAGCTGGCGCGTTTCGCGGCGGGGTTGCTGATCGGCGGTGCACTCGGGAACCTCCTCGACCGGCTGTTCCGCGGCGAGGGATGGCTGCACGGCGCCGTCGTCGACTTCATCGACTTCCAGTGGTTCCCCATCTTCAACATCGCCGACATCGGGGTCACCGTCGGGGCGGCGCTGTTCGCCACCGCGTCGCTGCTCGAGGGCCGCCGGCTGGATCGTGCGGCCGCGGCTGCCGACGCCGCTGCGGCGTCGGCCCTCGATGACGCGGATGACGCGGATGACGCGGATGACGCGGATGACGCAGCGCCGGACGCGCCGGACGACGCGGACCGGGACGCCGAGGTGGCGGTCGCCGGGTCGCCCACCGAGGTCGTCGCCGACCGAGAGCGCGACGAGCCCAGGTGAGCGCAATGTCGCCATCGGAGGATGCGGGTGCCGCTGACGGCGGGGACGAGTCGTTCGACGAATCGCTCGAGGCCGCGGGGCTGCTGCACGAGCAGATCCCGGCGGCGCTCGCAGGGGAGCGGCTCGACCGGATCGTGAGCCTGGTCACCGGTGCGAGCCGCGCCGACGCGGCCGTGCTCGTGGCCGCCGGAGGCGCCTCGGTCGACGGCGCCGTGGTGCTGAGCGGCAAGGTGCGGCTGGTGACCGGCCAGGAGGTCGTCATCGACCCCTCCCACCTCCCGCAGCCGCTCGCTCCGGAGCCCGAGCCGGACGTCGTGTTCGAGGTCGTGTACGCCGACGACGACGTCATCGTGGTCGACAAGCCCGCCGGCCTCGTGGTCCATCCGGGGGCCGGCAACCCGACGGGCACCCTCGTCAACGGCCTGCTGGCGCGGTTCCCCGAGATCGCCTCGGTCGGTGACCCGGCGCGTCCGGGCATCGTGCACCGACTCGACGTCGGGACGTCGGGACTGCTCGTCGTCGCCCGCTCACCGCGGGCGTACGAGCGCCTCGTGGCGGCGTTGGCCGGCCGCGAGGTCGGGCGTCGGTACCACACGCTGGTGTGGGGACACCCGGCCAACCCGCAGGGGGTGATCGACGCGCCGATCGGGCGTGACCACCGCGACCCGATGCGGATGGCGGTGGTGGTGGACGGCAAGGTCGCCCGCACCCGCTACCGGGTCGTGCGCACCTACCGGCAGGTCGCCGAGGTCGCCGAGGTGGCATGCCAGCTCGAGACCGGCCGCACCCACCAGATCCGCGTGCACCTGTCGGCGATCGGTCACCCGGTCGTCGGTGACGGCACGTACGGCGGCAACCGCTCGGCGCTCGTGGTGCCACGGCCGTTCCTGCACGCCGCGGCGCTGTCGTTCGTCCACCCGGGCACGGGTGAGGTGGTGAGCTTCGAGTCGCCGATCCCCGAGGACCTCGCCGCCGTGGTGGCGTCGCTCGGCGACGCGGAGACCGACGACCTCCCGGTCGACCTCCCGGTCGACGATCAGCCGACCACCTGACGCGCTGGCCGGCGCGCCGGGTGGCTCACACCGGATCGACGAGCTGGGCCACGATCGTCGAGCGATCCGGCCACGGCGCACGGCCTTCGGCCACCTGTGCCACCTCCGCCAGCGTGAAGCCGTGCAGCAGCTGGCGCATGTGGTCTCCGGCCAGCTTCCAGATCGCGTAGAGCACGCACTGGCCTTCGTGGTCGCACGAGCCGTCCTGGTGGGGCTCACCGAAGTCGCCGAGGGAGATCGGTCCGTCGACGGCGGCCAGGATCTCGCTCAGCCGGATCTCCTCGGGGGAGCGGGCGAGCACGTACCCGCCACCGACGCCGCGCTTGGAACGGACCAGTCCGGCGCCCTTGAGCGCGAGCAGGATCTGCTCGAGGTAGGGCTGGGGGATCGCGGTGCGCTCGGAGATGTCACGCACGCTGGTCGGACCCGGATCGCTCGCGTGGAGCGTCAGCGACAGCAGCGCACGACACGCATAGTCGCCCTTGCTCGACACTCGCATGGCTGCAGCGTAGTGGCTCGGGCCCGGTGCGGCGCGGTGCCGGCCGCCATCGGGTGGTTCATCGGGTGGTTCATCGGGTGGTTCATCGGGTGGTTCATCGGGTGGTTCATCGGGTGGTTCATCGGGTGGTTCATCGGGTGGTTCATCGGGTGGTTGTCGTTCGCGCCCGCGAGGTGGTGGACTGTGCGAGCCGTGTCCGACCTCGAACCCTCCCGCCCCGGCGCCGTGCCCCCCGGTGCCCCGCAGTACGTCGTCCCGAACTACGCCGGCGCGAACGTGCGCGGCCTGGTGCCCGCGTTCCTGGGGCCGTCCCACCTGGCCCGTCCCGACTGGCTCCCCGAGCCGGCGCGCCAGGCTCGCCATGTGGTGTTGCTGGTGCTCGACGGTCTGGGGTGGGACCAGCTCCGCGACCGCCCGCACCTCGCGCCGACGTTGTCGGCGATGACCGGGGGTCCGATCACCACGGTGGCGCCCACCACGACCGCCACGGCGCTGACGTCGATCACCACCGGCCTCACGCCCGGGGAGCACGGGCTGATCGGCTACCGCATCGACGTCGGCGGCGACGTGCTCAACGTCCTTCGGTGGCACACCGACGGCCGCGGTGACGCCCGCCGCCTGCACGAGCCCGAGCGACTCCAGCCGTTCCCGCCGTTCATGGGCGACGCCGTCCCGGTCGTGAGCAAGGCCGAGCTCGAACGCAGCGCGTTCTCCGCGGCGCACCTGCGCGGGTGCGTTCCGGTGGGCTGGCGCTCGCCGTCGAGCCTGGCGGTCACCGTCGGCGAACAGCTCCGCGCCGGTGCGCCGTTCGTGTACGCCTACTACGACGGCGTCGACAAGATCGCCCACGAACGTGGCTTCGGCGACTACTACGACGCCGAGCTGCGCGCCGCCGATCGCCTCGTGGCCGACGTGATCGCCGCGGTGCCGGCCGGGGTCGCAGTGGTCGTCACCGCCGACCACGGGCAGGTGCACGTCGGCGACCGGGTGATCGTCCCCGATGCGGCGATGATGCGGCTGGTGCACCACGCCTCGGGGGAGGGCCGGTTCCGCTGGCTCCACGCCCGGCCCGGAGCGTCCGCCGAGCTCGCCTCGGCGGCGCGTGCGGCGCACGGCGACGTCTCCTGGGTCGTCACCCGGGAACAGACCCTCGACGAGGGGTGGTTCGGGCCCGTGGTGCCGCCGCCGGTGCAGGCGCGGCTCGGCGACGTGGCCCTGGTGGCCCACCAGGACGTCAGCTTCGACGACCCGGCGGACTCGGGCCCGTTCCAGTTGGTGTGCCGGCACGGGTCACTCACCCCGGCAGAGGTGTATGTACCGTTGATCGCGGCGCTCGGCTGACGCCGTCCGCCCCCGTTCGAGAGGACGACCATGAACGACGAACCGACGACCGACGGTGTGGATCGCGGCCCGGTGGAGCGCGGCGAGATCGTGGGACTGCCGATCCCGGGCCCGCGTGACCGCGACGGCGAGCCGGTCGAGACCGTGTCGGAACCGGCGAAGGTGATGCGCATCGGGTCGATGGTGAAGCAGTTGCTGGAGGAGGTCCGCACGGCACCGCTCGACGACGCGAGTCGCGAGCGCCTGGCGGAGATCTACGAGCGCTCGATCATCGAGTTGAGCGAGGCGCTGTCGCCCGACCTGCAGGACGAGCTGCGCAACCTGGCGTTGCCGTTCAAGGACGGCGAGATCCCCTCCGATTCGGAGATCCGGATCGCGAAGGCCCAGCTCGTGGGCTGGCTCGAGGGCCTGTTCCACGGCATCCAGGCCACGCTGTTCGCACAGCAGCTCGCCGCCCGCCAGCAGCTCGAGCAGATGCGCCAGCTGCCGCCCGGGGTGATGCACGGCGGCCCGCCCGTGGCCGATCGCCCCGGCACCTACCTCTGACGCGGAGCATCCTCGGCGCTTCCGCCGAGGACCGGGGTGGGTCGAACGGTCCATTCGTCCTGCGTCCATGGACCGGTCACCGAGCCCTTCGGTAGCGTCGCCTCAGGCCGTGGTGCTTCGGTGCTTCACGAGCGGGGCGTCGCAGCGGCCGGAGAAGGTGGGAGACGTGCACCTCTGCGCCCTGGCCGGATCACCCGGCTCCGCAGCACTGCACACCGACGACGAGACGGTCACGTATCGAGAGCTGGACGAGAGGGTCTCGGACCGTCGTGCGTCGCTGTCGTTGCCGGACCGCTCCGTCGTGGCGCTGGTGGCAGCACCCACGACCGAGTTCGTCGTGTCGTACCTCGCGCTGCTCGTGCAGGGTCACGTCCCGCTGCTCGTCGGTGATCAGCACGAGCGTCTGCTCGACCGCTGGCGACCTGCGGCGCTGATCCGGACCGAGGACGAGACGTTCCGCATCGAGCGCCACCTGCGCGACGACGGGTCCCCCTGGCACGCTCCGGTCCACCCCGACCTGGCGTTGCTGATGAGCACCTCGGGCTCCAGCGGCAACCCGAAGCTGGTCCGGTTGTCGCGGGACAACGTGCTGGCGAACGCCACGTCGATCGTCTCCTACCTCGGTCTGCGTCGTGACGACGTCGGGATCACCACCCTCCCCCTCAACTACTGCTACGGCCTCTCGGTGCTCCACAGCCACCTTCTCGCCGGCGCGTCGATCGTCCTCAGCGGGCGGTCGGTGGTCGACCCCGGGTTCGTGCCGGAGCTCGCCCGCCACGGCGTCACCAACATCGCCGGGGTACCACACACGTTCGAGCTGATGGAGCGGGCCGGTTCGTCCGTGTTCGTGCCGAGCCTGCGCTTCCTCACCCAGGCGGGCGGGCGGATGCAGCCGGCCCGAGTGTCCACCTGGGTCGACCGGTGCGAGGCGCAGGGGGTGTCGCTGTTCGTCATGTACGGCGCCACCGAGGCGACGGCGCGCATGAGCTACGTGCCCCCGCAGCAGCTGCGCGAGTACCCGTCGTCGATCGGCGTGCCGATCCCCGGCGGGGCGATGGAGGTGCGGTCGTTGCTGCCGGACGGATCGCTCGGTGGACCGGCACTCGACGGCGACGTCGGTGAGCTGGTCTACCGAGGCCCGAACGTGATGATGGGCTACGCGGAGGAGCCGTCCGACCTGTCGGCCGACCCCGGCCCCGACGAGCTGCGCACCGGTGACCTCGGGCGCCGCCTCGCCAACGGGCTGTTCGAGGTGGTCGGCCGTCGGTCGCGTTTCGTCAAGCCGTTCGGCCTGCGCGTCGATCTCGACGACCTGGAACGACGGCTCCTCGCCGAGGAGGCAGCCGGGTTGCTCGACACCGTGCTGGTCACCGGGGACGACCGTGGCGTCGTGATCGGGGCGGTCGCGGCGGGGCTCGAGTCGGGCGTGGACGCACTCCGCGCCGTGCGTGCGGACGAGCTCGTGTCGTGCGCGGCTCGGCTGACCTCGTTGCCGCCGTCGGCCGTGGACGTCGTCGTGCTCGACAGCGTGCCGCGGAACGACCGCGGCAAGGTCGACCCCGTGGCCGTGCTCCGTGCCGCACGTGATGCCGAGGAGGCCGCCGCCGGCCGCGCGTCCGGCGCGTCCGGCGCGTCCGGCGCGACATCGGTCGTGGCGGTCCGTTCGGCGCGGGCGGCCCGCGCCGCGGGGTCCGGTCAGCGAGCGGGACGGGTTCGTCCTGGGGCGCGACCGACGGGGCCGGTCGCGGGTGAGCTCGTCCACGCGGCCGGCTCGATGTCCGCGGTCATGGAGATCTACACCGACGTGCTGGGGGTGACTTCGATCCGGGCGACGGACACGTTCGTCTCGCTCGGCGGCGACTCGCTCAGCTACGTGGAGTGCTCGATCCGGCTCGAGGACCTGCTCGGCGAACTGCCGTCCGACTGGCACCACCTGCCGGTGGCGTCGTTCGGGGAGCCCGGGCGCCGCACGTGGCACCGTGCGGTCGACACCACGTTGGTGCTGCGCGCGGTGTCGATCCTGACGGTCGTGGCCGGGCACATGATCCTCGGTCCGAGCATGGGCGGGGCTCACCTGCTGCTGGCCGTCGCCGGGTACAACCTCAGCCGATTCCTGCTCGACGTCGAGCCAGCGCGACGCCGCTGGAGAGCTGCCGGCCGCTCGCTGGGCCGGATCGCGATCCCCGCGATGGCGTGGGTCGCCGCCGGCATGGTGCTGTTCGACGTCTACTCGTGGCAGACACTGCTCCTCGTGAACGACCTGTTCGGACCGGCAGAGCACCTCGACGAGGTCTGGAACTTCTGGTTCCTCGAGGTGTTGGTGCAACTCACCGTGCTGCTGATGGTGGGGCTGTCGATCCCGTTCCTGCGGGCGTGGGAGCGACGGCGACCCTACGCGTTCGTGCTCGCGCTGGTGGTGCTGTCGGCGGCGTTCCGCTGGGAACCGCTGCAGATCGGCGGATGGTTCAACACGATCCACCGACCCCACGGTGCTGCCCTGCTGTTCCTGCTCGGCTGGCTCGTGCATCGCTCGCGCACCCCGCTCACCCGGGTGGCCACGACGATCGTCACCGTGGTCGCCCTCGCCGGGTACTTCCGCGAGCCTCGCCGAGACGCGTTCGTGATCGCCGGGCTGCTCCTGCTCCTGTGGCTCCCCGAGGTCCGGCTGCCCCGGGCGCTGGTGCACCCCGTGGCGATGCTCGCTGCAGCGAGCCTGTCGATCTACATCACCCACTACTCCGTGTATCCGGTCGCCGAGGACCACCTGGCGCCGTGGCCCGCGTTCGCCGTCACCGTGGCGGCGGGCGTGGTGGTGTGGTGGCTCGTCAGCCGAGCTGCCCGGTCGGTGGTGCGTTCGATCCGGCGTCGCGGCGGCTCCGGCGACCCGCCTCCGCTCGAACGCCTCCGAACGCCCCAAGCGCTCTAGACGGTGCCGTCGCCCGTCGGGTAGCGTCGTCGAACCACACGCGTGTAACTCACGGCGTGCGGTTCGGACGGATTCGACACACGCGACGCGGAGGAGGTGCTGTTGGGCGACTCGTTCACCCATCTCCACGTCCACACCGAGTTCTCGATGCTGGACGGTGCCTCACGGCTCGACGAACTCGTCGCCAAGGCGGTCGCCGACGGTCAGCCCGCGCTCGGGATGACCGACCACGGCAACATGTACGGCACGCTCGAGTTCTACAAGGAGTGCCGGAAGCAGGGCGTCAAGCCGATCATCGGCACGGAGGCCTACATGGCCTACGACAGCCGCCGTGAGCGCCCGGCCCGGCGGGGCCGGCTCGACGACTCGGGTGGCGACACCGAGGGCGGCAAGAAGCTCTACTACCACCTGATCCTCCTCGCCGAGAACGACCAGGGCTACCGCAACCTCATCCAGCTCTCGAGCCTGGCCTTCATGGAGGGCTACTACTACAAGCCCCGCATCGACTGGGACCTCCTCGAGAAGTACCACCACGGCCTCATCGCCACCACCGGGTGCCTGGGCGGGCACGTGCTCCAGTCGCTGTTGCAGGGCGACGAGAAGGGAGCGCTCGAGAAGGCGGGGCGGCTGCAGGAGATCTTCGGCAAGGACCACCTCTTCGTCGAGATCCAGGACCACGGCCTGGCAGCTCAGCGCGACACCAACCCGAAGCTCATCGAGATCGCGAAGCGCATCGGGGCACCACTGCTCGCGACCAACGACTCGCACTACACGCACCAGCACGACCACGAGGCGCACGACGCCCTCCTGTGCGTCCAGACCAGCGCGCTGCTGAGCGACCCCAAGCGGTTCAAGTTCGAGGGCACCGAGCACTACCTGAAGTCAGCGGCCGAGATGCGGCACCTGTTCCGAGACCACCCGGAGGCGTGCGACAACTCGCTGTGGATCGCGGAGCGGGCCGACGTCACGATCGAGTTCGGCAAGCCACAGCTGCCGAACTTCCCGATCCCCGAGGGCTTCGCCGACGACGCGGCGTACCTCGACCACCTGACGTGGGAGGGCGCCAAGGCTCGCTGGGGCGAACCGTTGCCGAACGCCGCGGTCGAGCGCATCGCCTACGAGCTCCAGGTCATCAAGAACATGGGGTTCGCGAGCTACTTCCTCATCGTGTGGGACCTCATCAAGCACGCGAAGGACGCCGGCATCCGGGTCGGTCCGGGTCGTGGTTCGGCCGCCGGGTGCGCGGTCGCGTACTGCCTGCGCATCACCGACCTCGACCCGATCAAGTACGACCTGCTGTTCGAGCGCTTCCTCAACCCGAGCCGCATCTCGATGCCCGACATCGACATGGACTTCGACTCGCGATACCGCGACGAGATGATCCGCTACGCAGCCGAGCGCTACGGCCGGGATCACGTCGCACAGATCATCACCTTCGGCACGATCAAGGCGCGCAACGCGGTGCGCGACGCGGCCCGCGTGCTCGGCTACCCGTACGGCGTGGGCGACAAGGTCGCGAAGGCGATGCCGCCGCTCGTGATGGGTCGTGACACCCCGCTCAAGTACTGCTTCGAGGAGCACCCGAAGTACCTCGACGGCTACAAGGCGGCGAGCGACCTCCGGGCGATGTACGAGACCGATCCCGACGTGAAGCGCGTGGTCGACGTCGCCAAGGGCCTCGAGGGCCTCAAGCGCTCCGACGGCATCCACGCCGCCGCAGTGGTGATCACGAAGGACCCGCTCACCACGTACCTGCCCATCCAGCGCAAACCCGAGGCGGGCGGCAACCCCGAGGACGCTCCCGTCGTCACCCAGTTCGAGATGCACGGCGTCGAGGAGCTGGGCCTGCTGAAGATGGACTTCCTCGGTCTGCGCAACCTCGACGTCATCACCGACACGGTGCACATGGTGCGCGCCACCAAGGACCCCACGTTCGACATCGACGCCGTGCCGCTCGACGACCCCAAGGTGTTCGCGCTGCTCGGCCGGGGCGACACGATGGGCGTGTTCCAGCTCGAGTCGCCGCCGATGCGGGCGCTGCTGCGCTCGATGGCACCCACCAGCTTCGAGGACGTCTCCGCCGTGCTCGCGCTCTACCGGCCCGGGCCGATGAGCGTGAACATGCACTACGACTACGCCGACCGCAAGAACGGCCGGCAGGCGGTCGACTACTTCCACCCCGACGCCGAAGGCGTGCTGGGCGACACGTACGGCCTGATGATCTATCAGGAGAGCGTGATGCGGGTGGCCCAGAAGTTCGCCGGCTACTCCCTCGCCCAGGCCGATTCGCTGCGCAAGGCGATGGGCAAGAAGAGCCGCGAGGTGATGGCCAAGGAGCGCGCCGACTTCGAGAACGGCTGCGAGGCGACCGGCTACGGGCGGGCGCTGGGGGAGAGCCTGTTCGACGTCATCGCGAAGTTCGCCGACTACGCGTTCAACAAGAGCCACACGTTCGGCTACGGCCTCGTCACGTACCAGACCGCGTACCTGAAGGTGCACCACCCCGTGGAGTACCTCGCCTGTCTGCTCACCAGCGTCAAGAGCAACCTCGACAAGGCGGCCGTCTACCTGTCGGACTGCCGGGCCATGGGCATCAAGGTGCTGACCCCCGACATCAACCGGTCGGTCATGAACTTCGACGCGCTCGGGCTGCACCAGGTGCCCGCCGACGTGGCGCTGCCGGTGGGCAGCCCCGGGGCGATCACGTTCGGTCTCTCGGCGATCCGCAACGTCGGCGAGGGCCTCGTCGAGCAGCTCCTCGCCGAGCGCGACGCGAACGGGCCGTTCGAGAGCTTCCACGACTTCGTCGAGCGGGTGCCCGAACCGGTGCTCAACAAGCGCACCGTGGAATCGCTCATCAAGGCCGGCGCCTTCGACGGCTTCGGCGTGCCCCGCAAGGGTCTGCTGATGGTGTTCGAGCAGATCATCGACACCACGGTGGTGCGACGCCGCGAACGCGATCAGGGCGTCATGAGCCTGTTCGGCGACTTCGCCGACGCCGCCGACTCCGGCTTCGACGAGCGCATCCCCATCCCCGACACCGAGTTCGACAAGGGCGACCGGCTGAAGTTCGAGAAGGAGATGCTCGGCCTGTACGTGAGTGACCATCCGCTGCTCGGCGTCGAGGCCGCGCTGCGACGCAAGGTGGACTGCACGGTCGCGGAGGCGCTCGAGCGCGACGACGGCGCCGTCGTCACCCTCGGCGGGGTGATCACCGGGCTCGCCCGCAAGTTCACGAAGAAGGGCGACCAGATGGCGGTGTTCGTGCTCGAGGATCTCGACTCGAGCATCGAGTGCACCGTGTTCCCGCGCGTGCTGATGGAACAGGGCCACAAGCTCGTCGACGACGCGATCGTCACCGTGAAGGGCCGCATCGACAAGCGCGACGAGAGCCGGGTGGGCTTCATGGCCCAGGACGTCACGATCGTCGAGAGCCTCGACACGTCCTCGTCGGCGCCGCTGCACCTGAAGGTGCCCGCCGCGGCGTTGAGCGAGCTGAAGATCCACCAGCTCCGCCGGATCCTGCGCGATCACCCGGGCGAGTCGATGGTCTACCTGCACATCGGCCAGGGCAAGATCCTGCGGCTCGCCGACGAGTTCTGCGTCGACCTCGACCGCGTGGTGCCCGAACTGCGTGTGGCCCTCGGCCACGACGCCGTCATGCTCTGACGCCGGTCTCCGGTCGCCGGTCGATCGTCGCCGGTCCGATGGTGGTCGGTCCGACCGGTCGGAGCCCGACCGGTCGGAGCCCGACCGGTCGCACTGGTCGAAGCCGGGTCGGCAGGTGTTCTACATTGCGCTGCGACGGGCTCCTCGGGGGAGGAGCCCTCCACGAGATGGGGGTCTCACATGTTCGATCACGACGACTTCGGCGTCGACGACGACGACACGAATCCGTCCGACGGTCCGTCGCTCGACGACATCATCGCGTTGGCGCTCAGCCGTCGACGGCTGCTGAAGATGGGCTCGGCCGCGGTGGGGCTCGGGTTCATGGCCGGTCTCGGTGGGACGACGGCGGTGGCGGCGGGGGGTTCGGACCGCAAGCCTCCGAAGGGTCCGACCATCGGCTTCACGTCGGTCCCGCTCCCGTTGGTCGCCCAGAAGGGGGTGACGGTGCCTCCGGGGTACACCGCAGAGGTGCTGTTCGCCTGGGGGGATCCGGTCTCGAACGGCCCTGCATGGGTCCCGGATGCATCGCAGGGCTGGCAGGAACAAGAACAGCAAGCAGGCATGCACCACGACGGGATCGCGTTCTTCCCGATCAACCATCAGCGGGGGTTGTTGTGCATCAACCACGAGTACACCGACACCGGCCTGCTGTTCACTGACCTGAAGGCGAACTGGTCGCCCGACAAGTCCAAGAAGCTGCTCGCCGCCCACGGTGTCTCGGTGATCGAGGTTCGACGTGTGAACGGCCGGCGAACGCAGGCCGGCAGGTGGCAGGTCGTGCGTCCGTCCCGCTTCGGCCGTCGGATCACGGGATACACGCCCATGCGGGTGGTCGGCCCCGCTGCGGGGTCCGAGCACCTGAAGACCGCGGCCGACCCCACCGGCACGATGGTGCTCGGCACGCTCAACAACTGTGGCGGATCGGCGACGCCGTGGGGCACCTACGTCACCGGCGAGGAGAACTACGACTTCTACTTCCGTCAGCCCGCCGCAGCGGATCTCACCCCCGAGGAACGTCGCTACATGCAGTCGGCGCTCAGCGGTGTGATCGGCGTGCACGTCGGCGACCCACGTTTCGACATGCTCGTCGAGGGCAACCGCAACGAACCCAACCGGTTCGGGTACATGGTCGAGATCGATCCGTTCGATCCCCGGTCGACGCCGATCAAGCTGACCGGCCTGGGTCGCTACAAGCACGAGATGGCGGCGGTGCGGCTCACCTCCGACGGACGCGCCGTGGCCTACTCGGGGGACGACGAACGAAACAACTACATCTACAAGTTCGTGGGATCGCGCACGGTACGCCAGGCCCGTCGGGCGAAGCAGAGCCCGCTCGAGGAGGGCACGCTCTACGTTGCGAGGTTCTCTGCCGGAGGCGCCGAGGGCGACATGATGGGCGTGGGGGAGTGGATCCCGCTCACCACCGACAACCCGATGCTGGCCGGGTGGACCAACGACCGGATCCACGTGTTCACGCGCCTTGCCGCCGACGCCGTGGGTGCGACCCGGATGGATCGCCCGGAGTGGATCAGCGTCGCCCCCGACGGGCAGGTGTACGCAACCCTCACCAACAACACGCGACGCGGACGGGCGACGACCAATCCGACCGAGGCCAGAGGGCTGGTCGAGAGTTTCGTCGTCCCGAACGACGATGCCAATCCCCGCGGTGGCGCAGCGGGCAATCCCTACGGCCAGATCGTACGTTGGACCGAACAGGGGGATGCCGATGCGCTCACGTTCACGTGGGACGTCTTCGTTCTCGCAGGCGACCCGGCGAACCCGGCCGGGTTGCCCGCCGGCCTCGGCGGAGCTCCCGCCGGCGGCAACGTGCAGGGTGACATCTTCGCCTGCCCCGACGCGGTCACCGTCGACCGCGACGGCCGGGTGTGGATCGGCACCGACATGTTCTCCACCGAGGCCGGTGTGGGCGCGTACGCGAACCTGAAGAACAACACGCTGCTCGCCGCCGACCCGGCGACGAAGGAGTTCAGGCGCTTTCTGGTCGGCCCCGCCGGATGCGAGGTCACCGGGATCACCTTCACCCCCGAGGGCAGGGCGATGTTCGTCGACATCCAACATCCGGGCGAGCCACCGGAGATCTTCACGAACAGCCTGGCCAACGTGCTCACCGACTGGCCCGACGGCGGTGGGGCACGTCCTCGCTCGGCGACGCTGGTGATCACCAAGGACGACGGCGGGGTGATCGGCACCTGAACCCGAGCTGAGCAAGGTCTGCAGTCGGTCACACGCGCACACGTCGTGGCCGACTGTCGACCCCGCTGAGCTGCGGCTCGCCGACCGGCGACGGTCGGGATGACCTGCGGCTGGTGGAACCCCCCGTCCGAAGTGGCAGAATGGTGCACTCAGGTCATCCCGTCCGCCGGAAGGCGATGGCGGTTCTCACGCGACAGGAGCTTCGGGCAATGGCACTCCAGGTGGAAACCAGGGACTGCGCAGCGCTCACCGACGCCGACCTCGATGACATGGCGTCGATGGGGGGCAGTTTCGACATCGGTCTGCTGTCGAAGGCCAAGGAGGACTGGGTGCTGTGCACCACGGCTCGCCTCGACGACAAGCTCCACGGCTTCGCCTTCGCGACCCTCGAGCGCATCGGAGGCACCCCGTGCGTGCTGCTCGGTCTGATGAGCGTGAAGCGCACCGGCAAGCGCGACCAGGTGCTGAAGGGCCTCATGGGCGAGGCGTTCCACCGGGCCCTGATGGCGTTCCCCGACGAGGACGTCGTGGTCGGCACCCGCATGGTGAAGCCCGACGCGCTCGAGGCGTTCAAGCACCTCGACGAGATCATCCCGCGCCCGAAGCACCGGGCGGTCGGCGAGGAGCGCGCCTGGGGTCGGCGCCTGGCCCGTCGCTTCGGCGTCGACGCGAACTACGACGAGCAGAGCTTCGTCGTGAAGGCCAACGGCCAGAGCGGGTTCATCGACCACGAGTCGCTGAAGCCCGAGAAGATCTCCGCGGACGTCGCCGGCGTGTTCGAGCCGGTGCCCGCGGCGAAGGGTGGGTCGATCATCGTCCACGGCTGGACCATGGCCGAGGACCTGATCAAGCTGGGCGCGCGGCAGCCGGCGTGAGCGAGCTCGACGCCGTCGTCCGGCGTCGACGCATGTGCCGATCGTTCCGGCCCGATCCCGTCGCTCCCGAGCTCGTCGACCACCTCGTCGATCTCGCGAGCCGCGCCCCGAGCGCGGGCAAGACGCAGGGGTGGCACCTCGTGGTGCTCGAGGGCGAGGCCACCGATCGCTTCTGGCGGCACGCGTTCCCGGCCGAACGCCGCAGCGGGTTCCGCTGGCCCGGGCTGTTCGACGCACCGCTGCTGCTGCTGCCCTTCGCCGACCCCGACGCGTACGTGGCCCGCTACGCCGAGCCGGACAAGGCACGCACCGGACTCGGTGCCGGCGTGGACGCGTGGCCGACGCCGTACTGGACGATCGACGCGTCGATGGCGGTGATGACGATGCTGCTCGCCGCGGAGGACGCGGGGCTGGGGGCGCTGCTGTTCGCCGTGTTCCACGGTGAGGCCGAGGTGCGTGCCGAGCTGGGCGTCCCCGACGGTCTGCAGTTGCTCGGGGCGATCGCGATGGGATGGCCCGCCGCGCCGGCGTCGCCCGGCATCAGCGCCGGTCGGTCACGCCGCTCCGCGCAGGAGATCGTCCACCGCAACGGCTGGTGACCCCGCTCATCGCTGATCGCAGGGTCAGGTGAGCTGAGCGCGGAGTGCATCCGGGGTGTCGACCGGCTGCTGGCACGCGAAGTCGCGGCACACGTAGGCCATGCCGGGGCGACGTCCGTCCCAGAGCGGGGAGTCGTACGGCTCGCCCCAGGCGACCACGGCGTTGGGTCGCCAGGTCTCGCGCACCACGGCGAGCAGGTCGGGGCGGTCTCCGGTGATCGCGATCTCCGTCGTGCCGGCGCGGCGCACGTCGGCGGCCGCCAGCGCGTGGCAGAACGCCGCGGGTGCCTTGGGCATCACGCCGCCCAGCAGGCGCAGGATCTGGTCCGCCTGGTTCGCGTAGCGCAGCTCGCCGGTCAGACCGGCGAGGCGGTACAGGGCGAGCGCCGCGAGGCCGTTCGCCGACGGGGTGGCGTTGTCCATCAGCTCCTTCTGGCGCACGACGAGCTGCTCGCCGTCGTCGGCGGTGGTGAACAACCCGCCGTGGTCGAGGTCCCAGAAGTGGTCGAGGAGCGTGTCGGCCGCCTCACGCGCGTGGTCGATCCAGCGGGCCTGGCCGCTCGCCTCGGCGAGCCGGGTGAACGCGTCGACGAGGGCGGCGTGATCGGCCGCGAGCGCAGCGTGGCGCGCCCGTGGGTCGCCGTCCGCCTGCCACGAGCGCGCCCAGCGTCCGTCGGGGCGTCGGAGCTCGCGGAGCAGGAACTCGCCGTTGGCGACGGCGGCATCGAGCCAGTCGGCCCGGTCGAACGCGAGGGCGGCCTCGGCGAGTGTGGCGAGCATGAGACCGTTCCACTCGGTGAGGACCTTGTCGTCGAGGCCGGGCCGGGGCCTGCCGGTGCGGCGCGCGAGCAGGGCGACGCGGCCATGCTCGACGACGTCGGGACGGATCAGCTGACCGCGGTGGTGCAGTCGGGCCGGCACGACGCTTCCCTCGAAGTTCCCGGCGGCGTTGGCCGGGTGGGTGAACTCGTACCAGTCGAGCACCTCGTCGGCCTCGGCGGGGCCGAGGCCGGCGTCGTGCAGCACCTGTCGCGCCTCGTCGATCGTCCACACGTAGTACGCACCCTCGTGCGAGTGGCCCTCGGCGTCGAGCGAGTCCGCGTCCTCGGCCGAGAAGAACCCGCCGTCGGGGTGCCGCAGCTCGCGCAGCACGTACTCGATCGTCTCGGTGGCGACCTGTCGGTACACGGGGTCGCCGAACGCCTGCGCCGCCCGGACGTACACCCGGGCGAGCTGCGCCTGGTCGTAGAGCATCTTCTCGAAGTGCGGGATCAGCCACCGCTCGTCGGTGGAGTAGCGGGCGAATCCCCCGCCGAGGTGGTCGTACATCCCGCCCGAGGCCATCGCCTGCAGGCTCGTGTCGACCACCCGGCGGGCGTCGGGCGCGCCGTTGCGCAGGAACAGCCGCAGCACGAGCTCGACGGCCGCGGTCGACGGGAACTTCGGGGGCTTCCCGAACCCACCCCACTGGGCGTCGAACGTCCCGGCCAGCTGGCGCAGCGCGGCGTCGATCGCGGTGTCGCCCGGGAGGTCGGTCGCCGGGGTGAGCGTGGCGCTGCGGCCGATCGCATCCATGAGGGCGCCGACGTTCTGGTCGACGTCGGCGCGCTTGGTGCGCCAGGCGTCGTCGATGGCCGCCATCAGCTGCAGGAACTGCGGCTTGGGGTAGTAGGTGCCGCCGAAGAACGGCCGGCCGTCCGGGGTGAGGAACACCGTCATCGGCCATCCGCCCCGCCCGGTGAGCGCCTGCACCGCGTCCATGTACACCGCGTCGACGTCGGGGCGTTCCTCGCGGTCGACCTTCACGTTCACGAACAGCCGGTTGGCGACGGCGGCGACCTCGTCGTCCTCGAAGCACTCGTGGGCCATCACGTGGCACCAGTGGCAGGCGCTGTACCCGACGCTCAGCAGGATCGGGACGTTGCGCTCGCGGGCGGCGGCGAAGGCTTCCTCACCCCATGCGTACCAGTCGACCGGGTTGTCCTGGTGCTGGCGGAGATAGGGCGACGTCTCGGCGGCGAGTCGGTTGGGGCGGGCGGCCATGCGCCCAAGGTACGGGGCGATCGGGTCAGGAGGCGTTCAGCTCGCGAGAGTCGTGGCGGCGGACCGGCGTGACCGGGAGGAACCGCAGCGAGCCGGCGGGGGAGAACGATCCCTGGAGGTCGACCACGAGGTGCGTCGCGTGGGAGAGGTACACGCAGAACGAGCCGTCCGGGTCGAGCGGGACGACGGCGACGTTCGCGGTGATCCGACCCACCGTCGAGTTGCCGTTGGACTTGGTCTGCGGGCCCGGGACGAGCGCCGAGCAGGCGTCGGCGGTGATGTAGCCCGCCGTTCGCGCGTCGGTGAGGGTGAGGTTCACGAGCGCGGCCGACGCGCCGGCCGGTCCCTGCACGCGCAGCACGGTGCCCGCGTCCGGACGTCCGCCGCTGCGGGTGTCGAGCAGGCGGCTGGCCGGCTGGGGGTCGTACCCCCAGCCGCCCGTCGACGTCGGGGCGAAGTAGCCCTGCACGTCGATCACCTTCTGCGCGGTGGCGCTGGTGAACGTGCAGATCTGCGCACCCCCGGTTCCCGCACCGCTCGGGACGACAGCGAGGTTCGCCACGGTCGCACCGGCCACGAAGTTGGTGTTCGACCGTGTCTGCGGACCCGGGACGAGCGACGCACACGAGTCCGCCGTCACGTAGCCCGCTGCCGCCGGGTTGGTGACGGTGAGGTTGGCGAGCATCGCGACCGCGGTGGCGGGCACGAGGGGGGTGGTCACCGACATCTCGGTCCCGCCGGACACCGGTCCGGAGCGTCCGCAGGTGCCGCCCGCGGCGCAGAAGGCGTCGACGCGGGTGTCCACCAGGCGTGTGGGTCGCACGACGTGGAGGACGTTGCCGCTGCCGCCGGGGACGAAGAAGCCCTGGACGTCGACGACGGTGTCCATCGCCTGCGACTGGAACAGGCAGAACCGGCCCTGTGCGTCGATCGGCACCACCGAGAGGTTGGCCGAGACGATGCCGGGGGTGGCGTTGCCGTTCGAGGAGCCGCGTGGCGCGCTCGTCGCCGTGCACGACTCGGCGGTGACGAAGCCGGCCCCGGTGGCGTCCGCAAGGGTGATGTTCACCACGGCCGCGGTGGCACCGGCCGGGGCGCCGGTGCTGATCACCGTGCGCCAACCGCTTCGGGGCTGCTCGGCCGGCGTGAGGCAGCGCGTGCTGGTCGCGCCGGTGTCGTCGGCGACGGTGAGGCAGGTGCGCGTGGGCGGGGTGACCGGGGCGCCGTTGCGGTTGAACGCGGCGATCGCCTGCGCCTGTGCCGGGGTGCCGCGGAACTCGAAGTGCATGGTGTCGCGCAGCACGCTGCTGCGCTGGGTCTGCGGTGTCGCGCAGCCGCCGCCCCATCCGTAGCCACCCCAGTAGAGGCCCCAGCGCTCGGCGGCGCGCACCACCCATCGGGGGATGTCGGTCTGCATGGGCACGGCACAGGCCGTGCCGCCGTCGGTGGCCCGGTAGGTGAGCTCGGGGTTGGCGGCGGTGTTGAGGTCGATCGCGAGACCCCACGAGTGGTTCGACAGCGACGAGGCCGTGAGGCCCTCGCAGGTCTTGCGGCTGTTCGACGTGCAGCGGAACACGTAGCTGCCGAGGTCGGTGATCCGATAGCCGCCGGCGACGATGTCGCGCACGAAGCCCTCGAACAGGGGCAGCGCCTCCGGCATCGAGGTGAGCTGGCGTGCAGCCACCCGTCCGATCGCGGCGGTGTTCGACACGAGTCGGGTCTCCCAGTCGGCGAGCGCCGCGGAGCGGTTGTAGCCCCAGCCGAGCCAGTTCCACCCGGGCGGAGGGAACGTACCGGGGGCCGCGGACGCGAGGATGCCGAGCGCGGCGGCCGTCGCTTCGTCGACGACGCCGGTGGCCGGGAGCGAGGCGGTGGTCTGGAACTGCACGACGGCCGCTTCGGTGACGGGTCCGAACGACCCGTCGACGGGGATCACCACGCCGGCGGCGACGAGGGCCTGCTGCAGCGCGGTCACCCGTGCGCCGGCGTCACCGCGCTGGATCGGGACCCACGTGTCGGGGGCGGTCACCAGCGGGGTGGGGAACGGCGGCGTCGGCCAGCCTCGGGTGCCGGGTGCACCGGTGCCGTCGAACAGGCACGACCCCACGTCACCGGATGCCTTCTGCCCATCGGTGCACCGTGGCGGCATCGTGGGGGAGGTCCACGGGGTGGGGTCCTCGGCGGCCTCGGTGACGCCGGGCGTCAGCAATGGGCCGAGGCCGGGCGTGCGGGCCAGGTGGGGCGAGAGGGGCGAGAGGGAGGGGAGCGGGGCGATCGATGCGACGATCCCGGTCACGACCGCCATGGCGGTGAGGACCGCGGTCCGCCGCTCGGGCCGGGAGATCCCCCGCAGGGACGCCGCACGCATGGAGGAGGTATCGGCCCGGCGGACCAGGGGCTTGACCTCGGACGGTCGAACCCCTGGTCAGCGCGGGCGCGAGGTCGAGTGGGCGGGTACTCGACCTCGAACTTGGCCCGGCGGACCAGGGGCTCGACGGCGGATGTCGAACCCCTGGTCAGCGCGGGCGCGAGGTCGAGTGGGCGGGTACCCGACCTCGATCGTGACGACGGCCCATGGGGTGGCGGGTCGCCGTCGGAGCGACGTGATCAGTCGTCGTCGCTGTCGTCGTCGGAGTCGTCGTCCGAGCCGCTCTTGCCGCTGTGATCGTCGTCGGAGTCGTCGTCGTCATCGTCGTCGTCGTCGTCGTCGTGATCGTCACGGTCGTCGCCCGGCTCGTCGCGGTCGTCGCGATCGCGGTCGCCGCCGTTGTCGTCGATCGTCGTCACGGTGACCGACGGGTCGCTGGTGGAGGGACCCGTGGTCGAGGTGCTGTCGTCGTCGTCATCGTCGTCGTCGATGCTGTTCGACGGTGCGGTCCCGTCGGTCGCCGTCGTCGTCGGCGTGGGGGTGGTCGGCGTCGGGGTCGTCGGCGTCGTCGGCACGGTGGCCGTCGGTGTGGTCACGGTCGTGACCGACGTGGTGCTGGTGCTGTCAGGCGTGGTGGCGACCGTGACGGCCGACGTGACCGACGGCTGCGTCGGCGTCGGAGCGATCTCGGCTCGGGGGCCGATCAGGGCGGCCGACACGGGGACGGCGAGGCCGGTGACGGCGAGGCCGGCGGCGGCCCAGATGGCGAGACGCTTGGCGGTGGGGTTCACAGGTGCTCCTCGGGGGGGTGTGCAACTTCGCTGCAGCGGACACCGGTGACACGCCGCCCGTGCGGAGCGGGTTTGGTCGGATCGCGAGATTCTCCGGCCGGCCGCCGGTCACTCACGCACCGACGGCGTGGTACCCACCGTCGACGTGGATCATCGATCCGGTCGTGGCCGGGAACCAGTCGCTCATCAGGGCCACGCAGGCCTTCGCCACCGCGCTGGAATCGGTGACGTCCCAGCCGAGCGGTGCCCGGTCGTCCCACACGTCCTCGAACTTCTTGAAGCCGGGGATGCTCTTGGCGGCCATGGTCTTCACCGGCCCGGCGGCCACCAGGTTGCAGCGGATGCCCTTCGGCCCGAGTTCCTTCGCGAGATACCGGTTCACGCTCTCGAGCGCGCTCTTGGCGACACCCATCCAGTTGTACGCGGGCCAGGCGACGGTGTTGTCGAAGTCCAGACCGACGAAGGCACCACCGTTCGACATCAGCGGCACGAAGGCGTCGGCGAGCGCCTTGTACGAGTAGGCCGAGATGTTGATCGCGATCTGCACGTCGTCCCACGTGGCTGCCATGAAGTCGTCGCCGAGGCACACCTCGGGGGCGAAGCCGATGGAGTGGAGCACGGCGTCCACACGACCGTCGAAGTGCATCGCCGCCGCCTCGCGGGCGCTGACGAGGTGTTCGGGTCGGGTGACGTCGAGCTCGTGCACCGGTGCCGGCTTCGGCAGCTTGCGGGCGGTGCGCTCGGTGAGGCTCAGGGCGCGTCCGGCCCCGGTGAGCATCACGTTCGCACCCTCCTGCTGCGCGATGGTGGCCACGCCGAACGCGAGCGACGCGTCCGTGAGCACACCGGTGATGACGACGTTCTTCCCCTCGAGCAGACCCATGTCGCTGCAACCTAGTGGCTGGCCGGCCTCGACCAGGGTGGCTCGCCGGTCGTGAGCGACTCCACGTGCACGTCACGTGCACGTCACGAGCACGTCACGTGCACGTCACGTGCGCCGTCGTCCGAGCCTTGGGGCGTGGTGGTGCCACTGTGCAAGGCTGTCGTCGTGCGCATCGGGATTCTGGGAGGGACCGGGCCGGCCGGCAGCGCGCTGGCGGCCCGGCTCGCGTCGATCGGCTACGAGGCGGTGATCGGCTCGCGATCGAAGTACCGCGCGATGGAGGCCCGCGACGGCATGGTGCAGCGGTGGCCCGCCATCGAGCCGCTGCTGAGCTACGGCGACAACGCGGCGGCGGCCGCGTGCGACGTCGTGGTGATCGCGACGCCGTGGGACTCCGCGGCCACCACGGCGCAGGAGAACGAGGCCGCCCTCGCTGGCAAGGTGGTCGTGAGCATGGCGAACGCGCTCGTGCGGGTGGGACACGAGTTCCAGCCGCTGGTGCCACCCCGTGGCAGCGTTGCGGCCCACGTCCAGGCCGCCGTCCCGGCGGCGCGCATCGTGGCCGCCTTCCACCACCTGCCCGCCACCGAGCTCGGCCACCTCGGCGAGCCGATCGACAGCGACGTGCTGATCTGCGGCGACGACAAGGAGGCCGTGCGGACCATCAGTGAGATCGTCTCGAAGATCCCCGGCTGCCGTCCGCTCGACGCAGGCGAGCTGTCGAACGCCACGGCGATCGAGGCGTTCACGGCGGTGCTGCTGCAGCTGAACGTCCGCTACAAGACGAGGGTGGCGCCGAAGCTGACCGGAATCAAGCGCGACCCGCGGGCGTTGCAGGCCTGACGATGCAGCTCTACGACACCGCCCGACGGGCCGTGGTGCCGTTCGAACCGGGGGAGCAGGTGCTGATGTACACCTGCGGCATCACCCCGTACGACGCGACCCACCTCGGCCATGCTGCGACGTTCATCACCTACGACGTGCTGCAGCGTCGGCTGATCGACCTCGGTCATTCGGTGAAATGCGTCCGCAACGTCACCGACGTCGACGACCCGCTCTTCGCGAAGGCGCGCGAGTTGGGGGTGCACTACCTCGACCTCGCCGCCGGCGAGGAGGCCCGATTCGAGCGCGACATGGTGGCGCTCAACGCACTGCCCGTGTACTCCACCCCGCGTGCGTCGTCGGCGATCCCCGACATCCGCGGCTTCATCGGCATGGTGCTCGAGCGTGGGTTCGCCTACGAGGCCGGCGGCAGCGTGTACTTCGACGTCTCGAGGTTCCCGAGCTTCGGTTCCGTGAGCCACTACTCCCGCGAGCAGATGATCGACTTCGCCCGCCAGCGTGGCGGCAACGTCGACGACCCGCACAAGCGCGACCCGCTCGACTTCGTGCTGTGGCACCCGTCGGCGCCGGACGAGCCGAGCTGGGACACCCTGTGGGGCCCGGGTCGTCCCGGCTGGCACATCGAGTGCAGCGCGCTCGCGCTGCGCGAGCTGGGCACCACGATCGACCTCCATGGCGGTGGTAGCGATCTCATCTTCCCGCACCACGAGTGCGAGCGTGCCCAGAGCGAGGCGGCGACGGGTGAGCCGTTCGTGAAGCACTGGATGCACGTGGCGATGGTGTACATGGACGGTCACAAGATGTCGAAGAGCCTCGGCAACCTCGTGTTCGTCGACAAGCTCCGCACCGAGTGGGACCCGCGGTCGATCCGGCTCGCGATCATCGAGCACCACTACCGATACGAGTGGGAGTGGGACACCACGTTGATGCCGCGCAACCGCGATCGGCTGGAGGCCTGGTGCCTGGCGTCGGGTGGGGACGGCGCCGCCACGGGTGCCGGTGACGAGGCGGTGCTCGCCGACGTGCGCGCGGCGCTCGACGACGACCTCGACACGCCGGGTGCGCTGGCGGCGATCGACGCCGCTGCGGCTCGCGGGGTGAACGTGCGCGCCGCGGCGGCGCTCCTCGGCGTCGACCTCTGATCCCGGTCCTGGTTCCGGTCCCGCGGGTCGTGGACGGTCGCGGGTGCATCTCGTGGTGACCGACGCGACACACAGTGTTCACACGAAATCGGTTTCCTGTCTTCCGGAGCGTGACCGGGCTCGTCTAGATTCTCGGCGGCGGTGGCACGGTTCCGGGTGCCGCCTGCACGATCCGTGGGAGGCCGCGTCGATGAACGCCGAGGGTGCGGGCAAGCTGCAGACCCGGTTCCGTCGCGTCGCCCGACCGGTGGCGTCCAAGCTGTGGCGGTTCCACCTCGAGGGCTTCGACCGGCTCCCGGCCGAGGGCCCGGCGATCCTGGCGCCCAACCACGTCAGCTTCCTCGACAGCGCGTTCTTGATGCTGCAGGTCCCGCGCAACATCAGCTTCGTCGGCAAGGCCGAGTACATGGACTCGTGGAAGACGAAGTTCCTGTTCCCGGCGATGGGCATGATCCCGATCGACCGCTCGGGTGGCGACAAGAGCCAGGCGGCGCTCGACACGGCCGAGCGCGTGCTTCGCCGCGGCGAACTGTTCGGCATCTTCCCCGAGGGCACGCGCAGTCGGGACGGCTACCTCTACAAGGGCCGCACGGGAGCGGCCCGGCTCGCGCTCAAGGTGGGGTGTCCGATCTTCCCCGTCGGCGTGATCGGCACGCGTGAGATCCAGCCGCCCGACGCGAAGATGCCGAAGGTGCGGATGGACTGCACGATCCGCATCGGTCGCCCGATCAAGGTGGAGCGCTACCTGGACCGGGCCGAGGACCATCGGGTGCTGCGTCAGATCACCGACGAGCTGATGTTCGAGATCCGCGAGCTCACCGGCCAGGAGTACCGCAACGTGTACGCCGGCAAGTCCGCCGACGCCGAGTCCGTGCCCGCCCCGGCCCGGATCGCCCACGTGAGCGACGAGCCGGTGCCGGTGCACGGCGGGATCGAGATGGCGGGCGCCGCAGCGAGCTGACGGGCGGCGCCGCCGCCGGACGGTCGCGAGCGGCACGGAAACCCTCCCTGTCGGCTCCGGACGCCGCTCGTAGACTCGACCCCGCTATGGCACAGATCACGATCACCCTCCCCGATGGCTCGCAGCGCTCGTACGACGAGGGCGCGACCACTGCGGACGTGGCGGCATCGATCGGGTCGCGCCTCGCCAAGGCCGCCGTCGCCGCCGAGGTCGACGGTGAGGAGTGGGACCTCGGCCGGCCGTTGCCCGACGGCGCGTCGGTCGCGATCGTCACGGCCGACACCGAGGGCGGCCGGCACGTGCTGCGGCACTCGACGGCGCACGTGATGGCCCAGGCCGTCACCCAGCTGTTCCCCGGGGCGAAGTTCTCGATCGGCCCGGCGATCGTCGACGGCTTCTACTACGACTTCGAGCTGCCGGGCGGCCGCACCTTCAGCGAGGCCGACCTCGAGGCGATCGAGGCGCGCATGCGCGAGATCATGAAGGCCGACCAGCCGTTCGTGCGCGCGGAGCTGCCCCGCGACGAGGCGCTCGCCGTGTTCGCCGACCAGCCCTACAAGTGCGAGATCATCGAGCGCGTCTCCAGCGGTGCGGCCGACACCGACGACGCCGGCGAGATCGGCAGCGGCGAGACGATCAGCGTGTACCGCAACTCGCCCGAGTTCGTCGACCTCTGTCGTGGCCCGCACGTGCCGAGCACGAGCAAGCTCGGCCATTTCAAGCTGATGAAGGTGGCCGGCGCGTACTGGCGCGGCAACGAGAAGGGCCCGATGCTGCAGCGCATCTACGGCACGGCCTGGGAGAGCAAGCAGGCGCTCGAGGACCACCTCCACCGGCTGGCCGAGGCCGAGAAGCGCGACCACCGCAAGCTGGCGGTCGAGCTCGACCTGCTCAGCTTCCCGAGCGAACTCGGCGGCGGCCTGGCGGTGTGGCACCCGAAGGGTGCGATCGTGCGCAAGCTGATGGAGGACTACAGCCGCGAGCGGCACACCAACGGCGGGTACCAGTTCGTCTTCACGCCGCACCTCGCCAACGCGCAGCTGTTCCAGACCTCGGGCCACCTCGACTTCTACAAGGACGGGATGTACCCGCCCATGGAGATGGACAACGGCACGTACTACCCGAAGCCGATGAACTGCCCGATGCACTGCCTGATCTACCGCAGCCGCCAGCGCAGCTACCGCGAGCTGCCGCTGCGGTTGTTCGAGCTCGGCAACGTGTACCGCTACGAGCGTGCCGGCACCCTGCACGGCCTGATGCGCATCCGTGGCTTCACGCAGGACGACAGCCACATCTACTGCACGGAGGACCAGGCGGCCGACGAGATCGCGTCGCTGCTCGACTTCGTGATGAGCGTGCTGCGTGCGTTCGGGTTCACCGACTTCACGGCCAACCTGTCCACGAAGGACCCGAAGAAGTACGTGGGCACGGACGAGTCGTGGGAGCGCGCCACGGATGCGCTCCGGAGCGCGCTCGTGAAGTACGGCCTGGAGTACAAGGTGAAGGAGGGCGACGCCGCCTTCTACGGCCCGAAGATCGACATCGACGTGAAGGACGCGATCGGTCGCACCTGGCAGCTCAGCACGATCCAGTACGACTTCAACCTGCCCGAGCGGTTCCAGCTCGAGTACGTCGGCGCCGACAACGCCCGGCACCGCCCGATCATGTTGCACCGTGCGCTGTTCGGGTCGGTCGAACGGTTCTTCGGCGTGCTGCTCGAGCACTACGCCGGGGCGTTCCCGACGTGGATGTCGCCGCTGCAGGCGCGGGTGCTGCCCGTCGCCGACGCGCACGAGGCCTACGCCCATCAGGTGGCCGATCGGCTGCGGGCGGAGGGGATGCGGGTCGACGTCGTCGACTCGAGCGACCAGCTGGGCAAGCGCATCCGCGCGGCCAAGCTCGACAAGATCCCGTACGTGCTGGTGGTGGGCGACGACGACGTCGCACACGCCACCCTCGGGGTCAACCCGCGCGGCGGCGAGGTCGAGCGCGACGTGCCGCTCGACGAATTCGTGCGCCGCGTGACCGACGAGATCGCGGCGCAGCTCGCCGTCGTCTGACGCGATCGCGACGAGCGGGGCCGCGGTGGCGACCGGGTGTACGTTCGCCACGTGACCCCCCTCGAACAGCTCTGGAACGGGTGGCGCGCGACCTACGTGACCACCGCCGACGAGCGACCCCCCGCCCCGGACGGCGCCAGCATCTTCACCACGATCCTGCGCAGCGGCCTGC
>Ga0315901_10001862_pt1 | contig 29984 bp, 22 predicted proteins | sample LakEriMetagenome_10_FD_203761 | JGI IMG/M metagenome (GOLD analysis project Ga0315901, IMG submission 203761) | Freshwater fungal communities from buoy surface, Lake Erie, Ohio, United States - Buoy 2 MA116 | ecosystem: Environmental > Aquatic > Freshwater > Lake | place: USA: Lake Erie, Ohio...
TTGCACGAGAAGGCCACGACAAAACCCTGCCCGCACGACGTACAGCGTGCCCTGCCGAATCCGAAGCAGAGGATGCCACAGGTGAGGTATGACCGCAGGCGAGGGATCGGTCACCTGCGCCTGGTCTGCGGCGGCTGCCCGAATCCGCCGCTGCAGCTCGGGGTCGCGAACGACCACGAACCGCCACTTCTGCATGTTGAACGAAGTTGGCGACTGGATCGCCGCCTCGAGGAGTTTCGTTTCTTCGGTGGTGGTGAGGCGGTGGATCGGGTCATGGGCCTTCACCGATCGCCGGCGATTGATCGCATCGAACGTGTCCATGTCGGTTCCTTCCACGTGTGCAGTTGGGAAAGGGCTTCACGCGCGTTGACAAGCGTCGCTGCGTAGAAGTGGAGTGTGGCGTGAGGGCAAACGGACAATCCGCTTCTTTTCAACCTACTCGCACCGCAACTTTTTCGGGCGGCTCCACCCAGTAAACTACCGTCACCCGAAGTCTGGATGCTACGCTCGACGTGCTCATGGCCTGCTCATGGCCTGCTCATGGCCTGCTCATGGCCTGCTCATGGCCTGCTCATGGCCTGCTCATGGCCTGCTCATGGCCCACGAGTCGTAGTTCGTTCCAGACTGATACCTGACCAACGCATTCCTGAATGGGAGACCAGCCGATGACCACCAGACGCCAGTTCGTGCAGAGCCTTCCCGCCTTCGCCGTGGCGGCGAACATGCTCGAGGGCGACGCAGTGGACGCGGCGCCGGCGCCCATCGCGCCGGCCGTAGGGCACTTCCATCCCAAGGGCAAGCCGCCATCAGAGTTCACCAAGGCGGTGCTGCGGAAGGCGCGGCAGGCGTTGCCCTTCGGCGACACTCGCGATTTCGACGAGCAGCGGCGCGGCCTGATCGCCCCGATGAAGGACCTGACCATCAAGGACGACGCCGGCAACGTCGTCTGGGACATGACGCGTTTTCAGTTCCTCGAGCAGAAGGAGGAGTTCGACACCGTCCATCCCTCGATGCATCGGATCGGCCAACTCAACAACAACTACGGTCTCTACGAGGTCGTGCCCAGCATCTACCAGGTGCGTGGCTTTGACCTCGCGCAGACGACGTTCGTGCGTGGCAAGACCGGCTGGATCGTGTTCGACTGCCTGGTGACGGCGGATGCCATGCGGGCCGCCTGGAAGCTCTTTCAGGAGCACAAGGGTGAGGGGCTGCCGGTCACCGCGGTCGTCTACTCCCATTCCCACGGCGACCATTGGGGCGGCGTCCGAGGCGTGGTCGACGAGGCCGACGTGCGCGCGGGCAAGGTGCAAATTCTTGCGCCCCGCGACTTCATGCAGTATTCGATCGCGGAGAACGTGTTTGCCGGAAACGCGATGAACCGGCGGATGTTCTACCAGTACGGCGTACTGCTGCCCGTCAGCCCCCACGGCTATGTCACCCAGGGACTCGGCCACGCCATTTCGCGGGGCACGTCCGGCCTCATCGCTCCGACCCGCATCGTGGAGAAGGACGTCGAGGAGATCGAGGTGGATGGCGTGCGGATGATTTTCCAGAACACGCCCAACACGGAGGCGCCGTCGGAGATGAACACCTACATCCCCGACATGAAGGCCCTCTGGATCGCCGAGAACGTCTGCGCGACGCTCCACAACATCTACACGCTCCGTGGGGCGCTGGTGCGGGACGCACTCATCTGGTCGAAGTACATCAGCGAGGCGCTGTACCGCTTTGGACAGGAAGCCGTGGTGATGTTCGGCGCCCACCACTGGCCCCGGTGGGGCAACGAGCGGGTGCAGGAAATCCTTCGGGGCCAGCGGGATCTCTACGCTCATTTCAACAACCAGGTGCTCCATCTGGCCAACCAGGGCGTCACCGTCAATCAGATTCACAACGTCTACGAACTGCCGAAGACCCTCGAGCAGCGCTGGGATTGCCGCGGCTACCACGGCTCGGTCCCCCACAACGCCCGTGCGGTCGTCAACCGCTATCTCGGCTATTGGGATTGCAACCCCGCAACGCTCATTCCCCTTTCCCCAGAAGACTCCGCGCCGCTCTATGTGGAGATGATGGGCGGCGCGGAGACCGTTCTGGCCAAGGCGCGGCAGCTGCACGACAAGGGCGAATACCTGCTCGCCTCGGAGATCCTCGACAAGCTCGTTCACGCCGAGCCCAAGAATCAGTCCGCGAAGGATATGCTCGCCGATGTCTTCGAGCAGATCGGCTACCAGCAGGAGAATCCCGGCCTGCGCAACAGCTTCCTCGCAGGCGCCTACGAGCTCCGGGAGGGCGTTCCGGACGGATCCTCGCCAAAGTCGAGTGGGCCCGACGTCATCCGTGCCATGAGCACGGAGCTATTCCTCGACTTCCTCGGCATCCGCATGGACAGCCGGCGGGCCGAGGGCATGCGTTTCACAATGAACCTGATCACGCCCGACAACGGCGAGAAATTCGTCGTCGAACTCGAGAATGCTACGCTTACAAACCTGCCGGGATTCCTTGCCGACAAGCCCGACCTCACGCTCACGATCAACCGCAAGGATCTTGAGCAGACGATGATCGGAGCCAAGACGCTCGAGGCGCAGATCAAGGACGGCACCGCGAAAGTCCAGGGCGACGTCTCCATCCTAGCGAAGCTCGCGACGACGATGGTCGATTTCGACCCCCGATTCGAGATCCTGCCCGGCACACGTGGCCGGCAGGAAGTCGCCCATGCCGACGCCTACGAGGCGGTGCCCGGCAAGACGATTCCGGAGTGACCTGCGACGGCAAAACCCCAGTCGTCACAACCGGAATCTTTGGCGCAACCGGTAGTCTCGGCCGATGAACACCCGTGAGGACTTGTTCCATCCGCGGGGAAGGTCTGCGCATAGGCGACCGCTTCCCCCTGGACCGCCCACACTGCCATAAGCCCAGGATGGCATCGTGCGGGTGAGCATGGGAGAGCCGCCGCGTCATGCACGCTCGGGTGTCAGAGAGAACTGTTCGCAGGGCCTTGCGCGGCTGCCTGGCGATCGCCGCGTGCCTTGTACTGCTCTCCGGCATTGCGCCGCTTGCGCGAGCTGCCGAGCCTGCCGCGTTCGAGGTTGCCGAGGAGGCGATTCCACTACCGCTGCCCGAGGAGTGGCAGGTCGACATCGCCGACGTGTCGTCGTCCTGCGCCAGCTGCACCGGGATCGATTCCGGCCGCCGCAGGGGTCGCTTCTACGTGGACTACGACAAGGGGTTCGCCATTCTGCCGACTGACCCCGAGGAGACGCCTTATTCGCTTCGGATCCGCAATCAAAACATGTTCCGCTACGACGGCTTCGGGCGGGCCAAGCCCTCGTGGACCAACAGTGCGGGCGATGTGATTCCGATCGACAACTCGAACTACTTCGGCATCCCACGTGGGCGCCTGATCTTCTCGGGCAACGCACTCCTGCCCGAGCTCTCGTACCTCTTGAACATCGACTACAACTCCGTCACGAACCAGCCGATCGGCTTCCGCGCATTCTGGCTGAGCTATCGCTTCAGCAAGGCGCTCGAGCTGTACGTCGGGCAGTCGAAGGTGCCCGGCTCCCGCGAGTGGATCGAGAGCGCGTTCGTGCCGCTTCAGAGCGCCGATCGCACGATGGCCACGACCTTCTTCCGCCCCAGCTTGAGCCAGGGCGTGTGGATCATGGGCGAGCCGCTCGACGGCTTCTTCTACCACGCCATGATGTCGAACGGGTTCAACACGCTGAACCTGATTCCCGAGGAACTCAACAACCGCTTCGCCTGGTCCGGCTCGGCGTGGTGGGAGCCGCGAGGTGAATTCGGTCGCGGTTATTCGGACATCCAACACCACGAACAAGCCGCCGTCCGTCTCGGAGCCTGCTACACATTCGCGCTCGGCAGCGGGAGCCAGGCCGCGAGTGACGCGGTCGAAAACTCCCCCGTTCGGCTTTCAGATGGCACGATCATCACGACGCCCAACGCGCTTGCGCCCGGTGTCACGCTGCAGTCCTACGACATCTCGCTGGCGGCGATCGATTGGGCCTGGAAGTACCGCGGCCTCGGCCTGTCGACGGAGATTTATTTCCAGGACCTGCTCAACTTCGTCGGCACGGGGCCACTACCGATCACGTCCACCTCGGCGTTCGGTGGCTTCGTGAAGGGGGGCTACTTCGTCATCCCTCGCGAGACCGAGCTGTACGTCCGCTCGTCGTACGTCACCGGCGCCTACGGCTCCGGATACGAATTGGGCGGTGGGCTCAACCATTTCTTTCTGCCGGGGAAGGACAACCTCTTTTTCACCTTTGATGCAGCCTGGCTGGAGAACTCGCCCGCCGGTCAGAACCGCACAGGCTTCGTGGCCGGCCAAACCGGCCTGCTCGTTCGTGCCCAGATCGTCGCCGTCTTCTGAGGAAAGTGAATCATGACGCGTGCCCATATCTCGCTCACCCTCGGCCTGCTGCTGTCGGCAGCGGCGACGTTCAGTTGTGCCCAGGAAACTGCCAGCATCGACGAGCAGGTCGTCACCGAACGGCTCGCGTATCCGTATTCCATCGATCTGCTCCCCGATGATCCGGCTGCGCCGCCATTCGAGGCAGCGCCCGGTGTGGCCGCAGGGCCACCCCAGAAAGGTGGCGATGCGTTCGGCCCCAAGACGGTCACCGGCGACCTCTTCGATCGCTGGCTATCGACCAAGGAATCGGGCATCACGTTCGGTGGTCGGATCACACAGTTCGGCTTCGGCCTGGCGGGCGGTATCGATCAGCCCGTGCCGCCTCCGCTCGGGCAAGGCGACGTCTTTAAGTACACCGGCCGCAGTGAGTACGACGCCGTCTTCGATCTCGAAAAGTTCGGCGGCCTCCCCCACGGACGGCTGCTCGTCCGTGCCGAGCAGTGGTATGGCGACTATGGCAACGTGTCGCTGCGGGCGGGCACCTTCACGCCGACGGTGTTTCCCGCGCTCCTGCCGCCGCGACCGAACGACCCGGGCGTCCCCTACATCACGAACTTTCTGTTCACGCAGCCGCTGTCACCGAACTGGGTCGTGTTCGGCGGCAAGAAGGACGTGCTCGGCTCCTTTGACCAGGACATCTTCGCCGGCGGCGATGGCACCGATCAGTTCGTCAACCAGGCGCTCATCGCCAATCCGCAGTTCCTGCTCGGGATGCCCTACTCCTTCTTCACCGCCGGAATCGTCTCGCCCCGCGACTGGGGCGGCATGGCGATGTTCGTCATGGATCCCAAGAACCGCACCGCCGACTTCATGCAGTTCGGCGACCTCTTCAACGAGGGGATCATCATCGGCGGCGAAGTGAAGGCGAAGACGATGTTCTTCGATCTGCCGGGGCAGCAGCACGTGGGCGGTGTCTGGAAGCACCAGGAGCAGCTCGACCTGCGGTTTGCGTTCACGCCGCCGGAGCCTGGCTACGAGCCCGGCTACGGACCCCCTGTAGCCGGCCCGCGGACGCTCTGGGATTCCTGGCTCGTCTACTACGGCTTTGACCAGTACTTCGTCCGCTACACCGACGATCCGGACCGCGGCTGGGGCCTGTTCGGCCGGGCCTCGATCGGCGACGGCAACCCCAACCCGGTCCAATATTTCCTGAGCACCGGTATCGGTGGCTTCAGCCCGCTGGGCCAGCGGCGCGGCGACACGTTCGGGCTCGGCTGGTTCCTCGTCGGGGCGAGCACGCAGTTCGGTCCGGTACCCGAGGCCCTGTTCGGTCCGCGAAACGGCATGGGACTCGAATGGTTCTACAATATTCAGGCCACGCCCTGGCTGAACATCACGCCCGACCTTCAGTGGATCCGCCCGGGGCTGGGGGCGATTTCCACCGACAACGCCTTCGTGTATGGCGTGCGGGCCAATGCCACCTTCTGACACCTGCGAGGTACCCTGATCAGTTGGCCTGTCCTTCCGACATCAGCTTGATCACCTCGTCGACGTTAAACTTCGCCGGCTTCTGCCGCATCGGAAACTCCGCAAACGACTTCAGGAAGTTTCCCACGATCGCTTGCGTCGGCACCGCCACCCACGCCCGCTGCAGGTACCAACGGTTGTAGTTATTCGAGTCGGTGTCGGCCCGCTCGAACGGATCCGAACGCAGGTTGAATAGCTTCGGGGCCCGCAGCATGACGAACGGCTCGGTCCAGACCTGCAGCTGCCTGGCCCGCTGCTCGGCAAAGACCAGTTTCCATTGCTCACGACGCAGCGCGACCAGCTGGGCGTCGTCGCTGAAATAGAAGAACTCCTTCCGCGGCCCCTCGGCCGTTTCGCCCCTGAGGTACGGCAGGAAGTTGTAGCCATCCAGATGAGCCTTGTAGGTCGTGCCTCCAATCTGATGCCCTCTCAGAAGCTTGTCCTTGATGTCCGGCTCGCCGACGGCTGCCAGCAACGTTGGCACCCAATCCAGGTGGGACATGATCTGGTTCGAAACACTCCCCGCCTTGATCGTGCCAGGCCAGCGGACCAGACCCGACACCCGGTAGCCACCTTCCCAGTTCGTATTTTTTTCGCTGCGGAACCAGGTGTTGCCACCGTCCGGCCATTCGTTGAAGTGTGGGCCGTTGTCGCAGGTGTAGATCACGATGGTGTCGTCGGTGATCTTCAGCTCGTCGAGGAGATCAAGGAGCTGGCCGACATGGTTGTCGTGCTCCATCATGCCATCTGCATAGAGCCCCAGCCCCGTGACGCCCCGACTTTCCTTCTTGAGATGCGTGTAGAAGTGCATGCGAGAGGTGTTCATCCACGCCATCCATGGCTTGCCTGCCTCGTGGTTCTTGCGAATAAACGTCTTTGTGCGATCGAGGAACTCCTCGTCAACCGTTTCCATCCGCTCTCGCGTGAGCGGGCCGGTGTCCTTGATGATTTGCTTGCCGACCCGGCCGAACCGCGGATCCTCCGTCGAGTCGTCCGTCTTCGAGGCTGTGGTGTCGAGCACGCCTCGGGGCCCGAACCGCGCGCGAAACGCCGGGTCCTTTGGGTAATCCTCGTTCTCCGGCTCCTCCTCGGCATTCAGGTGATAGAGGTTGCCGTAAAACTCATCGAAGCCATGGACGGTCGGGAGAAACTCGTTGCGGTCGCCAAGGTGATTCTTGCCGAACTGGCCCGACACGTAGCCGTACGGCTTGAGTAGTTCGGCGAGCGTCGGATCCTTGGGCGAAATGCCGATGGAGGAGCCGGGCAGGCCGACCTTCGTCAAGCCCGTGCGAACGGGGTGGATGCCGGTGATGAACGCGGACCGTCCCGCCGTGCAGCTTTGCTCACCGTAGTAGTCGGTGAACAACATCCCTCCCCTGGCGATGCGGTCGATGTTCGGTGTGTGGTAGCCGACGAGCCCCATACTGTAGGCGCTGATGTTGGCGATGCCGACATCGTCGCTCATGATCAGCAGGATGTTGGGCTTGCCCGCCTGCGCGACGGCTGGTTCTGCTGCCCACGCCAGGAGCGTCAGGGCGGCGATGGGAAGCACCCGCACAAGAATGTGATGAATCACGGTTGGGTTCCTCTGTGGACGACAGTTGATTCGTTCGGCCGGAAGTATACGCAAAGGCGTCGTGCCCGGGCTCATGGCCGCGGCAAGCTGTGCCATTCGGCTTCCGTGTGAGCATTCCGTGTGGCCATGGAACCGCGGCAACACAGGGGAAATCGGCATCGGCCGGCCGTGGCTGGCCGGCTACCATCTGGGGACACAGGCGGTCTAGGCCCCGTCTCTCCGGAGCCAGGCATGACGCACTCCCGCCCCAAGCTCTTCGTGCTCGATACGACGGATAGCCTGGTCAATGGCACTTCCTCAACGGTGTTCCGGCTGATGAGCGACTCGTGAGCCTCGGGACGAGCGCCCCGGGCGTCCGGAGCGGGTTTCTCGAAACGCCCCGCACCCGCTTCGTTGGCGTGTTTCTCGCGTCGGCGCAGACCGAGTCCCAGTTCGCAGTTTCCCGACATGCGTGGGTCGCGTCCGGCACCGCTCAGAGGCTGTGAATATCGATTGCGGGCAGGTCGTCGGGCGACGCCTGGAAGACGTCGCGTTCGTCGTGGGCCTGGACGAGCTCAGCCCAGTCGGTGGGCGGGCCTCGCGCGGGTGAAAGCGGCGGCAGTTCGAGCGGTCCGCCGAGATGTGTCAGGATCTTCCGGATCGGCCCTGGCTCCGTGATGAACGCGATGAGCCGGATGTCGCCGCCACACCCCGGGCACTCGAGCGGAAACTCCTTCCCGACCCTCGCCATCAGCTTGGCCCAGGCAATCCGTGACGTGTCGTGCGAGCGGGGCTTTTGATTCGGATTCGCGTCACAGCAGCCCCCCGTGGCGCGAGGGCCGGCCGCATGCCCACCGGTCACAGCCTCGCACCACTTGCCGATGTTCCCGATGGCCAGCGAAGTGACGGCGGGCCTGAGCTTGTGATTGGGTGCAAACACCCCGTGGTAGCGATGCCGGTGCTTGCGCGGCGGCGGCACGAGGTCCGAGAGCCTGTTCAGAAAATCGAACGGTGAGAGTTCGACGACGCCATTAGCCCCCGGTCGCGTGGAGTTCCACCCGCGGTCCGTGCCGACCCAGTGTGCTGCCTTATGCCGTGGCAGCACCTGGCGGACGCGGGTGACTCGGCCGTCTGCACCACGCCGGACTGAGAGCCGCTGCAGCGCGAAGGGCGGACGGGGACAGTATCGCAGCAGGCGCTCGAGGCTTTGAAAGTAGTCGTAACGGCTGCCGGAAACTCCCCCGGGCCATCTCTACACGCAGCCTTTGGCCCAGAGGCGTCGGTGCACATCGAAGCTCGGGGGATCGCCAGATTCACGTGCGAGATCTGATCAGCGCGACGATGGGTCGCGGCTTGCGGCATTTCTCAAATGTCGGCCAATTAGGGGTAGTACTCGTCGTCCTCGTTCTTGCCGCCGTATCCCTTGCCGATCGCGGCTTCGGACTTCACGAATTCAATGCTCTTGATCCACTTCACCATCTTGTAGCCAAGCTGATTCTCGACCCGCAGCCTCAGCGGGGCTCCGTGCCGGTCGGGCAGCGGGCCGTCGTTCATCTCCCAGGCGAGCAGCGTCTGGGGATCGCTCGCGTTATCAATCGTGAGTGTGTCGTAATACTCGCCGCCGTAGTGCCCCTCACCGAACGAGCGGAAGACCACGACCCGGGCGTCGGGCAGGGGCTGCACGGCGTCCATCAGCTGCCGCACCGTGACGCCGCCCCACTGGGCCACGCCCGTCCAGCCCTGGATGCAGTGGTGAAGGGTGACCTGCTCCCGCTTGCCCAGTCGCTCGAGGTCGGCGATCGACAACTCCACGGGTCGGGCGACGAGCCCCGACACCCGCAGGCGGTAGCCCTCGCGGCGCAGCGGGCCAAGCGCCTCCCATTCCGGGCAGGTTGGCAGCTTGCCGTTGGTCCAGAAGAACGGCGAGATTTCGCTCCGGTCATGCTGCACGCGTGCTGGCAGGCGATGGAGCGTCGCCTGCTGGAGCGGACCGAGCAGACGCCGGAATCCGGCCTGCACCCACCGTGGCCGGTGCCACGACGCCCAGTGGGCCGCCGCACAGGCGGCCGCCACCGCGACCAGTCCGGCAAGGAAAAGAAAGAGCCCCACCAGCGAGTCGTCGTCGGTTCCGAGCGTGATGTGGTTGAGGTTTTTTCGCAGTCCTGTCACGGCCACCATCGTGACGTGCGTTACGAGGAAGCCGAGGTATCCGCACAGGAGCAGGAAGTGGAGCGAGCGGGCCGATTGCCGGCCGCCGAAGAGGCGGGGATACCAGCCCGCCCGGTTGCCGAGCGCCGGCGACATCGCCAGCCCGGTGAGGATGGACAAAGGCGCCAGTCCGAGGACCACACCCGCGTAGGCGAACTGCTGGAGCGGGTTGTAGGCGACGAACCTGTTCGGCGCGGGTGGCAGGTGCAACGTGGCGTAGTGCACGAACACCTTGGCGGCCTCCGTGAACGCCGATACGTCGGTTGGAATCAGCCGCCGCCAGTAACCCGAGGCGGCCAGAAGTGCAACGTAGGCGACGCCGTTGGCAAGCCAGAAGAACGCGGCCAGGAAATGCCAATGGCGGGCGATGCCGACCGTGTGCCGGTAACCGGGCAGTCCGAGCCAGGCCGTCAGAAATCGGCTGTCTTGCTTGGCCGTCCATTCACGGTCCCGCGGCATCGCGAGCGGGGTGAAGCGGGCCCAGTCCGAGCCGGGCGTGCAGTGGTCGTTCCAGTAGAGCCGCGGGTGATCCAAGAGAACGGAAAAACCACTGCGGACGAGGAATACCATCAGCATGAGGTTGGCGAAGTGGGACAGCCGCAGCCATCCCGGGAATCCCTCGGGGCCGGCCGGCGTGAGCGGTCGCAGTTCCGGCAGCCCGGCGGCGAGATACCACACCCACGCACACACCACGGGCACGAGGCCCAGCCCGCATACGAGCGCAACGACCGGCCGGCGGAAGCTCACGTATAGGCGGCGATCTTCAGGCGCAGGTGGAAAAACGAGTGGGTTGTCGCGAACGCCCTCGGCTAGCTCGCCCATCGCGGCACCTTTTCAGCCAGACCAAGTGGAAAATCGGCAGTCGATGCACCTTGTTGCCCATGCCCCCGTTGATCGTGGGCAGTTCCCCGGCTCCGTACGTCGTCGACAGCCTGGGCGCCCCCGCCGGATCTGGGCATAACCGTGAGCCGTGGAGGCGGCACGGAGTTCATTGGCGCAGGCGATTTCAACCGTCGAACAGCTTCTTGATCAGGTGCAAGGTGGTGGCCCGCCCGATACGCCCCCACGAGTCCGTCAGCGGAATGTTCTTCGGGCAGACAGCGGTACAGTTCTGGGCCTTGCCGCAGAGCTGCACGCCACCCTCGGCGATCACGGCGTCGAGTCGCTCTCTCGCCTCGTACCGGCCCGTGGGGTGGGAATTCATGAACACCACTTGGTTCATGGCGTGCGCGCCGATGAAGTGCCGATCAAACTCCGCATCTTGGCGTGACTTGAAGTCGGAGTCGGACTCTTCTTCTGCACATCGCACATCTACCAACAGATACTGTGGGCACGCTTCCAAGCAGCAGCCGCAGCTCATGCATTGGCTGAGCGGGTACGCCACCTCCTGCTCTTGCGGAGACTGCCGCGGCCCCGGCCCCAGGTCCTGGCAGCCGTCCACTGAAATCCATGCCTGGACTTTCTCCAAAGCCCGAAACAGGCGCCGGCGGTCCACTACCAGATCGCGGATCACTGGAAACTTGCTCATCGGGCGAAGCTCGATTTCTTCGGAGTCCTCCCCGAGCAGTGTGTCCACCAAAGCACTGCAGGCCTGTCGGGTCTGACTATTGATGAGCATGGTGCACGAGCCGCACACCTCCTCGAGGCAACTCGCGTCGAATGCAACGGGGGTCACCCGTTCGCCGGCGACGTTCACGGGATTGGCTGCGATGCGCTGCAAGACTCCTGTGATATTCAATCCGGGCTCTCGATGAAGCCGGAAGCGATCCCAGTAACTGGCCTCGTCGGGCCGGTTCTGGCGGAGGATGCGGACGCTGAACCAGGGGCGGCTCTCGCTCATTCCAGCCAACCTCACCAGGAAGTACAGGATCACTCAAGACGCCGCACGCCTACAGATGCCCTGCACGCAAGGTCTCTCTCGCACAGGGCACACGATGCCGCCAAAGCCGTTCCAAGCCGCGATTCGAAGCTCCTATGGCATCATCGGCTTGTCGATGACGTGGATAACGCCGTTGGAGGTGTGGATGTCCGAATTCCGCACGTGGGCCATCTCCGCTCTGTCCGCTGCAGTAACGGTGACGGCGGCATACGCACGGAGCCGCTTTTCACTCTCGCCACAACCCATTAAGAACCCATCAAGTCACATGGGCAAGCGGCCCAACAAGGCCAGGATCAGGAGGATGAGCAGGATCAGCCCAACCAGCCCGCCTCCCGCGCCCAGGACGGTGTTCCCGCTCCGGAAGCCGTAGCCACCGCCCAGCAGGGACAGGATCAGAATCACGACAAGGATCAGTACGATCGGACTCACGGTTCTCTCCTTATAAATGAAGAGTAGAAATGACCTCGTGGAGTCCTTCCCCCTGATGTGCGGAATGCTTTCCGTTCCGGACACACAAGACGCCTGTCCCGCTGGCTGCGCTCACACATGCCCTGTGCGATAGGCTCCTTTCGCACAGGGCGTGTGTTCGCGTTTTCGTCTTCCGACGCTGCACCGGCCGGCCTCTACGGCAGGATTACCTTGTCGATGACGTGAATGACCCCATTCGAGGCGTGGATGTCCGAGTTCTGGACATGCACCATCTCTTTCGGAGTGCCGATGTGCACTCCCGTCAGGAGATTATGGGTTACCTCGAGCTTCACCCCGCCGACCGTCTTGACCTCCTTGATCTTCTTCACATCAGCGATGAGAAGATCCTCGGGCACGACGTGCATCAGCAGGATTGCCTTCAACTTTTCCTTGTTCTCCGGCTTGAGAAGGTTCTCTAAAGTCCCCGACGGCAGTTGCGCAAACGCCTCGTCGGAAGGGGCAAACACGGTGAACGGCCCCTTGCCCTTCAGCGTCTCGACGAGCCCGGCCGCTTCGAGCGCTTTGGCAAGCGTCTTGAAATGGCCCGCCTCCACGGCCGTGGCAACGACGTCTTTGGTCGCGCCTGGGGCGCCGGCCGCCCGCTCGCTGCCCGGTTCCGCATGCACATTGGTCGCAGCCATGCTGACCCCAATCAGCGCCATCATCGCGATGGCCCGAATCACAAGAAGACTCTTCATGGGTCAGGTACCTCTCGAAGGGAAGACGACCCGTCGGCTCAACAGGCGAGACGACTCGGTCGAGGGAACACTAGAAACGCTGGCTGGAAGGGTAAGGGAAACGTCATCCGCACATGGTTTTTCCGTGTCGAACGGAGCAGACAATTTGCTCCGTCCACGATTCACGCGGCCGGATCGCATCTGGAGTGAGAGCGAAACTGCATGGGCGAGACACGGCAGGCGATCAGAAACAGCCGTTCTCGACCTCTTGCTTAATGAGTTGCTTCAGCCTTGAAATGGCCTGCTGCTCCATTGCTTTCGCATCCACCCAGAACTGCCGCAAATCATTGCGCCACTCGGCGTTTGCGATGTATTGGTCATACCGCCAGAGGTTATCCAGGCGACGGCTGAGTTCGGCGATCAGATCGTGGTCGTGGTCACTGCATCCGGCAGTCTCACCAACATGCTCGTACTCGAGGATGAAACTCATCGCGATGTCCTCCAGAGAAGGCAAAAGCCAGCGATCCCCAGCCCTGGAGGAAAATGACCCGCGTACGTGCGACACGCCGGGGAAAAATATGCCTCGCGCCGCGCTGGGGCAAATAGATTGCCCCTTAGCCCTGCGTTCCAGCGAGTTATCTGACTGACCCGGAGACCGGACTGCCTGCAGCAGTCGCAGACGGCGCGTTCTCAGCAGGATTGAGGTCAACCCACACTTCGTCCCCCACGGCTATTCGGTGATCCTCATGGGGGCGAAACTCGACTGTCAGGCTGCCGCGCACCCGCTCCCAGGCTACGCCGGTTACGCTTCCAATGGCTTTGTCGACGTCGCCGATTCTGTGATACACGGGATCACCGAGGGCCACGTGCGGATGGAGCGAAAGACCCCCACCGCGCCCGATGTGCCCCGCAGTGTCGCCCTGGTACTTCGCATTGAAGCTTTCAATCACTTCGAACCAGAACCGGGTCCCATGAGCCGGATGCTCGCGTATCGGCGCTCGCGGGTCCACAACGTCGTCCGCGTCGCTCCGCATTTCCAGCACCGCCGCACTTGCAACCAGAAAGACCGTCCCAGCGATTACGAGCAGTATCGCTTTCCCTCGCCACTTCTGGCCGTGGCAAGAGTTCGTTGCTACAGGTCGGCAATGACCTTGCGGATCTCGTCCTGCTCCTGTCCCAGCTTTTTTTGCAGACGCCCAAGGAGTTCGTCTTCCTTACCCTTCGCATACATGAGGTCATCGTCGGTCAGTTGGGCGTACTTCTGCTTGAGCTTGCCCTTCAGTTCGTTCCACTCGCCTTTAAATTTCAGTTCGTTCATGGCAGACCTCTCTTTGTGAATGAATACGCAGGAGCCCTCAAAGCGGCGGCGATGTGCCTCGCCGTCCCATAAACAAGGCGATCACGAATAGGACCAGAAACACGACGAACAGTAGCCGGGCGATGTCAGTCGCCGCTGCTGCTATACCACCGAAGCCGAATACGCCGGCGATGATGGCCACGATCAGAAATAGAATGGCCCACCGAAGCATGGGCACACCTCCTTCGACAAATACGAAGGCGATCCGATGCCGGAACACGCCGTCCTGAGCGACGCACGCTACGCGGCGGCCGCGTGGCCTTGATCTCACGCCCAACGCTACGCATAAGTCCCTGCACACTGCCCGGAATCACGCGGTGGCGGGCGAGAAAGGAACGCACAGCGAAGAGACACTGCCTGCGATTCAGCGGATGTACCGTGATTAGATCAGAGGTATGGACCTATGCCTCGTCCCCGTCAACGGAGCGAAGTGCAGGAAGTGTCCTCCATCATAGAGACCGCACGGAGGCCACGTTATGCACGGCGTACTTCGCGGAACCTGGGCTGGCGCTATCCTTTTCTCGCATGATGCCGGCCGCTTGCGGCGGATTCACGCGAACTAGACTCGCAAGGACACCATCGTCGTCGTCTACCATGAGGTGAGTCCATGCTTCGCTCTTTGTGGCTGCTCAGTGCAGCGGTTCTTGTGTCCTGTGCCGGCTGTGCAGAGCCTCCGGTCGAGCACACCGTACGCAAGGTCACAGCCGAGGACGTGCGCCGTGACACTGAGAAGGCAGCGGATACAGCCACGAAGGCTGCCACACAGGCCAAAGAGGAATTGGAGACGCGACTCAAATCCGGCCTCGCGGACATGGATACCGCAATTGCAAAGCTCCGTGAGAAAGGACTCGCCTTGAAGGATGAAGCCAAGACGCGATGGAACGAAAGGATGGCGGATATCGAGGCGAAGCAGGAGGCCGCTCGTAAAAAGCTGGACGAGCTTGGCTCATCCACGGGCGAGGCCTGGGCGCGATTGGAGAAGGGCGCCCAAGCGGCTTGGGTCGATGTGCAGAAAGCCGTTCAGGAGGCCTCGAAAGAGTTCTGAATAGGCAGGGATGCACAGCGAGTGCGGGCTAGCACTCAGCCAGCGAACGGATTGTGCGTGGGGCGTTGCTCACCGCGCCGGCAGCATGGCCTGAGTGACGGGTTCGCTCCCGGTGGCAGACGGTCAGAGTCCAGCAGCTGCGATGCGGAATGCGCTCGCCATTCCGCATGGACGCTGGCTTTGCGTCCGTCGCGGTGTCAGAGTGCCAGAGGCCTGTGTCCCTTAGGGAACAGGCCAGTCGTCGGAGTTCCGCCGTGCATGTTCCATCGCTGATGGACATGGTTCGTCGGCTTGCGCCGCGGACCATCACGGACAAGGACGCCACACAAGTCAACTCCCTCTTCACCGCGACAGACGGCGGTTCGCCGCTGCGCGGTGACCACGGCCTCACGGGCGACTTGCCCCTCCGCGGAGAACTGTTCTCACTCGAACAGTTGCAGCGACACGCCCGCTCCGTAGCCAGTTCGCATCGCCTCGTCCGGCACGGGAGGTCACGCAGGCTGCTGGCACGGCTGGCCGACAACGAACGCGTGCTGCTTCGCACCTACGAGCTTCTCGCCAAGGCGAACAAGCGGGGCAGACGCATCGCCCCAGCGTCGGAGTGGCTGCTCGACAACTTTTACCTGCTCGAGGAGCAGATCCACTCGACCCGCAGAATTCTGCCCCGGTCCTACCTCGACCAGCTGCCCAGCCTCGCCTCCGACCTCCCGCGGACCTACCGCATCGCGATGGAGTTGGTCGCCCACACCGATGGCCGCGTTGATGCGGCTGCGCTCGACGCCTTCATCTCCTCCTATCAGTCGATCCGTGCACTCACGCTGGGCGAACTCTGGGCGATGCCGCTCATGCTGCGGCTCGCACTGATCGAGAACATCCGTCGTGTGGCCCAGCGGATCGCAACCGCCCGCCACGAGCGCAACATCGCCGCCGAGTGGTCGGAACGACTGCTGGAAGCAGCCGAGAAGCGGCCAGCCGACCTCGTCACCATCTTGGCCGACATGACACGGGCCTCCCCTCCCCTGTCAGGCGCCTTCCTCGGCGAGTTTACGCGGACGTTGCAGGGCCACTCGCCCGTCTTCGCCTTAGCCAGCACGTGGCTGGAGCACTGCCTCGCGGATCAGGGCCTCACGATCGAACAATTGATACTCGCCGACGGGCAGTCGCAGGCGACCGACCAAGTATCGGTCGGGAACAGCATAAGCAGCCTACGCTTCCTCGCAGTGCACGAGTGGCGCGACTTCATCGCTAACCACAGCATCGTCGAGCAGACGCTCTGCGATGATCCGGCACACGAGTATGCGCAGATGGACTTCGCCACCCGCAACCGCTACCGCACCAGCGTCGAGACGATCGCGCGACGGACGGACAAAACCGAAGAAGAGGTCGCCCAACGGGCGGTAACGCTGGCACATGAGGCAATCGCCACCGGCGACGGTGGTTCGGTCAATCGCGAGTCACACGTCGGCTACTGGCTGATCGACGCGGGTCGCGACCGCCTCATGCACGACCTTGGCTGTCGATTCATGCGGATTGCCGCCTGGTGGACGCCATGGCGGGCCTGCATTGCAGCAGCACAGCGGTGCACGCTTGCCCTGCTGCTCGTCGCGATCGTGACGCTGACCGTGGCCGGCGTGTGCGTCTTTCTCAAGGTGGCAGGCCCCGAGGGGTGGGCGTGGCAACTCACGTTGCCCCTTGCGCTGGTCGCTATGCATCTTGCCGTGGGGCTTGTCACATGGGCGGCGACACTCGTGGCCCGGCCGCACCCCCTGCCAAGACTCGATTTCCAGGCGGGCATCCCGCCGGAGCACCGCACGCTAGTCGCCGTGCCCGTCATGCTCACCGATGCGACCACGGTGGACAGATTGCTCGAGGGCCTGGAACTCCGCTTCCTTGCCAACCGTGATCCGCACCTGCATTTCGCACTGCTCTCGGATCTCCCCGATGCCGCGGCGGAAGTACTGCCTGCCGACGATCCGCTGATCGGACAGGCGGTTGCAGGGATCGATGCGCTCAATCGACGCTATGCAGCCGCGGGCCACGATCTATTTGTGCTGTTGCATCGCAGCCGCGCATGGAACGCCCGCGATTGTCTCTGGATGGGCCGCGAGCGCAAACGCGGCAAGCTGGCCGACTTGAACGCCGTCCTTCGCGGCGCGGCCCTGACGGGGCCTGCAGGCCGCTTCTCGTGCGTGGCGGGCAACGGGGAGTTCCTCACCCAGGTCCGGTTCGTGATCACGCTCGACGCCGACACCGATCTCCCGCGCGACTCCGCCCGCGAGATGGCGGGCGCGATGGCCCACATCCTCAACCGCCCGGTGCCTCACCCCACACAACGGCGAATAGCGGCCGGACACGGCATCATCCAGCCGCGGATCGCGGTGAGCCTGCCGAGTGCGCAGCGGTCGCTTTTCAGCCGCCTCACCTCGGGCACCCCCGGCATTGACCCCTACACCCGGGTCGTGTCGAACCTTTACCAGGACCTCTTCGATGAGGGTTCCTTCATCGGCAAGGGCATCTACGACGTTGACGCCTTTGAGCACTGCTGCGGCGTATTCCCCGAAAATACGATCCTCAGCCACGATCTGCTCGAGGGCTGTCACTGCCGCTCTGGGCTGGAGAGCGACGTGGTGCTGCACGAGGACCATCCGTCGAGCTATCTCGCCGACTCGCGAAGACGACACCGCTGGATTCGCGGCGACTGGCAGATCCTCTGGTGGCTCTTTCCCCGCGTCCCCAACCATGGCGTGGCGGGGGCCAGGAACCCGCTGTCATGGCTCTCCGCATGGAAAATCCTCGACAACCTGCGCCGTAGCCTCGTGCCTCCGGCGATGGTCGGCCTGCTCGTCGGCGCCTGGCTGCTCTGCACGTGGCCGGTGGCCGTGGCCGTTGCAGCATTGGTCGTCCTGACCACACTTCTGCCGCCCTTGCTGGCCTGCCTGCTCGACTTTGTGCGCAAGCCGCACGATGTGCCCATCGCCACGCACCTCCTGGAAGCCGCTGGGGCGGCCACGCGGCCACTCGCACAAGGGCTGCTCCTACTCGCAATGCTGCCCTACGAGGCTGCGCTCGCCATCGATGCCATCGTACGCACCCTCGTTCGAATGTTCATCACCCGTCGCAACTTGCTGGAATGGCGAACGGCAGCCGACACCGACCGCACGTCGGCGGACGATCTGCCCGGCTTCATTCGCCAGCTTGCCGTTGGCCCGCTGGCAGTCGTAGTGCTGGCCATGCTACTCATCGCGGGCGGCCGCTTCGGCATGCTCGCGGCCGCTGCGCCGTGGCTGACGGCATGGCTGCTCTCTCCCCTTGTCGCCTGGTGCATCAGCCAGCCGCTGTCGCCGCGGATCGGCCGGCTATCCGCTCCTGAGCGGCGGTTCCTGGCCACTACCGGCCGACGCACGTGGCGTTACTTCGAGGAATATGTCACCGCCCACACCAACTGGCTGCCGCCAGACAACGTGCAGATGAACGGCGAGGTGGCTGTCGCAGCCCGTACCAGCCCCACGAATATCGCAATGGCGCTGCTTTCCGACCTGGCAGCCTGCGACTTCGGGTGGTGCTCAGTCTCGCGGTTCACCGGCCGTGTCAGCCGCACGTTCGAGACGCTCGGGAGCATGGAACGGCACCGTGGCCACCTATTCAATTGGTATGACATCCATACACTCGCGCCGCTTCCGCCGCGATATGTCTCAACGGTCGACAGCGGCAATCTGGTCGGCTGCCTCATGGTGCTCGCCGGCGGACTGGAGGAGCTGCGGGATGCGCCCGTGCTGCCACCACGGCTCTTCGGCGGACTCGAGGACACGCTTCACATCCTCGCCGAGTCCCTCACCGCTACGCCAACCGGTCGCAGCCGGTATCCCGCCGCGCCATGCTGGCCCAGTCTTCCCGACGACATCAAGCATGAATCTGTCACTGTCGTCCATGCCACCGCTGTCCTAACCCGCCTGATCGCGGCCGGGACCGCAGCCCGCGGCAGTGTCGCCGACACCGAATGCCGCTGGTGGACCGAAGCTCTCATCCAGGCTGCGTCCGACCACCTCACCGATCTCCAGCACCTCGCGCCATGGACGACGCTACCTCCGCCGCCGGAGCATTTCTGGCAAAGAGTCGCCGCACAATCAAACCCTCGTGCCGCTCTGCTGCGCCAGGTACTCGACCGCCTTGACGGCAGCCCAACCCTTGCCGACATCGCCGCTCTTCCAGAGACGGTCTTGCCGCTCGTGGAAGAGGTCGCCCGGGCCAACGACACGAACCATTCGCCCGATGCCCCGGCCTGCTCACGCTGGCTCGCGCTGCTGCATGCGTCGCTCGCGGACGCCGCACAGCACGCCGCGGACCGGCGCGACGAGCTCGGCCGGCTCGCGGCCACCTCCCGGGAACTGGCGGACGTTGACTTCCGGTTCCTCTACGATCCTTCGCGCCGGCTGTTCGCCATTGGCTTCAATGCCACCGAGCATCGCCTTGACGCGGGCTACTACGACCTTTTGGCGTCAGAGGCTCGGCTCGCCAGTTACGTGCTCGTTGCCCGCCGCCAGCTTGACCAGGATCACTGGTTTGCCCTCGGTCGACTGCTGACAACAGCTGACGGCGCGCCCACGCTCCTCTCGTGGAGCGGCTCGATGTTCGAATACCTCATGCCACTGCTCGTGATGCCCTCCTGGTCGGGCACGCTCCTCGACCAGTCCTGCCGATCGGCGGTGCACCGTCATATTGGCTATGCCCACCGTCGCGGAGTGCCTTGGGGGATTTCAGAGTCCGGCTACAACGCCCGCGACGTGCAGATGAACTACCAGTACCGCGCCTTCGGCGTGCCAGGCTTGGGACTGAAGCGTGGCCTTGCCGACGACGTCGTCATCGCACCGTACGCCAGCGCACTGGCACTCCTCGTCGTGCCGCAAGCCGCCTGCCGTAACCTTCGTCGGATCGCTGCTGACGGGGGCATGGGCACGTGCGGCTTCATCGAGGCGATCGACTACACCCCTTCCCGTCGCGCCCCAGACGGCACAGGCAACACACGGGGCGATGCGGCAGGTTCCGCGAAAGGTGTGCCCGTGCGGCAGTTCATGGCGCACCACCAGGGCATGAGCCTGTTAGCCTACGCAGCCGTGCTGCTGGACCGCCCCATGCAGCGGCGATTCATGGCTGATCCGGTGATGAAGTCGGCGACGCTGCTCCTCCAGGAGCGGATTCCGAAACTCACGGTCACGGTCTTTCCCCACTCCGTCGAGGCGTCTGCGGCACGCGGCATCCCCAGCACACCGGCCGACGCAGTCCGCGTCGTATCGGATTTCGACACCCCCGTGCCGGAGATGCACCTGCTCTCCAACGGCCGCTACCACGTCGCGATCTCCGCTGCCGGAGGCGGCTGGAGCCGGTGGCGTGGTCTCGCCGTCACCCGGTGGCGCGAAGACACGACCCGCGACTGTTGGGGGCAGTTCTGCTACCTGCGGGATCTCGACAGCGGCGTGGTCTGGTCCAACACCTGGCAGCCGACGACCGGCGGGGGCCACCGCGGTGAGGCGGTCTTCATGCAGTCGCGGGCGGAGTTTCGTCGCGTCGTCGAGCAAATCGAGTCGCACACGCTGGTCAGTGTGTCGCCCGAGGACGACGTGGAACTCCGGCGGCTCTCCCTCACCAACCGCTCCGAACGCAGACGCGAGATCGAGGTCACGACGTATGCGGAAGTCGTACTGGCCCCACAGGCCCAGGATGAAACGCACCCCGCCTTCGCCAATCTCTTCGTGGAGACCGAAATCCTTACCGGTCGGCCCGCGCTGCTCGCCACTCGCCGGCCGCGCGGCCCGGACGAACGGCCGCCGTGGCTGCTGCATATCATGAGCGGCAACTGTCCCACGGATGGATCCACGGGTCCTGTCGGCGAGCCGTCGTTTGAGACCGACCGGAGGGCGTTCCTCGGCCGCGGCCGCGCTCCGCGCAACCCCGAGACGCTCGAGGGAGTTGCACTCGCGGGTACAACCGGCGCCACGCTTGATCCCGTGGTGAGCATCCGCCGAACCGTCGTGCTCAATCCGGGCGAGACGGTGAGACTGGACATCGTCACCGGGGTCGCCGAATCGCGGAATGAGGCTGTAGACATCGCTGCCAAGTACTCCGACCCGTGCCTCGCAGACCGCATCATCGCACTGGCCTGGACACGGGGTGCGATCATGCTGCAACAACTTGCGATCTCCGACCGGGAGGCACAAGCCTACGGACGCCTTGCTGGGGCCATCGTTCACGCATCGAGGCGGCACCGTGCGAACCCCGCGGTGATCGCCCGCAACCGCCGCGGCCAATCGGGACTCTGGGGCTATGGCATCTCTGGCGACCTGCCAATCGTGCTGGTGCGCATCCGCGATCGCCAACAGCTCGAGCTCGTGCACCAGTCAATTCGAGGCCATACGTGGTGGCGGATGCACGGCCTCGACGTCGACTTAGTGATCTGGAACGAAGACGAGTCCATTTACCGGCAGGACCTACACGACTCGATTACCGATCTCGTCTCCGCCAGTTCGGAGGCGGGGCTGCTCGACCGAACGGGCGGAGTCTTCGTCCGTCGTGGTGAACAGCTCTCCGAAGAGGACCGTGTGCTCTTGCAGTCGGCCGCCCGCGTGATGCTGACGGACGAGGGTGGAACACTCGTGGAGCAGGTGGAGAAACGCCACCGGCCCGAGATCTCGATCCTTCCGCTCAAGCCGCGGCGAGCAATCCCCCGCTCGAACTCGCCTGCCTCCGCCACGGCACTCGCACCCGAGGCGGAACCAGCCACTCTCCACGCATTCAATGGCCTCGGCGGCTTCACGACCGATGGCAGCGAATACGTGATTCGACTCGCGCCCGGCATCACCACACCGACACCCTGGGTGAATTGCATTGCGAATGCGCGGATTGGAACGGTCGTGGCGGAGTCCGGTGGGAGCTGCACATGGGTCGACAATAGCCACGAGTTCCGACTCACGCCATGGACCAATGACCCGGTGTCCGATGCGGGAGGCGAGGCGCTCTACATCCGGGACGAGGACTCGGGGCACTTTTGGTCGCCGACGCCACAGCCAACCCGCGGCCAAGGCACGTATGTCGTACGACATGGGATCGGTAGCACCGTGTTTGAACATGCCCATGACGGGATTGTCTCGTTGGTGAAAGTGTTCGTGGCGGAGCATGACCCTGTAAAGTTCGTGCAACTCACACTTACCAATGCTTCCGGCCGACCACGGGCCTTGTCGGTAACTGGCTACTGGGAGTGGGTGTTGGGCGAGCTCCGGAGCCGATCGCAGCTGCATGTCGTCACGGAGAGCGACCACTTAACCGGGGCGGTATTTGCCCGCAACGCGTTCGGAGATGCATTTTCCTCGATGGTGGCGTTCGTCGACTCGAGCGAGGTGATCCGATCTGTGACTGGCTACCGTACCGAATTCATTGGGCGCAACGGGTCGCTCGCGGCACCGGCGTCGCTCGGCCGCACTCGACTCTCCGGCCGTGTGGGGGCGGGATTCGACCCTTGCACCGCCATGCAAGTGCAGGTGCCCATTGCCGAAGGTGAGACCCGCACGATCATCTTCACGCTCGGCGCGACGGGCGGGGAGGCCGAAGCGCAACGGCTCGTACAGCGTTTTCGCGGGGAACAGGCAGCGGACAGGGAATTCACCGCGATGCAGAAGGCATGGCAACGCCGCCTTTCTGCCGTGCAGATCGAGTCGCCCGACCCGAGCCTCGACGCGCTTGTGAACCATTGGCTGTTGTATCAAGTTGTCTCCTGCCGGCTGTGGGGCCGCACGTCGCTCTACCAGTCTTCGGGGGCGTATGGCTTTCGCGATCAGCTGCAGGACGCGATGGCTCTGGTGCACACCGCCCCTGAATTGCTGCGCGAGCACTTGCTGCGCGCCGCGGGCCGCCAATTCGAGGAAGGCGACGTGCAGCACTGGTGGCACCCTCCCGCGGGCCGCGGTGTCCGCACCCATTGTTCCGACGACTTCCTCTGGCTTCCGGCGGCCGTCTGCCGCTATGTGCAGGCGACGGGAGACACGGGCGTGCTCGACGAGCAGGTGCCGTTTCTGGTGAGCCGACAGCTGCGCGCCGACGAGGAGTCGTTGTACGACCTGCCGCTGTGCGGGCCGTCCACGGCCCCGCTCTACGAGCACTGCGTCCGTGCCGTCGAGCATGCCCTTCGCTTCGGTGTTCACGGCCTGCCGCTGTTCGGCGGCGGCGACTGGAACGACGGCATGAATCTCGTGGGCCACGAAGGCAGCGGCGAGAGCGTGTGGCTAGCCTTCTTTCTCTACGACGTCCTCAATCGCTTTGGTGCACTCGCCGAGCTCCGCGGCGATTCCACGACGGCCGATCGCTGTTCCATCGAGGCAGGTCGCCTCCGCGCCAATGTAGACGACACCGCCTGGGACGGCTCCTGGTACCGACGCGGCAGCTTTGACGACGGGTTGCCGCTCGGGTCGGCGAGTTCCGCTGAATGCCGGATCGACTCGGTCTCCCAGAGTTGGGCCGTGCTGTCGACTGCGGCTCCCCTGGCCCGAGCCGTCGAGGCGATGGACAGCGTCGATGCACTGCTGGTCTCCCGTCCTGACCGACTTGTGAAGCTGTTAACGCCCCCGTTTGATACCGCGATTCTCGAGCCCGGCTACATCAAGGGCTATCCTCCTGGTGTCCGTGAGAACGGTGGTCAATACACACATGCGGCGGTGTGGGCGGCGATGGCGTTCGCGGCGTTGGGCAACCACGCCCGCGCCTGGGAGCTGTTTCGGCTCATCAACCCCGTGAGCCATGGCGATACACCCGAGGCGATCGCCACCTACCGGGTCGAGCCATACGTGGTGGCGGGGGACATCTGCGCGGTCGCGCCGCACACCGGCCGCGGCGGCTGGACGTGGTACACCGGATCGGCCAGTTGGATGTATCGCCTGCTCGTGGAGTCGCTGCTCGGGATCGAACGGGAAGGCACGACGCTCCGGCTGTCTCCCCATCCGCCCCGCGACTGGCCCACGTACACGATCCGATATCGGTATCACAAAACCACCTACCGTATCACTGTTCACCATCCCGGACATGGCGTCCGCGAGCCCGGGCCAATCCACACCATGCTGATTGATGGCGTGCTGCAGGCTGATCACGCAATTCGCCTGGTAGACGATTCCCACGAACACATCATCGAGATTGAGTTGGAATGAGATAACGCAGGGGGTCGGTTCACGGCACTTCCACATCCGTGCGACCATCGTCTAGTGTCTGATGTGACAACGCTACGACCACTTCCCCGGCCCGCGGGGGGCGCACAGTAGGCAACAAGAAGGCTGGCAAATCGACCGATGTGCAAGTCATTCGCCCGATTGCCTTGTCTCGCCCTGCCCCGTAGGATGAGGATGAAGGCGGAACCGCGGCTGACTTGCTTCGGTTCCGAGTTTGAGTTGTTGGATGACTGGATAAAAAGCAGCCCGGCTAGTTCGGGAGGCTCGTTATCGAGTAAGCCGACGTGATTGAGCACCTTTGGGTGTTCTGCCACGTCGGCTTTTTTGTTTTTGTGTCGGGCGCCGATCGTTTGTTGCGCTGATTGTCAGAGGAGTGGAGCTGCAACCTGCGGCACTGATCTCAGGAAAACCGTCCTACACGAGGAGCAGCACAATGGACGCCTTCTTGCCGCTCGCGCCTCTATTGGCAGCCGCGGGTTATTCGCTCGTCTATTTATTGGCAGGTGGAGGCCTGTTCGGCGCTGTCGTGATTTTCATCGTTCTCAAAATACTTGGCCGGTAACCTGCACCGCTAAACACCAAAGTTCTGTTCACTAGTAAATCGAATACGACCACCAAAGGGCCAACACATGTCTACTCCGAATTCAAAGTGCGACCAAGCAGCGGAAATTACGCGAACGGCGCTTATTGACCTCCTCAACGAGGACCTCGCCGGCGAATACCAAGCGATTATCTCCTATGTGGTCTATTCACAGATGCTCAAGGGCGCCCAGTACATGAACATAGCCGCGGAATTGAAAATACATGCTGCCGAAGAACTCCAGCACGCGCTGATTATTGCCGGCCAAATCGACTATCTCGGTGGCACGCCCATTGTTTCGGCGAAGCCGGTCAAAACATCGGCCAATGCCGAAGACATGCTCCGTTTCGACCTGGAAAACGAGAATGAGACGATTCGCCGTTATCGGGCCAGAGTAGGCCAGTGCGAAGCGCTGGGTGAATTCGCGGTGGCCGAGCATATCCGTGACATTCTGGTGCAGGAGCAAGACCACCAGATAGCCCTGGCAACCGCCTTGGGGATTGCGATTCCCGACGTCACTAGTTCTGGGGCTGAAAAGCCTGGCAAACCAACGGCTGGCGCCGGGGTTCGACGAAACGATGCCGTAACGATCCCATCATGACGTGCCTACGAACTGCCAAAAGGCGGGTTTAGCCAGATACCGAAGGGGGATGTGAAAATGCTTTCCGCCATGATGACCGTTTTCTTAATTCTGTTCCGGGTGGGTGCCGCATCAACGTGGAAGCGCAAGGTTGCATTCGATTGTGCTTACGGCATGGCATTCCTGATTGCGATAGCCTTTGACGCACATGCAACCCTAGCGCGGGCTGCTGAACCGGCGAAACCTGCGACCGCTGAAAATGCTGGCAATGGTAAGAGCAACCTGGAGTGGGGAACCGTGCATTCGGCCCACTCGCTGATAGGCGCTGTTGTGAAGACGCGCGGCGGCGAAGAGTTTGGCAAGATCGACGATATTAGCCTAGACATTGGCCGAGGAACCGTGGCCGCAATCCACGTGGTGCTAACAACACTGATCGACGGAAAACCGGAATCGCTTTCCATGCCTATTGCCAGGCTGCAATGGACCAGCGCAAGCGGCGACATTGTCGTAGATGCGCAACCTGACACGCCGCCGCCACTACCTTCCCCCAGTGCTCCCGAAGACACGAGCCGCGTGGTCTTGTTGTCGACGTTGGGCGACATTCCCATTCACAACGCCCGTGGCGACAAGCTCGGTTCTATCAACGACTTTGGTATCGCTCCGCAAAAGGGTCGGATTACCTATGCGGTCATGGTCCTCGACGCGGAGGCGAGCACCGCGGACACGCTCTATCCGATCCCCTTGGCGGCATTCGTCGTACGGGCAAAGACCAAGCAATGGATCATGGAGCTGCCCGAGGGGATCCTGGAAAACACACCGACGATTAAGAAGAGCCAGTGGCCCACAACCGTCCCTCTCGCGTGGAGTGAATACGTTAGTGTGCGCTATGGGCACTCACCGACTGGCGGTGTGCAGCTTGAAGTGCATGAGAAGAAATAGCGCTAAGGATAGGACGGTCAACGGCACTTCCACACGCGCGACCGGCAACAAGGAGTCGATGGGGTTCAGTCCCGGACCCTTCATGGCACATCAAGTCCGTATGCCCGCCCCCTGTCGGCGTGCCACGGGTCGAACTCCTAGATCGACGGCATTCTCGACCTTGTAGGCCATCCGCGTCGTGCCGTCCTTCATCCCCGTGATCGTCGCGTCGGGATCAGGCGGGTTCTTCCAGTCGTCGGTCGACATGGTTTGTCCAGGGCGATTCCAGTCGAACTGCCGCAACTCGTCGTCCGTCGGATCATCGAGCCCGGCCTTCTTCGCCAGCTTCTTCGTGTACTCCTTCCAGGCCTTGCGCGAGTCCTTGCGGACGATCGACCGCATCGAGGCGTTGGCCCAGATCGTCGTCGAGTTGGTACGCCGGGCGGCACGCGAGGCCGCCCCATCGTCTCGGCGTAGTACGCAGCACAGAGTTTCTCCACCAACGCGTCGAAGCCATTCTCGGCCAGCAGCCGATTCAGAGCCGTGTAGGACGGATGGCCGGGACACTTCGGCAGGTCGGAGGCCGCCACACAGAGCTCCAACTGCCGCCCCGCCGTCGCTTCCCGAGAGCTTGGCCACTCCTGGGGCTGTCGATCAACGAACCAAGCGCTATCGCAGGAGTTTAGCGCCCTTTCAACGCCTGTGGAGCCGACTTCGGCCACAGCCTGCTAGCTCTGCGCCTGCGGCGCTGGCCCCAGGTCCGACCCCACCCTTGGGCTGAAGCTCGCCAGGCCGCTTTGGCCCAGGCTCTTCGACGAGACTTACCCAGTCCCGGCTTGGGACCCGCGTCGTCGACCAGCCAGCCCCAACACTTCGCGTGCATGACAGCCACCTTGCCCACGGCAAGATGCCATCGGCCCGCGTAGAGTCTCATTATCTCCCTGATCCACCCCGCTGGTCGCTGGATGTGGGCAAAACCCTGCAACGGGCGCACGCTCTTCCCTCGAGATGAGCGAAACAGAGCAAGTGCCGCGCCTTATGGCCTCACGCCAGAGTCTTGGGGGCAGCACAACGGTGGCTCACCGGGCAAGTCCCTACCCAGTGAGACACCGCGATGATCGCCCCTACCTCATTTTGCCAATGCCTTGCACGCCTCTTCGCACTTCTTGCATGCCTCTGCACACCTCTTGGCGTGCGGCATGTCGGCGCACTTGTTGCACTCAGCCGCGCATTGCTTGCACGCTTCCTCGCAGACCTTGCACATCTCCTTGGCCAGTGGCGAGTCGTATTCCATCATCGCCACGCATGCCCGGCACGTCTCGATACAGGTGAGACACGTCTTGTCGCACGCTGGACAGCCGCCGTGGACCAGGCATTCCCGGCAGGCCCGCAAACACTCGTTGCATGCCTTGATACAGTTTTCCTTGGCGACGGGGTCCATCTTCGTCTCTGCAGCCTGAGTCGAAACCCCGAAGAAGGACAGCCCGAGGCAAACGATGATTGAAGCGATCAAAGAGACACGGTTCATGGTTGGATCTCCACATTTACGGAATAAAGAGACCGTCGCAACGCTAAGCCACTGCGGCCTAAAACACGTCGCAAAGGACACCTGCACGCCGCTCACGGATCACTTCCCGCCAGGCTGTTTCTCGCCCAGCCGCTTCATAAGGGCGTCATGTTCGGAGATCGCTTTGCCCAGCGCGTCATCTATGGTCTGGCAGCACGCCATTGCGGCTTTCGCATCGACGTTGTCCTCCATGCAGCAACTGCAGAGCGTCGCGTGCTTCTGCTTTGCTTCGGTGAGGTTGCGGTCGATGCTGTCCAGCGAGGCCAACGTGTCCTTGTCCTTCTGGGCCTCCGCCTGCCTGCGCATCCACGCGAGATGCTTCTCTGACTTCGTGATGTAGTCGCCGATTTCATCCGCCGCGGCCTGCGCGATCTGCGGACTGACGACGACAACTCCGGGCGACTCCCTGACGACTACTTCGCCGCCTACGACTTGCCCTGGCACGGGCTGCGTGCTGCGAATGTACTCCCGGAAAGATCCTGCTGATTCCCGGGCACCACGCATCGCGCTTCGCGCGCCACGGCCGTAGAAATCGAACCTCCCACGGGCTTTTGCGTCAGCGGACGGCTGCGCCAGAGCTGTGGTGGCACACAAGGCGACGACCGACAAAAAAAAGACTGCGAGCGACTTCATGGATGGAACTCCACGGTAAGGGGTGGTGATCCGCGTCCATGCCGCCATCAGTTCTACGGGTGGCGTTAAGTCGCTTCCGTCATTTCTCTTCTAAAAGCCATGCACTACCTCACTTTGACGACGTTGGACACCTTGGCGAGTAGCACGACGGCGCCGCTTCAAGTTGCTACTGCAGGGAGAATCGCTCCGAAAAGACGCGGGTGGCTGGCACTCCGAGGGCCGCGAGATCTTTGCTGAGCATCCGCATCACCACCGGTGGTCCGCACAGAAATACGTCCCGCTCAGCGGCGTCGGGCACCACACGCTGGAGATAGTCCTGGGTCACGAAACCGCTGGAGACCGTCACCCGCGGGAGCGTGCCCGATTGCGGTAGCGGCGGAAGTCTTTCCTCGCTGAGGACGTGATGCACCGGCATGCCAAAGCGGGCGGAGAGGTTCTCCACTTCCTGGCGGAGGGCGATTTCGTCGCTTTTCAGGCTCCCGTAGATCAGGACCACGTCGCGGTCCTGCTTCAGGAGGTCCTCGGCAATCGAGCGTATCGGCGTGATTCCGATCCCGAACGCCAAGCACAGCACCTTGGGTGACGTCGCCCTTGCACTCGTGAAGATTCCGTATGGACCTTCGAGAATCACAGGGGTTCCGGGCGGCACTCTTGGCACCTCGCTGCTGAAATCCCCGACTGCCTTCACGGATAACCGGAGCTGCTTGCCGTCATACGGCAGTGACAGTGAGTAGGGGTGCGACTCCCACCACAGCCGCGGGCACAAAAAACGCACCATGACGAACTGGCCGCTTCGGAAGCGATAGGTCTCGAGATTTCGGCCCTCGATGACCACGGACGTCACGTTTCTGGTCTCGGGTACCACCGCAGCGACCACGAACCGATGCCGAAGGGAGCGGGCAAAGGGCATCCCTACACGGTAAACGGCGACCAAGCCGACAGTCAGGAAAGAGACCAGCAACCAGTAGGCCATGAACGCGGCACTCGCCCGGAGGCTGCCGCCAAGCGCTACCTGATGCCAAAACGCCAGCAGGACCGCGGCGTACATGGCCAAGTGGACGGCGTACCACCACTGGTAGTTCCACGACGTCCACGGCTGAATCAAGGAGTAGGTCAGGATCGACACGAGGAGGCCAAGAGCGACGCTTGCGCCCATGACTCCATCCATGCGCAGCACCGTGCTTACGTCTGAAACCAACGATTCCGTGTCGCCTCGGCCGTATGCGGCCAGGATCAAAATCGGGTGGGCGATCAGCGGCACAAGAAACACCAGCCCGATCCGATGATGAACGCGTGCCAAGCCATCGAGGCCGTGTACCTGCTCCCACCACGGCGCCCGACTCATGATCAGGAGTTGAAAAAGCGTGAGTGAAGCCAGCAGCAGGCCCGCGAACTGCCCAGCGGCAAGCCAGATGTCTGCC
>Ga0315901_10001866_pt1 | contig 29955 bp, 24 predicted proteins | sample LakEriMetagenome_10_FD_203761 | JGI IMG/M metagenome (GOLD analysis project Ga0315901, IMG submission 203761) | Freshwater fungal communities from buoy surface, Lake Erie, Ohio, United States - Buoy 2 MA116 | ecosystem: Environmental > Aquatic > Freshwater > Lake | place: USA: Lake Erie, Ohio...
CAAAACCCAAGCACGTTGCCCAGAATCACTACTTACCGCCATCGCTAATGCCCTTGATAAAGTTTCTGCCTGCGACGCGGCTGGATGGTTTGCTCATTGCGGGCACGCCTTTGTTTAAAATGCTCTAGATGCCCGTAGTGCGGACAAATTTGCCATGCTGCATGTTGTAGGCGCAGTAAACCTACCGTTCACAGATTTCACCGAAGAATCCCTGGCAAAAGTTTTTCCCGATAAAAACACGCGCATCCTTATCTACTGCAACAATAATTTCGACAACGCACCCCGCGCCATGCCCTTGAAATCAGCCGGAGCCTCACTCAATATTTCAACGCTGATTGCCCTACAAACTTACGGCTACAAAAACGTCTACGAACTCGGTGGCTACATCGATGCCAATAAATCAAAACTACCACTCGAAGGCAGCGATGTGAAATAATCATCAACCAAGAGAACTCAACTCTCCCATCCCTTCATCATCTCAATTTTGCAATCCTTGTCACAGCCACGACAAGGATTGTAAAATTGAGATGCTTAGGGGCAATTTGTTTGATTAGGTTGGTTCTGTTTGCTTTTTGGAATTTATCCAAGGATGAATGTTTAGCTCCTTGCGCGCTTTGAAATTTGACCTGGGGTCGGTTCGTAGTTAATTGCTCACAAAGCATTTCTCTACTCTGATCCGCCCATGCCACGTGCCAAAAGCCTTACCCTTAGATTTTCTGCACTTTGCCTCATCGCCTTGATTTGCGGTGGGGTCGCATGGTTCCTGAAAAACAAGCCTTCCTCGTCTCAGGCAGCCTCTCAATCTCCGACTCAATCAACTACCCTGACAGCACTCCCTGCCAGTATCCCAGAAACCGTTATCTTCAACGCCCATATACGACCCATCCTCTCGGATAAATGTTTCTCCTGCCACGGCTTCGACTCCACCACTCGTGAGGAAAATCTCCGCCTCGACACCTCAGAGGGTGCCTATGCAACTCTGGAGAGCGATAAGAAAAAACACGCGATCATACCCGGGAATCCCAAGGATAGCGTCGTCTGGCAGCGCATTATGACCACGGATGAGGACGACATCATGCCGCCGCCAGACTTTCACAAGCCTCTTTCCAATCAGGAAAAACAACTCATCACCCTTTGGATCGAGCAGGGTGCGAAATATCAAGAGCACTGGGCATTTGCTTCGATCTCAAAACCAGCTGTCCCCAATACGGACTCGAAACATCCCATCGATGCCTTCATCCACTCCAACCTCGCGAAACACGGGCTGAAATCCTCACCCCCCGCCGAAAAAGCCACTCTTTTGCGCCGTCTTTCTCTCGACCTCACTGGCTTGCCACCGACTCCGGAGGAGCTCCAAACCTTCCTCGCCGACGAATCACCCGACGCCTACGAAAAACAGGTCGACCGCCTCCTCGCATCCCTAAGTTACGGCGAGCGCATGGCTCTCACCTGGTTAGATGCCGTTCGTTATGCTGACACCGTGGGTTATCATGGTGACCAAAACTCCCGCATTTTCCCGTTCCGCGATTATGTGATCGATTCCTTCAATTCTAACAAACGTTTCGATCAATTCACCCGCGAGCAACTCGCAGGCGATCTCATGCCTAACGCCACCGAGGAACAAAAAATAGCCACTGGATTTCTCCGTCTCAACCTCATGACTCGCGAAGGAGGTGCTCAGGAAAAGGAATACCTCGCGAAATACGCCGGCGACCGCGTTCGTGCCATCGGTGGAGCATGGCTTGGTTTAACAACTGGTTGCGCGGAATGCCACGATCATAAGTTTGACCCATTCACGATGCGCGATTTCTACTCACTCGCCGCCTTCTTCAATGATGTTCGCCAGTGGGGCATTTACACCACTTACGGTAATACGCCCAACAAAGACCTTCCTGGATTTAACAATGAATCTCCATTTCCACCGGAATTGTTTGCGAAGAACCGCGCGACACAAGAGCGACTCGATGACGCCCGCGAGGCTTCATTGGCTGCCGTGAAAGGGATGGTATATGATCCCTCTGCCATTGAGGCATGGCGTCAATCCACCGCTGCTTTTTATCAAGCAAATCCCAGCGGCTGGCTTCCCTTGAAAGCAACGAACGTCAGTCGCAGCAGTTCTCCAAATCCGCCAAGCCAATCAACAGATGGAACCATTCTTATCTCCGGCTTATCCGCGGGAAAGGAAACTATCACCGTTAGCTACGCCATGCCTGCTGGTGTCTCCGTGAAAACCCTACGCCTAGAAGTATTACCAGATGCAGCGAATCAGAACCGCATCGGTCGAAGCGCAAATGGCAAGTTCACTCTCACGCCAACTTTCTTGATCAACAGTGAAAAACTCGCATTTTCCTATCAACAAGCCGACCGTCGCACGCCTGCAAAATATTCAAATGGCTATCAATCACCCCTGTTAGAAGAAAACTGGCAATCCGCTCCTGCCATTTTTGAAGAGCCATCGGATGCTACAAGCCTCCCACACCACGCTCATTACCATTTGAAACAATCGGTTCCCCCCGCTGAAAATAGCACGCTCACGCTCACCCTCGCGTCGGCAGATATCGGAAAATTTCGTCTCAGCGTGACTCCATTCGCCGATCCGGTTCCAAGTGAGAAAGACGCGTTAACTCCAGCGCTCGCTTCCGCATTCAAAACCAAGAATCTATTGCACCCGTTAATAGAGGCTGCATTCCTGATTGCTACCACGCCGGACGATAAACTTCCAGCCGATTACAAAAAAGCGCGTGAAAAGATGCTCTCCTCTCATGCAGGCTACGCACATTCGATGATCGCGCAAACTCTACCGCCAGATCAAATTCCACAAGGTCACATGCTTCCGCGTGGTGACTGGATGAATCCCGGAGAGAAAGTTGAGCCAGCCTTCCCAGCTTTTCTCGCGAAACATTTGCCCCCATCCGAAAAACGCCTGAATCGTATGGATCTTGCGAATTGGTTGCTCGCTCCGGAAAATCCGCTCACCTCCCGTCACTTTTCTAATCGACTCTGGAAACAATTTTTCGGCAAAGGACTTTCCAATATTCTCGACGATCTGGGCAATCAAAGCGAATGGCCATCTCATCCGGAACTCATCGATTGGCTGGCTGCCGAATTCCAAAATTCCGGCTGGGACGTCAAACACATGGTGCGCCTCATCGTCACTTCTGAAACGTATCGCCAGGTTTCCGCACGCAATCCGGAACTCGCGGAAATCGATCCCGACAACCGGCTGCTATCCGAGCAATCCGCGCGTCGACTTGATGCCGAGTTTGTCCGCGACAATGCTCTCGCCATCGCCGGCCTGCTCCGCGCCGACGAAATCGGCGGTCCGTCCATATTGCCTTACCAAGCCGAAGATTACTGGGCGAACCTCAATTTCCCCGAGCGGAAATACATTTCCTCGGTCGGCTCCGATCAGTACCGCCGCGGTCTTTACGTTCATTGGCAACGCACCTTCATTCATCCCATGATGGCTGCCTTCGATGCTCCATCTCGCGAGGAATGCGCGGTCGATCGTTTTCAATCCAATTCGCCGCAACAAGCGCTCGCGTTGTTGAACGACTCATCATTCGTCGAAGCGGCCAAAGCCCTCGCCACCCGACTCAATACCGAACTTCCTAACAGTTCCGACGCGGAAAAAATCGAACGATCTTATTTGCTGGCTCTCTCACGCAAGCCATCCGATCAGGAAAAATCCAACCTCATCACCTTCTTGGAGAAACTCCGTAAAGAGGATCAAAAAGTTGATGCGATGGAGCAACTTTGCCGCGTCATTCTCAACCTTCACGAAACGATCACAAGATACTGATCCTCATGAACAATCACCACTTACAACAAGCATTACAAACCGACTGGTCTCGCAGAACATTCCTGAAAAGAAGTTTCGCTGGTCTCGGTGGCATCGCGCTTTCGCAGTTTGCTGAGGGAATGTCCATGCCGCGCATCTTTGAACAAGGCGGTTTGCATTTTCCTGCGAAAGCCAAACGCGTGATCCATCTCTGCATGGCGGGCGGGCCGTCGCATTTGGAATCCTTCGATCCGAAACCTGAGCTCAACAAACTCAACGGCAAAGAATTTCCGGAATCATTCACCAAAGGTCAGCAGCTCGCCCAGCTCCAAGGTCACAAACTGATCGCACGTGGCTCATTCACCGGCTTCAAAAAATACGGCAAGGCGGGTATCGAGATTTCCGATCTGTTTCCACACATCGGATCGGTCGCAGATGATATTTGCGTGATCCGCTCCATGGTTACGGAGCAGATCAACCACGATCCCGCGCATGCGTTCATGAACTCGGGTTCGATCCTGAAAGGCCGACCCAGCATGGGCTCGTGGTTGCTCTACGGATTGGGAACGGAAACCCAAAACTTGCCCGGCTATGTCGTCATGGTTTCACGTGGAGATTTTCCGGATCAACCGATTTCATCCCGTCAGTGGTCGGCAGGATTTTTGCCGTCAAGATTCCAAGGCGTTCAGTTCCAATCGAAAGGCGATGCGGTTCACTACGTTGGAAGTCCTGAAGGAGTTTGCCAATCCACCCAACGGCAGGTGATCGAAGAAGTGCAACGCCTAAACGGTTTGTTGCGCGATCATCATTACGATCCGGAAATCGAAACCCGCATCGCCCAATACGAAATGGCGTTTCGCATGCAGTCATCGGTGCCTGAACTCACGGACATGAAAGGCGAGCCTCAGCACATCCTCGACATGTATGGGGTGAAAGAGGCAGGCGATGGCTCGTTCGCTTCGAACTGCTTGCTCGCCCGCAGGATGTTGGAGCGAGGCGTGCGATTTGTGCAGCTTTATCATCGCGGTTGGGATCAACACAACAACATCGAGGGCCAGATGCCTAAATCCGCCAAGCTTACCGATCAGGCCTCCGCGGCGCTGATCAAGGATTTGAAACAACGCGGCATGTTGGAAGATACGCTCGTCATCTGGGGCGGCGAATTCGGTCGCACGCCAATGGGCCAGGGCTCGGGTCGCGACCACCATATCAAAGCCTTCTCGATCTGGATGGCCGGCGCGGGAATCAAGGGCGGCCACGTCCACGGAGCGACCGATGAGCTCGGCTACAACTCCGTCGATCAAATCGTCCACGTCCGTGATCTGCATGCAACTCTGTTAGAGCGTTTCGGTATCGACCACTCGCGGTTCACTAAAAAATTCCAAGGCCTCGATTACAAGCTCACCGGCGTCGAGCCAACGAAGGTGATTAAGGGGATCATTGCGTAGAATTTCAATCAATCTGCAGGCAGGGACGCGTATCCTTACGCGTCCACATCTCAGGGTTCTTGGGACGACAAGAATCCGAAAATTTGTAAGGAGCCTGTAGATATGGACGTCTGAGGACAGACGTCCCTGCCTGATTCCGAACCGGCTATCGAATCATCCTCTCGCCGAAGCGCGCCTCAGTCGATCCATGATCGCAACTCCTAGGCCAACTTCGCTGACAGGCTCGGCGATGATTTCATCAAGACCCATTTCGTCCATTTCACGCATGGCGTAAAACAAGCGCACCGCGGCTTCGGCAAGCTTGCCACTGCCGGGGCTGAGCGCGACCACGTTCTCCCAGCGATGCATTCTAACAAACGCACCGCCTTCTTCGCCGGTGTAGCTGAGCAGGCCGTATTTTTTTCCAAGCTCCGGAGTGAAATCGCTGGGTTTTTCAATCAAGCGAAACGGAGTGAGCGGCGCGTAATGGCTTTCCAACTGACCTGGCGATTGCAGTTTGTCGCCGGGTTTCACGGGCTCCACTTTGCCGAATTTCTGCAACTGCTCCTTGCTGATCGGACCCGCGCGATGCAGGTGAAAAATCGGTTTCTTGCCCTCGCGGGGCTCGATTCGAATGATGGTGCTTTCCAATCCTTCGTTGCAGGCCCCTGCATCGACGATCAATGGGATCCGCCCGCCCAGTTCCTTCATCACCGCAGATGCGGAGGTTGGGGAGATGCGACCAAACCGATTTGCGCTCGGTGCAGCGATGGGATTTCCGAGGGCTTTGTTGATCGCTCGGAAAATCGGATGCCCACTCTGCCGCACGCCGACCGTTGGTAAGCCGCTGGTGACAAGATCCGGCACCTCGGGAGTTTTTGGTAAAATCAAGGTCAGCGGTCCCGGCCAAAATTCGTTGGTGAGTTGGTTCACGATGTGGCGGATCTCCTCCGGCACGATCGCAACTCTATCCAAATCCCTCGCGGCAGCGATGTGCACAATCAAGGGATCGAAATCCGGGCGCTCTTTCGCTGCGAAAATTTTCGCCACAGCCGTTGGGTTAAACGCATCAGCCGCGAGCTCGTAGACCGTCTCAGTCGGCAAAGCGACCACCTCACCCTGTTGCAACAGTTCAACCGCCGCATTCTGCGCTTCCTTCATGCCATCGTCGGTGACCTCTATGATCTTGGTCTCAAACACGCCCGCATCTTTAAACGGCAATCCGATTATTGCAAGCCGCAGGGAATAAGGGCTTTATCTACAAGGAGGATGGAGGTTAATGGAGAAGAGGTGGATAGGTGGAGTTAATCCTGAAGGGATTGCAGAGATTGGCGCGGGGATCAGCTTTTGCCTGCATTGGAAAGAAGAGCAGGTAAAGGGATTGATTCGAAAGCTTCGAATTGCCGGACTTCACGTTCTGAATTCAAATTTGAATTGCCTACGCTATCATTCGTTGGTGCAGTATTTGCAACCGTGATGGATATACTCAAAACCCTTGCAAAAATTCTCGTCATTGCGATGGTTTATTTCGGGGTCGGGCCGTTACTTGGCATCCTGATGCGTGGCAGAGATCTGTTCCGGCGTCTTGCCCTGGGGTTCATGGCCTTCGAGCTGGTCAGGCCGCCCTCCGACTTCACGCTGATGCTTTATTCCATCGAGGAATACCGGGGGCACACCAAGGGATTTGAGTTCAACTTTCTTGAGGCGATCGCGATCGGATTTGCCGTTGCCGCAATCTTGGAAAAGCGCCGGGATTTCAAATGGCTGCCTCCCGGCTTGTTGCCCTGGTTCCTGTGGATAGGCGTCGGAATCCTTTCCATCGCGCATGCGATCGAGCCGTTGTATGTGCTGATGCCCGCATTCAAGTTCGCGAAGATGGGAATCATTCTCGTTGGCGTGTTCGCCGCGCTTCGTGACGAAAAGGATGTGCTCGCGATGATGCGGGGCTTTGCGATCGCCCTGCTGGTTCAACTCGTTGTTTCCCTGTGGAGCCGTTATGTGCAGGGCGGATACCGTGTGATGGGTTGGTTCGAGCACCAGAATCCGATGGCGATGTGGTCCTACATGATCGCGTTTCCCATCCTCGGTCTTGCACTGGCCAAGGAGACGAAGCCGCGTGATGTGTATCTTTTCTTTGCGGCCTTCGGCGCGGCCGGATTGGTGGTGGTCTTGTCGGTTTCACGGGCGTCTCTCGCCGCTTTCGCGGTGGGGTCGGCCTTGGTTTTGTTAGGATCATTCCTTCAGGGAATCACTATGAGGAGAATGGCTCTCTGCGTTCTGGGTTTTGTCGGCGGAATTCTGGTAATGCTGATGGCGGCAGACACGTTCATGGAGAGGATGGGTGTGGATGACTCTCCGAAAAACGATCTGCGCTTCGCCCTGAACAACCAGTCGGCAGCGATGTTGAAGGATCATCCTCTCGTTGGAATCGGTTGGAACAATTTCGGAATTGCCAACAGCCGGCCGCACGGAACGAAGTATTCCGCGATCCTCGAGCGCTGGGAACAGAACCGTGGACGAAACATTTATCCCGAGCAATTTCAGGCTAATCCCCTAACAGAAAGTCTTTATTGGCTGATACTTGCGGAAAACGGCATGTTGGGTTTCATGACTTTCCTGATCTTTTTGGCGTTCACCCAGTGGTACGGGATTCGGTCCACCGTCGCTTTCTGGCGAACCCCGTTGGGCCTTATGTTGTTTGGAATCCTGGTGGCGCTGACGATCACCTATCTGCACGGGAAGGTTGAGCGGGTTCTGACACAGACAAAGAACCTGACGACCTGGATCATGTTGTGTGCGCTGCTTTCCAAAACCGAGTGGTGGCGGCGTGAAGGCAGGCGCATTCAGTGATTTACGGCGGGGGCGCGGATGATGGAGAGCTGAGTGGAATGCTGATGACAGGATCCTGATCGCCGCCGGCGACGCGCGAACCCTCGCCGGAAGCGATCGTGCGTGCGGCATCCTGAAAGACAAGCTCCACCGTCGATTCTAACAGGCCGAACGGGCGCTTGGGAATCCACACGATGTCGCCCGGCTGAAGCAGCACGTTGGTCGCCTTTCCGGTAAGGATGTCGTGGAGATTGACAATCGCCGCCTGTGGTTTATCCAGCGAACCGCGGACGATGACCACTTCCTTGAGATAGGCTCCCTTGGCGGGGCCCTTGCATTGTGCGATGCAGTCGATGAGCGTCAACGAGTCCTTGTAGCTGATGGCGTCGGGGCGCGCGACAGCTCCCAGAATCAGGACGGTGGTGGAGTTGGCGGATGGCAGGTAGACATAATCGTTGTGCCGGAGATAGATGTTCTGTGAGGCATCCCCTTCACGGACGAGCTTGTCGAAATTGACGGGCAGGATTTTCCCGTCACGGATCACCACGCTGTTGGAAAGATCCGCGAGTTCCTCGGTGAAGCCCGAGAAGGACGAGGTGAACAGTCCGCCCGCTTCCGAAATGGCTTCCAGAAGAGCGGTGGGCTGGCGAAGCGGATAAAGTCCCGGCTTGAATACCCGACCCAATATCCAATAGCGCTGCGAACGCACTTCAACAAGGGACACGTTGACCAGCGGTTTGCTATAGTCCCGCTTCAGGGTTTCGGTGAGCTTGGCGCCGAACTCCTTCTGGGTGAGTCCCTCCGCACGAACGCCACCGGCGAGATTGTAATAGACCATGCCGTCGGGCATCACGAAGGTGCGCGAGAGAGTGCCGGGAACCTCGGCGATCTCGATTTCAACGACGTCTCCGGGACCGAGGATGTAGGGATCTTTCGGAGCTTTCAACAACTGCTGATCAGGCTTCCGCTTCACTTTGACATTGGTGAAGGTGAGGTTTCTCAAGGTTTGATCGCCACTGCGTATGTCGAAGGCGGGGTCGGGAATGCTCTGCCGGCAGGAAAGCATTCCCAAGGCCATCGAGAACAGGAGAACAATGGTGGCGCGCTGCGTGATCATGGTGAGGTGAGAATCGGATCCACATTCAGGTTAACCCAAGTCGAGGTGGCGCTGGTGGCGAATGCGGCAAGCGCCAGTTTCATGATGTCCTCGGTTTTCGCCCAGGGATGGTCGGCGACATAGATGATGTCTTTTGGCAGGATTTTGAAGTCCGTTTCTTTGGCGGCGAGTATGTCCTTGACGCTGACAACATGCGGCTGCGGATCGGAGAAGCTTCCGCGTATGACCAGAACGCGGTTTGTCCAAGCGCGATCGGTGAAGCCGCCGCGTCGGGTGATGGCCGATACCACGCTGGCATCCGGAGTCATTCCCTGGACACCGGGATTGTTGACGGCGCCGATGACATAGTAATCGTTCGAGATGGTGGAGGCGATGTAGATGAAATCGTTGGGCTCCACCTCGATGTTCTGCTTCATGTCACCCTCGTTGAGCAGTTTGCGGAAATCCACCGGCAAGCGCTTGCCTCCACGCGCGATGAAGGAGCGGTCGAGGTCGGCCAACTCGACCGTCTTGCGTTCGAACAGACCGGTTTCGATACCCCCGGCGTTTGCGATCGCTTCAACGAGCGTGATGGGCCGTTCGAGGGTAACCGCGCCCCTGCGAACGACCTTGCCGAGGATGGTGAACCGTTTTGATCCGACCTCTTGCGGCGTGATGATGACACGCGGTGACTTGAAGTGATCCTGAAGAGCCTTTTCGATCTGCAAACGGGTTTCATCCAAGGTCAGGCCGTTCACGTTGATGTTTTGCGCCTGCAGGTAGCTGATTGTGCCGTCAGGGGCGACACGGAAGCCCGGCCGATCCAGCTCCGGGCGACCAAACAGGGAAAAGTTGATGACATCGCCCGGGCCGAGTTCATAGCGGGCTCGCCATGTCGCGGGAGTGGATGAGGAACGGTTGCCTTCCATCTTTGGATCGTTGGCGGTCGATGACGGTTCCGCCGGTTTCTCTGCACCGAGAGGCGAGGCGAAAAACAGCAGAACGGCGGCGGTGGCGAACTGGAAAGGTTTCATGATGGCAATCTGGAAAAGTGGCGGGTGATCGCAACCGAGATGCGATCGGCAAAGGAACGGATTTGCCCTTGGGCCGGTTCGCTCAGCACGATGGTTCCGGAGCATGGCTCCAGATACGTCTCGGCCTGATGGCGTGTCAGGGAGTATGTTCGCAGAGAGGATTTTTCCCCTCGAACGATCGCATACCAACGGCTGATCTGTGAGAGAGATTTCCGGCGGTCCATGTCAGGCAGTGACGAGGCGCGCAGGATGGTGCGTGCGTTGATTTCAAAGTCATCGTTGATCCATCGGAGGCTTGGACCGGGATTTGTCGATTGCCAGAGGTTATCGGGTGTGAGATCGACGATGCGGAGCGGAGTTGCGGCATCTTTTTCCGCAGCGGCAGCCAGCTCTTCCCAGAATGAACGTTCATCCGCGGGCTCCAAGGCGTTGGTCCAGATCAGGATGGAATTCTGGCCATCAGCAAAGCATGGCGCGAGAATGGAAGTCCAGAGATTGGCGAATCCGGATGGCTCCCCCGCATGGGCCGGCAGCAGCGACGCAAGCGGAGCGCGGGTGGCGGCGCAGCATTCAAGCACGGAGCGGCGGTTGCTTCTCTGGGTAAGAAGAAGCGATCCGACCACCACAAACACGGCGCCGCCGAAAGCACCGGCTACGCCGAGGATGAGCGGCTTTTTCAATAAAGAGGATGGCACCACATTGCGCGGATCCGGTGGTTGGAAAATCTGCCAATAGCCGGGCGATCCCGAAGCGAAGATTTCCGCTTCCTTGAGGCGGTTGCTCATTAGCGAGAGTTCCGAGATGGAGGAATCCCGCTTGGCGCGAAGCGCGTCGTATTGGGTGATGATGGCGGGGAACTCGGAAAGTCTGGCAGCGGCTGCAGCGCGCTGTTGTTCAAGCGCAACCATGCGGTTGCGTGATTCCGAGAGCCGGTTGCTGACGTCGATGATATCCAGGTAAATCTGGTTTCCAAGTGGCGTGCCCGTGAAAGATTCGATGTTGATTTCCTTGTCACCATCCAGATCGGCGATCTGTTTTTCCATGTAACGGATGCCTTCCAATTTCGACTGAACGAGCGGATTGTCATCGGTATAGGTCAAACGGAGTTCCGCAAGTTCCTCGCGGGCGGCACTCAGGCGGAGATTGACGGGGCTGTGGCTACGGATCTTGTTTTTCAGTTCCGCAAGCTGCGCATTCAGGGATTTCTCCGCGGTGCGAGCGTTCTCCAATTCAAGCTCAACCTGTGAGAGTTTTCCGAGTACGGCGGCCACCTGCGATTCGCCTCCGATGAAGTCCTTGGATTTGGCGAAATCGAGGATTTCCGAGTTTGTCTGCTGAATGCGTTTTTCCAAGCCGGCGACTTCCTTCGCGAGGATGGCGATGACGCTGATGGCCTCCGACTGTTGGAGCCGCTTGGTGTAATCAATGATTTCTTCCGCCAGAATTCCGCTGACGCGCAAGGCATCGTCCGAGCTTATCGGCGAGTGGTAAGTGATGTAGAAGATGTCGGTGTTTTCGAGTTGGCTGGCTTCGACGAGCGACGAGGATTGGGTTGGTTCAATGCCATTGTCGGCCCGTTTGAAGGCAATGTCGCGAGACTCGCTTGCAAGCAGGGTGGCAAGCAGGGTGGCGTCGTTCAAATCCGCAGGACGAAATGCCTGACCTATCTCGGAAGTCTGGACGGTTTGCGGAACGCGCCTTTTGATCAGTGCCACAGAGAGCGAGAAGTTCTGGCTGGTTAGCGATTTGCCGACAAAAGCGCCGATGCTTCCGAATGCCACCATTCCCATTACGATCCAAGGCCAGCGCGTGCAAACACCTGCTAGAAGACGGATCGGGTCCATGGTTAGCGGAAATCTGAATCGAGGAGTTCTATCAGAACCGCCTGAAGCCTGGCTTGAGGATCCGACAGCGGTCGGTTCATAGTTGTCCTGAATTGACATGATTGTATAGAATGAACGAGCCTAACTTTTGCTTTCGGATTAGTGAAGTTTAAAATCTCCTGCCGCAGCCTGCGTGATCGCGCGTTGGAATGCTTCTCCAAAGGCTTCGCTCGACATGGTTTTGCGGATATGCATAACCAGTTGCTCAGGCGGGGCCGGTCGACCGTCACGCAGCCAAGCGGAAAGGGATGAGGCAATCGAGGAGTGTTGATCGGGATTAAACCTTCTGTCCGCCGGTAGCAGGTCTTTCATTCCGTCGCGGTCGCTGCCAAAGACGCTGGTGCCGGTAGCCAGTGCTTCCAGCATCACGAGCGGTAATCCTTCATAGCGCGAGGGGATGACCAGTGCGTCGAGCGAGCGATAGAGTGGTGCCGGGTCGCACCATGTAAGAATGGTGCCCAGTATGTTGTGTTTTTCTAACAGTTCATGAAGTATGCCGGAATCCGGGCCATCTCCTGCGAACACAAGATGGCATGCTGCCGCGAGCCCGGGATCCGATGCGACCGCCTCAACCAGCTTGTGTTGTTGTTTCTGACGGAATTCGATACGGCCCACGACACCTAACAGAATTTTTCCGGCCGGTAAACCCAGCAGCTTCCGGGCTTCGGTTTGGTCGCCGGGATGGAAGCGTTCGACATCAATTCCGTTATACACGATCTTCACCGCGCATGTGGCTCCGCGTTGCCTGAGCTTTCTCGCCATTTCATCGGTGATGGTGATGAATGCATCGGGAAGTTGAAAAAGATGTCCGCAGAACAGATCGCGGACCGTGCCGAGTTTGGCGCCCATCTCCCGGTTGGTGTGGGGCACGGGGATGTAGCTCAAGCAGCGGATTCCGGCGCGCCGCGCGGCATGGAGTGCGAGCGATGAGTGCTCGATGTTGCCCTGGATGGCAACGACAAGATCGGGTGCCAGTTGGCGGAAGCGCTCGGCCAGACGATGGTGGCGGGATGGCTGAAGGAGGTTGCGCGCCGCTTCGAGTTTGGTCGAGTGCCAGGCGACGGTTTCGATCTTGAGATGGGGATGCCGTTGCGCGAGTTCCTGCAAACGTGAGAGCAGTTTGCCATTGGCTTCGGATGTTAGAAAAAGCACGGAATCCCGCGAAGAGGCAAGCACCGCTTCGAGGCCGGCGAGAGCCATCACTTCATGCCCACCGAAGACAGGGCTGTCATCATAAAAGAGGAGGTTCATGAGTTGGTGAGCAAGGGATGGTTCAGCAAAGAGGCAATCTCCGCCTTGCCGAAATCGTGAGGAAAGATCAGATCGGCAATCGATGCCTGCGATTGCACGTGAAGCTCATGCATCGGCGCGACATGATCCAGAAACTGCCGGCGTACGGATTCCTCGCTGCGACCGCGTTCGACCGTGTCGCGTGCGATGCGGCGAGCGAGGCGGAGATCGGCAGGGCATTCGATGAAAATGGAAAGCGAGGATGCGTCCTGTAGTGCCGGACGCGTGAGCGGCCAGAGCCCTTCGAGAATGACCAACGGCGCCGCATCAAGGCGCTCGGTTTCCTTCAGCCGAGTGTGGGTTGCGAAATCATAGCGCGGGATTTCAGCGGGCAGGCTTGCTGACAATCGGGAGACGGCCGCTTCGACGGCGGCCCAGTCGATGGCATCCGGGTGATCGAAGTTCACCAGCTCGCGTTGTGCCGGATCAAGATGGGCGAGATCATGATAAAAGTGATCGAGCGTCATCATTGCGGAGCGCGAGCCGAGGGTGTGGCGGAGTTGGCGGGCGAGGTGGGATTTCCCCGATCCGCTGCCTCCGGCAATCACGATGAGACTGGGTGCGGTCATTTGGCGGGAGTTTCTGTTAGAAAATTTTCGATCTCCGAAGTGATCACCGCGATATCGAAGCGGCGTCGGGCTTCCTCCAGGGCGGTGGCTGCGAGATGGGCGCGCAGTTCCGGAGATCCGTCGAGCTCGGCGATGCGCGCGGCATAGGTTTCCGGTTTGGCGGCCACGGCCACGAGGCAGTTTTCGCGGTCGCGTGCGAGTTCGGCCTGACCGCCGTCCAGCGAAGTGACCACAGGAAGCCCGGAGGCCATCGCCTCAAGCGGAGTGAGGGCGAATGGCTCGCCCCAGTTAGATGTGAAGAGAAGCGCGTCGTATTGCGAATAGAGGCCGCGCATATCCGCAGCGCTCGCCGACTTCCTCGTGACGCGCCCGGCAAGTCCGAGGTGCCCGATTTCGTCATCCAGCATGGCGATGTAATCCGCATCACCATGGCCATAGAGATCCAGGGTGAGGTCCTTTCTCGCGCAGGCGGCAAGCGCGCGCACGGCCGTGAGCGGATCCTTGTCGGATGCGAGCCGTCCAACCCAGAGGAGTTTCGAAAAACCGGCATGATCCTGCTTTACGGAAAACGCCGAGGTGTCGATGCCGCAGTGGATGACCGATGCGTGATTGACAGGCCATCCCCTCGAGGCTGTTAGATCGCGCATGAAGCCGCTGCAGAAATAGATGCGCCGGAATTTCAAAGTGTCCCACGAGGCCGTCGGCGTCATGCGCGAGATGGCGCGCCGGATTCCGCTCAGGCTCATGAATGATCGCAACAAGGTAGCTAACGCGTTTCTCGGTGTGTTCCACCAGCCCAACCAGACATCCGCGCGCAGGCTGCGTGCGATCCAGTGGTCGGATACATCGTAAACGACGGGAATGTCGCCTGCTTCCAATCGCAACAGAAGGGACTTGGAGATGCCTCCCATGTTCCAGACATGAATGAGGTCCGGACGGAAATTTTCGATCTCACCGGTCAAGGCGCGGTGGTTGTGTTTTTCCAAGGCATGTAGTTTCAGCATGCCGATCCATGGGTGGCCATACATGCCGTGGATCCGCAGGATGCGTGAAACATGCGGTTGGGATTCATCGGGCCGGCCCGCGACCTGATGATGGGACGTGAGCACGCGGATTTCGTGGCCTGACGCGCGAAGTCGTTCGGTGACATCGCGGCAGCGGATCTCGTATCCGCCGATTTCATGGGGCGGATAAAGGTTCGATATGACGAGTATTCTCATGATTCGCGCTGATAATGTTTCCATCCCGCATGGTGTCCCGCCCGGCGACCGAGGCGCATGGCGAGACGCACCGCCATCGCATGCGGGATGCCGAACATGCGGCCGTTGCTGAGACACCACCTGATATCGCGAACCACATCTTTGATCCAACCGAGGACCACGTAATAATGCAGATTCACGTCTTTCGGACGGACTTTGCTGGTTGCTGCCATGGCTTTCGCGTCTCCGAAGGCGCGCTTGTAGGTTTGTTTGAGCGTGTAGTTGTGCGAGTGCATGGCCAACGATTCGATCGCATAGATCACATGATAGCCCGCGGCGATGAGACGGCGCGTCCATTCGTCGTCTTCCGCGTATTGGAGGTCCTCGCGAATCGGCACCTTGGCAAGAACCGAACGATGGGTCACGCAACTCACCATGCTGAAGAAATGATCCCAATTTTTCGATTCCCGTTCCAACCCGAAACAGCGGTCGTAATCGTGGGCGAACACCGCCTGGCAATCCGGACGCGGGATCTGGCGGGAAAACGCCGCACCGAATTTCGGATCATCGAGACAGGGGCGCAGCAGGTTGCTCAGCCAATCGCGACCCACGGGTTTTGCATCCGCATTGAGATAAACGATCCAGTCATGGCTGGCCTCGCGCGCGCCCATGTTGAGCACAGGCCCCGGGACATAGGTGCCGAGCGGGATTTCGATCAAGCGGGCACGGCCATCCTGGCGGATGATCTCGATGGATCGGTCGCTGGAACCGGAGTCGATCACGATCAGTTCGATGCTGCCCGTGAAATCCTGGTTGAATACCTCGCGGATCGAGTCGCCGATGGCCCAGGCTTCATTGAAGCTGCGCATGACAACCGTAACGGCTTCTGGCATGGGATTGCTCATGGCTTGGTCTGTTGGATGAGTGTTTGGTAGTGTTGTGCCAGGCGCGAGCCGATGCCCGGCCAGCCGAAGCGTTTGATGGCGGTGGCCATGCCATTTTGTTCGAGTCGCGAGCGCAAGGAGGAATCCGTGAGCGAGCGCGCGATTTCCGAAGCGAAGGTCGCTGGGTCGTCTCCGCAGAGAAAATTTTCTCCATGCGTGAGTTCGAGGCCTTGGGCGCCGATGCTGGTGGAAATCACCGGGGTGCCGATGGCAAGTGACTCGACGATTTTGAGACGGGTGCCGCCTCCGATGCGCAAGGGAACCATCTGGACCCATGCGCGCCGGTAGTAGGGACGGACATCCGGTACGCCTCCGGTCACGGTGACGCCGGCACGCTCGCCATAGGCTTTGACCTCCGGTAACGGATTCTTTCCGACGATCAGGATTTTCACCTCCGGGCACCGCTCCAGGAGCAAGCCGTGAATGCTCTCGAAAAACCATCGCAAGGCATCGACGTTCGGGCTGTAGTCCATCGCACCGCAGAAGATGACCGTGGGTTCCGGATCGCGAGGATCACTGGCGGCATCCGGGTGAAAGTAATCGAGGTCCACTCCGTTTGCGACGACGAGCACGGGAGCTTGCGCGGAGACATGTTTGTGGAGAAATACCTCGTCATCCGGTCCGCACACGACTTCTAACAGCGTCTCGCGCGCGAGGATTTTTTCATAGCGCCAAAGTTTCGAGAAACTCTCCCAACGCAGGATTCGCTCGCGTGTTGAAAACCTGAGCGTCTTGTGTTCCATCAGCTGGAACTGCAGATCCACCCGGCTGCGATCCACCACGAACGGCGTGTGATGCCTGTGGGGAAGAACGTAAGGCATCAGGACCAGATCGCAGATGTGTACCAGATCGTAGCGCCCGGGGGTGAGGCGGCGGTTGATGGCTGCGGCCACCGCGGGCTGTTGCCAATGCTGGACATTGCTGGGAAGGGGGTTGAACAAACGGTTGGGAAAAAGTTTCTGCCAGGGAGGATGTTCAAAAGGGATGAACTCCACATCGCGGCAGAATCGCGCGAACACCTCGCGCTTTTCCTCGCCACCTTCGCCCGGTTCGGTGAGTGCAAGAAAATCCACTTCATGCTCCTTGGCGAGCGCTTTGAGCAGATGAAACGTGCGCTGATAGGTGCCGCGATCCAGCGGCCAGGGCGCATAGGGATAGATGACGAGAAGTTTCATGTGCGGGTGATTCCTTCGGCGATGATTTTGGTGGGAATGCCCACCGCGGTGACGTTGGCGGGGATGTCCTTGGTGACGACCGATGAGACTCCGATCACCGAGTTTTCGCCGATCGTGACAGCGCCAACCGCCTTGGCTCCGTCGCCCATGAATACCCCGGCGCCGAGACGCGGTCCTTGCGGATTCCCGTGCGAGAGCACGAGGCGGACATCGGCATACAGGTCGCAGCCGGGACCTATTTCGACGTTCGGTGCGATGATCAGCCCCATCGGATGTGGCAGCCTCAGTCCGGGGCCGATGCTTGCCTTGCGACTGATTTCGATCTTGAAGAACCAGAACAGGAGTTTTGCGGCGAAGATCGTGGGCAGGTGGTTTCTCGCGCACCATTGTTGAAAGCGGATCAACGCAAGGGCATGGATGCTGTTGAGCGACAGACAAAGGGCGATGCGCTTGAGCGTGCCGCATGGCTCGTAGTCCCTGAGGTTCCTTTCGATGTCGGCTTTGAGATTGGTGAACATGTCAGTTGTAGCGTGACCAGAGATTCTGATAGGCGGCAACGGCTTCGCTCCACCCGGATACGTTGCGTGCAAGTTGCCTGGAAAGCCATTTGAAATCCGTTTTTTGCGGTTCCCACAGCAGCATGGGCAGCGTGTTGAGAAGGGACTCGCGAGGATAGCGGAACATCCTGCCTAACAGCCAGCCGCGCCATCCAAAGGCGCGGAGCCGGATCAGCGCATTCTTCGCACGCGAGGTTTCGGGACATTTGTTCCCGTCATTCGCATATTGGGAGGGCGTCGAAATCACTAACCCGAGACGTTTGCCTTCGATATGTCTCCAGATTTCCCATGCGATGCCGCAAACGTCCCGGTGCAGGGCATCAAGAGATTCCCGCGTGGCCGCGGATTTGACAGGGTGCAGTTTGAACTCCACTCCGTCGCGATGGTGCGTGCGAACCGCGTCCATGGGAAGGCCGGCAACGTCGATTTGCCCGAGTCGGAGATGGCGCTCCCTGCAGCTCCAGTGATAACGCCCGTTCGCAGCAAGCAGCGAATCGCCGATCGCGAGTTGGGCTTTGGCGATGTTGCGGGCCACAAAATCCGCATCCTCTGCGGTGAATTCGGTCCGCTCCAGACGCTCTTTGGAAAAAAGCAATCCGCTGCAGCGGTTCATCAGAAGGCGCGTCGCCTCGTGCATGGGGATGCGCGAGGGATCCGCATGATGAAGGCATGCGGCGAGAGCATCCTCGTTTCCCGCAAAGATCCGGTGTCCGGCCAGCAGATCGTAGGAGAACATCGTGGTCGGGCCGTCAGCGAGCGCCTCAAGCGAGGTGATCTTGAACTCCACCTCGATCCCGAGTTTCCCGGTCATGCGGTGTTCGAGATCATGGATGGCGGATCGGAACTTCCGCTCGTTCAGTCTCGGCGAGCCGGCGATGAAAAGGAAAAACTCCAGGTCGTTGTAGGGTTGATCTCCGTCCTGGCCGCGCAACACGCCGCCCTCGCCGCGTCCATAACCGCCTGCAAGAGCGAGTGCCTGAAGTCGGTTTTCCGGAATGATTTTTTTGATTTCACGGCCGATCTCCACACAAATGTCACCGATTTGCGATTCAAGCGTGTCCGAGCCGTCGATGGTGTAGCGTTTCATTTGCCTCCCTCCTTGCTTCCTCCCGCATGCGCTTCCGCAAGCTGATAGATGTTCTCAAGACGGTCGTTGATCCGGGACCAGTCGTAATGTTCAAAGGCCTCTTTTTTCCCGGCCTCGCCGAGATGCCGCCGCAAACCCGGATCCGCATGGAGACGCGCGAAGCAAGCCGCGAGCTGATCCGCCGCATCTTCGGCATCCGGTTCGAAGAACAGTCCGGTTTCACTATCCCGCACCAGGGATTGCAGTCCTCCGACCCGGCTGGCGATGACCGGTTTCGCCGCACACCATGCCTCTAACACAACGATGCCAAAGGGCTCGTGGCGTGATGCTAGCACGAACACGTCGGCGGCGTGGTAAGCATCGACAAGAGCCCCGCTGTCATTTCCCAGACCGGGAATGATCGTGACCGCATCGCCAAGCTTTTCGGCCGCGATGAAGTCCCTGAGTTTCGCCTCGTAATCCGGTTGGGTAATCGGGCCGATGAGCAACAGGCGTGCACCTGGAACTTGGGAACGGAAACGCGAGAAAGCCTGCAGCAGGCCGAGTTGGTTCTTTTGCGAGTCGATGCGTCCGATGTTGATCAGGAGAAACGCATCTTCCGGAATTTCAAATCGCTTGCGGAATGATTCATTATCGCCCTTGGCAAAGCGCAGGCAATCGACACCGTTGGGTAGGTAACTCACGCGGTCGTGCCCGAGCTGCGCGCGCGCTTTCACCGATTCGCTCTCGCCCACACAGATCACATGATCCGCGTCATCGAGCACCCGCCGTGCGCCAAGCAAAGCACCGAACGGTTTGCCCCACTCGAATTTCCCCTGGATCGGTTTTGTTAGATCGTCCAGTTCTCCGGCCGGCACATCGAAAACCCCGCCGTGGAGAGAAACCACATAGGGTTTGCGGCGAAGCCGTGCCGCGGTGCGTACGCTGCCGCCCAGCCGTTTCAGGGCATGGGCGTGATAGATGCGGACGTCAGGTTCGCGCAGAAGCGCTGCCAACAATGGCAGGGACAGCAAGTTGCCGCCTTTTTTATCCATTGCGGCGCGATCCTCCGCGCTGAGCCCGCAAAACGGATAGATGTGGGGATAACGCTCCACCGCAATGCCTCCGATCACGTCATGCCGTGAAGTTGCCAGCGCCATCGAGGTCACGATCTTGGGTTCATATCCCGCAGCAAGCTGTTGTTTCGAAATCTCAAGGATCACCGTCTCGGTGCCGCCCCACTCGTGAGCGACAAAACGTCTCGGCACGTGAATGACCGTTCCTCGGTTCATGGATTCTCGGCGTGAAATTTGACGGCTTTTTCCATCAGGCGGTGGATGTGCGGAATGTGGGTGATGTCATCGGGGACATCGGGGCTGTTGCTGAAAAGTGTCGCATAGCTCTGCGGATCCGTGGGGTGGTAGCCGTGCATCGCACGGATCGGTCTCTCTCCCATGTGGCTGGGTACGATCAGTAATCCCTCCTGGGCCAGCCAGATCAACTCGCCGAACTGATGGTCGTCAAAGAACGCGCGGTAGTGACGCAATTCGTCCTCAGGCATGATGCGTCCTTCGGGCACCGTTGCCAGGACTTGCTCCACCTTCTCGCGCGCTCCGGGTTTCAGGAACCAGAACCTTGCCATGGTGGAATCGTAGACCACGGCATAATCGACACCCATGCGCAGTCCGAGCGCATCGATGCGGCTGCGGAGATCGAGTAGGCGGTCGCAGTTTGCCATGCCGTGATCGCTGAACACATGGAGATCGACATGCCGGTAATGCTGCCGGGCTGTCTCCATCAGCTCCTTGATCCATCGGTCGTAGTGATCCAGCTTTTTGGGAATCTCCGGCGAGTCATTGCCGACCATATGCAGAAGACCGTCGAGACCGGCCCAGTATTGGAACGCGAAGTCGATGCGCTCGCTTTTGATTTCCTCCAGCAGCAGGCGCAGGTGTTCCTCCTCCGGCAACGACGGGTCGGTGACGTAATACGGAACTTTATTTTCTTCTAACAGGTCAAAGATGTTAGGTCCGCGGTTCATGCCCTTCGGCTTGAGCGGGCTCTTCTTTTCGGTGAAATCGAAAAGATGGATGTATTTGAACGGGATGTTGTAGAGATCGAAATAGCCGCGGAAATTGAGCCGGACTTTCACGAATTTCGTCAGATACCTGCGGATGATGCGCCGGCTGGTGAGCGCTGTTGGCAGCCACCGCAGCAGGCGCAGCGCGCGGAATGGGGATTGCTTGGGATCGTAGACGAAGTAGCACCAGTTGCGGTGCTCGTCGGGCCAGCGGCCGGAAAGGATCGACGGCACGCAGGTGGAGCTGTAGCCGAAAACGCTTTCGAGTTTGCGCCGGTGTGGGGCGACCTCCTTCAGAAAGGGATGATCCTTTACGATCTCCCACCCGCAGGCGTCGACCATGATGAATAGTGACAGATGTTCTTTCATGACTTGCTGATGATTTGATCGATGGTGTTGAGAAGTTCGGTGGGGCTGAACGGTTTGGTCAGGAATGCGGCCGCGCTGTCCTGAAGGGCTTGCTGACGATTGATGGTATGGCCAAGGGCTGTTAGAATGATCACCGGAATGCCTGACGTTTCCGCATCCGCCTTGAGGATTTCGAGAACCGCCAGGCCGTTCATGCGGGGCATCATGATGTCGAGTATGACAGCGTCGGGCTTGTTCGTGCGTATGGCATCGAGAGCGGCATCTCCCGTCCGCACGGCGGTCCATGCATGACCACGCTTTTTGAGCGTCATTTCCAGGAGTCGCAACATGTGCGGCGCGTCCTCGGCGATTACTAGGTTGGCCATGGCATGGATGGGTTGTGATGGGTTTGGTTGGTTCAATATGACAGGAGAACGAATGTCTGGTCATCGGCCATCAAGTCGGCGCTGGAACCGTATTCGAGATGACTTAAAAGGGCGGACTTGAGATCGGAAATGTCCGTCCGCTTTTCGCAGGCGGTGGCGAACCATGAGGTCAGCTCGTCTTCGCAGGAAAATGAGCGCCGCTTGTTGCGAGGATCGATCAATCCATCGGTGAAGGCGAGCAGACGGGTGCCGCGAACCAGGGGAATCACACGCTCCGGATATGTCGGCGCGGCCTCGATTCCTAGCGGAGGATTTTCCGGGCCGATCATCATGTGCCCCTCGGGATTGGTCACGATCACCGGGCAGTGGCCGGCGTTGGCGATCCTGATGACGCCATCGACGGTATCGATCACGCCGACCACAACCGTGACAAACATTTCTAAGCGTTCCAGGTCTCCGGTCAATTGGCGCGCCATCAATTCAAGGACGTTTGCCGGACGATCGAAGTGTTCACCGAGCGCACGGATCGCGAAACGGGTGACGGCCGCGATCATGCTGGAGGCAACGCCCTTGCCCATCACATCCGCGATGACGAAACAGCAGCCGCGTCCTTCCAATGGGATCAGATCGTAGAAATCGCCGCCGATGGATAGCGCGCTTTCGCAGTGCCCCGTGGCGGTCACGCCGCAGACGGGCGGATGGGGTGGCGGCAGCAGCGAACGCTGGATCGCGGCCGCCAATTCGAATTCGTGGCGCGCCACACTCGAGCGTATCGCTGCCTCCTCATGGCGGCGGCTGAGAACATGCTGGGTGAAAAACTCGCCGAAGGTCCGGATCATGTTTTCCTCGCCGGCATTGAACGGCAGATTGCCTCTTTTTCTGGCCAACAACAGGGTTCCGATCGGCTGTCCCTCATGGGAAAACGGATGCACGAGTCCCGTGTATTCGTCGTGACCCGGGAAGCCGTCCAGCCTGCCGTCGATCCAGCGGTCGAGGCAGTCGTGCAATGCTTCGGTTTCCGGAGTCAAAAGCCGCTCATCCTCGATACCGTGGCGGGCAAGGGTTTTCAGGCGGTTGTCCTCAACGATGCGCAGGATCCCGATATGGCAGGAGGTGCTCTGGATCAGATGAGCCAGCACGCTTTTGGCGAAATCTTCAAGTGATGAGGCGTCCCTGGCCTCCGAGATGAAATGGAAGATCGAGGACAGGCTTTCATAACACGACGAAAGCTCTTCGGTCATGGCCAGCAGGGAGGCTTCCATATCCTCGAAGGGCGGCGGGGCGACAGAAAAGGCGCGTTCAAGTTCAAGGATGTTCCGGCGGGAACTCCTGGCATAGGTTCTTGAATCTGTTAGAGCGTCGATGAGAAAAAGCCCCCGTCCGGATTCCGAATCTACGGATGGCAGTTCGGCAGTATCCGGCCAGTCGAAGCCGGGCGTGGAGTCGCAGAGACGCATGATCACCTTGCTTGTGGTGATCGTTACGAGCAGATCGAGTGTGCCGTTGGCATGGGCGTCGCCCTGATGGATCACGCAGTTGTTGCCGGCCTCCGCAACCACAAGTTCCCATGCTGCGATATCGCTTTCCGCGAGGTCTGATTCTGTTAGAAAACGGCGGGTCCCGAGCGATGCCTCGCGCACCGCCTGCAAGGTGGCGGGACCTGACCAATGCCAGGAACGCGCAGGGGAGCTGTGAGACATGGTTTCCATGGCCGTATCATTGCGGGACGATCTCGAACACGCGGTGGAGGCGGGTGAGTTCGAGAATCTGGATCACCGGAGGGGTAGGGGCTAACAGGCGAAAGTTGCCGCCGTGAAGGGTGGTCATTTTGAGCATTGAAATCAGCGCGCCCAGTCCGCTCGAATCGAGAAATTGCAGGCTGGATGCGTCGAAATCAATATGGCGCATTTCCTTGATGAACCTGGCTGCGACCTGTTCCTTCAATGCGCGTGCTGAGGCGGCGGAGAGTTCCGTGACTCCTGTGATCCGGAGGGTTTCCTCGTTGGTTTCGATATTCATATTGTTTTGCTTGGGTGTTTGAAAAGAGATGTCAGTCCGTGTTGGAGAATGCGGCAACGCCATGCGAAGGTCGGCTGACTGGCGAAGAGCGCGGCGTGGGCTTTGGCTTCATCGTCCCAAGGTTCGGTGCAGCCTTCCGCCTCCGGTGCGGTGAAGAGCGCGGGAGGGACGTGCAGCCAGAGTTGCTCGAATTCGGTTTGCATCGTATCCGCCATTTCAGGATCGAGTGGCGGATTTCCCGTCCAGCTGAAATGTCCGGTGACGATGCACCAGAGTCTTGGCCAACGTGACCACACCGGTGGCAGAAAGGGACATTCGAAATAGGTCACGGTTTCAAGCGGTGCTCCCGGGGAAACGCGCAGCACCGCGCTGCGGGTGATCCACCGGGGTTTGCGCGATAAAGCGGCCAGCATGAGGGTGACGATGATGAGGGGTGATGCAACCATCAAGATGAAAGCGGCCAACAGTCGGGCAAGGTAGCCGGAGGCCGCTTTCCTGTCAATGTCGAGAGGAGCAAGCAGGAATGAATCTGTTAGACGGAAAACCGAACCGTTCGACCAATTCGCCAGAACCGATCCGCACGCGACGGATCCTGTTAGATGGGTCATGCCGCCGAGATAGGTGCGGGCGCCCACGGTGCTGTTCGTCACTTCCGCATGGGACTCGACGTAAGAGTCGTTCTCCACGAATCCGTGGGGTCCGATACGGGCGCCATCACCAATGATCGATTGATGGCCGATCCAGGCCGGAGCCTCGATCAGGGCGGTGGGGGCGATGCGGACTTTCATACCCATCCACACGCCCGGCGAATGTTCCTGGGTGCCAATCTGCCTTGGAACGAGCAATGGCAGCAGCGTGTGCCGGGATGCATGCCAGGATTCGAGATTCGACAGGATGGGGATGTCCGGAGCTTGCGGCAAGCGGTCGAGCAGCAACACCGGTTCCTCGTCGCCCATTCCGTGAGAGAGTCTTGCCTCCCCGGCGGTGATCTCCGCGGGTGTCGGCATCACCTCGACCTGCAATCCCCATGTCGCGCCATTGCCGATGTAATCGCGAACTTCGGCAGGGCGGTCGCTGACAAAAACAAGAACCCTGTCAAATCCATCACGGGTCAGACCATAAAGGGCGTGGTCGATCAACGGCTTGCCGAGATAAACCGCAAGCACGAGCGGCAAGCCGCCGATGACTTCCTGAATGCCGTCCCGATGCTCCGGACATATCAATGCGGCCCGTTTCATAACCCTCCTTTCCCTAACAGTACGGCCGGTACGGTTTTCAGCAGAATCATGATATCCTTCCATACCGATTGGCTCTCGATATAGCGCACGTCGAGATTCACCTGCTCTGGGAATTCGATCTGGTTGCGATCGCCGACTTCAAACAGCCGTCCTTCGCGCTCGCCGACCTGCCACAGGCAGGTGATGCCCGGGGTGGCCAGCAGCCGTCGCCGGTCGTCTGGCGAATACAGCGCGACCTCGCGGATCAGCGGCGGGCGCGGGCCGACGAGAGACATCTCGCCGCGCAGCACGTTGAACAACTGGGGAAGTTCGTCGATGGAGACCTTTCGGATAAATCGTCCGATCGGGGTGATCCGCGGATCGTTCTTCATCTTGAAGGTGATGCCGTCGCCTTTCTCATTCTGCGCGAGCAGGTCCTTGAGCTTCGCTTCTGCGTCCACGCACATGCTGCGGAATTTTAGCATACCGAATTCCTGGCCGCGGTATCCCACCCGTTTCTGTTTGAAAAACACCGGCCCACCATCGCGCCTGATCAATAGGGCCACGACAATCATCAGGGGCGAAAGCACGATGATCAGAATCCCTGAGGAAACGACATCCATGGCCCGTTTGACGAACCTGGTGAAACCGATGGCGAATTTCCACGCCGAGCGTTTCCATGCGATGTAGATACGCAGCTTGAGATGGCCTACGGGGTGGGTGGCCGTCATCATCCGTTCGGCAAGCCGCGCGGCAAGTTGGTCCTCGCTCATCATGGTATGGGTTCTTGCATGGTGGTGTTCGCGATGATCGATTTTAGGTCCTCACCAAGCTCCGTTGTAGCCCGTTTTATGGATACCTCAAGAGCGGACATTAGGTCGGATGTGGCGGAGTTGTCGCCTGCCGCGCAGGCTTTTTCCAAGTTGAATGCCGTATCGCGAAGCTCCTCCAGGGCGAAGATCGAAGCCGATCCCTTGAGGGAATGGGCCAGCCGCTGGGCCTCGTTGAGGTTTGTGAGTTGTAGTGCGGTTCGTATCTGATCTAACAGCTGATCGAGATCCTCCATGAATTCCGTTGCCAGCATCATGACATCGTCTTTGGAAAGTTCGCGGACCAGTTGCTCCAGTGTGCGACCGGATTGTCCTGCTGGCGCATGCGGCACGCTGCGTGCCGCCGTCCTTGTCCACAGCCCGCGCAACGTATGGAAATTGATGGGTTTGGTGAGATAGTCATCCATGCCCGCTTTCAGGCAGATCTCGCGGTCTCCCGCCAGGGCGTTCGCAGTCAGCGCGATGATGCGTGCGCGTGAGGCGGCGTTTTCCTGCTCCCACTGGCGGATTTTTCTGGTGGCTTCAAGCCCGTCCATACCCGGCATTTGGAGATCCATCAGGATCACGTCATAGCTGGTGGAGGTGGCACGCCCAACCGCATCCTGACCATCCATCGCGATGTCTGGAATGCAGCCGATCTGCGCGAGCAGGGCCAGGGCCAGTTTGCGGTTGATCAAATTATCCTCAACCAGCAGGACCTTGCGGTCGTAGTGTTCCGACACGGCCTGAGCCGCAGGTGATGCTTCAGGTTTCTGGTTTTCAGATTTGCCTGCGACTTTTGCCAGAAGCAGATGGCAAAGATGCGCCATCTTGACCGGTTTGGAAACCATGCCGGCGACCAGATCGCCAAAATGGGAACGCAGTTCATGAATGTACGTGGGCCGGCAAAGCAGGTACACATGGGCCTGAGGGTTTGCTCGGAAAAACGCTTCGCTTGCTTCCGGCGCGGCGGCGGATGCATTCATCAGAATCAGACCGGGCTTCCAGTCATGATCCGCGTCCGCCATCGATGTCACTGAGCTGACTTCCATTCCCCATCGTTGCAACCGCTCTTCAATCACTTGCCTGGACCAGCGGTGCGCATCCACGACCAGTGCGCGCAGTCCGGAAAAATCCGGCAAGGGGAGCGCATCAACGCCCGATGAAGTCTCGTTGGAGGGAGCCATGGGCAGTTCGAAGCGGAACTGCGATCCCTCGCCGGGTTTGCTGGAAACCTCGATCCGGCCACCCATCAGTTCGACCAGCCTGCGGCAGATCGCAAGCCCGAGTCCGGTGCCGCCGAAGCGACGCGTCGTGCTGCTGTCTTCCTGATGAAATGGCTCGAAAAGATGGCTCAGACGATCCTCCTGGATGCCAATCCCTGTGTCGCAAATGGTGAAACGGATCCGGAATGTTCCGTTCGCCGATGGTTCAGCATTTACCTCAAGGCGGACTTCGCCTGAGGCGGTGAACTTCACCGCGTTTCCTAACAGATTGACGAGAATCTGTCGCAGACGGTGCGAATCTCCAACCACGACATGAGGCACATCCGGCGCAATGCGGCCTGCGAGATCCAGGTTCTTTTCCAGCGCGACGGTCGAGATGGTTTCCAATGCCTCGTCCACACAGGTCTCGATACTGAAGGGTTGCGTCTCCACTACCATGTTTCCGGACTCGATCTTGGAAAAATCGAGCACATCATTGATGATGTGCAGCAGGGCTTCGGAGCTGCTGTGAATGGAGCTGACGAAGTCCCGCTGTTCCTCGGAAAGCGGTGATTGGGCCAGCAGTTGCGCGAATCCCAACACTCCGTTCATGGGTGTGCGTATCTCGTGGCTCATGGTGGCAAGGAAGTCACTCTTCGCAAGGTTGGCGGCCTCGGCGATTTCCTTCGATTTCCGCAAGGCTTCCTCCGCCTCCTTGCGTACCACGAACTGGCCGATCATGCCGCCGATGCTGGTGAGAGTTTCCAGCAGCTTCCGGTCCGGCTCCTCGATGTTCGAATTGAAGAATTCAAGCACACCCCACACCTCGCCCTCGGTGATGATGGGCAGAGCGAGCCCGGCACGCAGACCTGCGGACGCAGCCTGTTTCATGCGCAAAAATTTGGAGTCACTGGCCAGGTCCGGTATCCACTGGCCCTGCCTTGTCAGCCAGGTGCGTCCCGGCAAATCATCCCCGGGTTTGAAGGTCGTCACACGGCTGCTTTCAACAAAACAGTCCACATGGTCTGAGGGCTGTTGCCAGGTTTCCTCAAGCCGCAGCAGTCCGGAATTGGAATCCCAGCGCCATGCGTTTCCAACGTTCCAGTTGAGTGTCGAACAGATGGTTTCGAGAACCGATACCATGGCTTCGCTTTCAGTGGGTCTTCCGGTCAGCAGTTTTGAAACCGACAGTTGCAAGCTCCGGCGTTGATCGGCGAGGCGGCGCTCGGTGATGTCGGATTCCACAGCCATGAAGTTCTGGAGCTTTCCATGCTCGTCATGGATGGGTTGAACCTCGATTGAAATCCAGTAGCGGCGTCCATCTTTGGAGTAGTTGAACACTTCGGTCTGGAATCCTTCGCCGCGGCGGAGATGGTCGCGCATGTATTGCACGGTCGCCGGGTCGGTGTCGGGACCTTGAAGCAGGCTGCCGAGCGTTTTGCCGATGACTTCGCTCAGCGTCAAGCCGGTAAGTCGGTTGAAACCTTCATTGACCCACTCAATCCGGCCCATGTTGTCGCTGATGATCACCGCGTTGTCCGTACGGGATACCACCAGCGCCAGCTTCCTGGCCTCGGCGCGCTGCTCTTGCAAAAGCGCGCGCTGCTCGGTCAGCTTTTTGTTAAGCAGCTTGAGATCCTCAATGGTCATGCGGTGGGTTTGGACAACCTGAAGCATGTCCATCGTCTGGTCATGCGCCGCGAAGTCGTCGAGCGTCAGGCCGAACTTGCCGATTTCATCAGGATCCGCAATCCAGGGTTTGGTGAGCATGAGATAGCCGTCGCCCGCATCGAGCTCGAGAATCAGGCCGCGCAGTAGCATTCCGTTAGGAATGGACTCGAACAGGAACAGCAGTGAACCGTCCTGATGGAAAAGGGCGGGTCCCAACTCGCCAACCGGGCGACGCAGCTTGAAAAGTTCCTGCAGCGGGGTTCCGGCAACCGCTTCCGGCAACGCTTTCATCAAACTCCGTCCGACGGAGCACAGGCGCAGTTCCCGGTCCCAGTGAAGGTAAAAGGGAAACACCGTCTCCAAGGATCCGGCAGGCAGAACAGGGAATTTGCGATTGGGTGTGGCGGGATTCATGCTCAAGCTTTCCAGTGGACGGCAAACACATCGTGATCGGCGCCCTGGTCCTTGCGGGCGATCACCTCGGAGCTGCATGGCGTGTTGTAATACTTTCCAAGTCCGTTAAGCAGGCCGGTGACGAAGGCTGTTAGACCCGGGCGATGGGTGTGGTAGTGCAGGCGCATGCCATCGTCCGTGACATCGGTGCATTCGAATCTTGGTGGCTGCAGATGGGGATAGATCATCGCCACCCGGCTGTGGAAGTTTGGCAGGTTGATGAGGAAGTCGCGCAACGAACCGCCACCGGATTTCATCATCGGCCCGTAGCTTTTGGCTGCGGTTTCAAGCACCCAGTGTTCACCAAACGCGATCAGGATCTGCTCGGCAGGGAGGCCGAGCACCTCGACCGCCGCACCGACGAGTTTGTAGGTGATCTCGTCAGGGTATCCGTCGTTGCTGATGAAAACGTCGGTATCAACCCCGGACAACTCCTTGATTTTCTCCCATTTCTCATCGCCGAAGTTTGTGGTGACCAGTTCCTGAATAGCTTTGTTTACGAGTCCGTACATATATTTGTTGGTTTATGGGGGTTGATGGATTTTGTTGGAAGCGGAAAATCTCCGAAAGACTTGCCGATCAAGCACCCCGATGCGATTGCGGATGATTTTCTAACAGAATTAGGGTTCATGGCGGATTTTCGGATGGAGTGATGCGGGTCAGTTCGGCCACTTTGAAGTGGTCTCCTTTATGTTGCCAGTAAATTGTCAGATTTATTAATGTCCTTGTCTGGTCTTCGGGAGTCTTTGTTATTGTTTTGGTTTCTTAGCGGGTGAGGTGGAATGGAGAGGCTGGAGCGTAGCGGAAGACTCGTAATGGAGCCTCACCCACTAAGTCGCCGCCCCGGTCATGCGGCCTGGCAGACTGGCGCATTGTAAATCGACCAAGGCGTGATGTAGCCGTGCGTTTGATGCTTC